>ENA-OQJH01000516-OQJH01000516.1-human-gut-metagenome-genome-assembly--contig:-NODE-516-length-20775-cov-2.553807_pt1 | contig 20775 bp, 21 predicted proteins | sample MGYA00242597_ERZ504763 | MGnify/ENA primary metagenome ERZ504763 (study PRJEB26092, sample SAMD00036359) | human gut metagenome | host: Homo sapiens | study: EMG produced TPA metagenomics assembly of...
CCTCAGATTCAGCAGTCCGTATACGGCACGCACTTCATCCATTTTACTGTTTATACCCGGAGCCACCACGGTCACCTCATCAGCAAAGCCAAAATTCTTCAAATAGTCTATACGTTTCTTGGTTTGTTCATCGTGCATGACCAAAGCACCACCCTCTATCGTATTATAAACCTTGGTGGCATGGAAACTGAGTGTGGACATATCCCCTGCATTCAGAATGCTTTTACCGTTTACTTCCACACCAAACGCATGGGCCGCGTCATAAATAACTTTCAAGCCATACTTGTCGGCTATCTCCTGAATACGCACGGTATCACAGGGCTTCCCATATACATGAACCGGCATAATGGCCGTTGTTCTGGGTGTAATGGCAGCCTCTATCTTATCCGGATCCATATTACCTGTAGACGGGTCGATATCCACGAAAACCGGAGTGATACCATTCCACCAAAGGGCATGGGTGGTAGCCACAAAACTATAAGGGGTGGTTATCACCTCGCCCGTTATTCTCAAAGCCTGCAAAGCAGTTATCAATGGCAGTGTCCCATTGGTGAAAAGACTGATAAAAGGTACTTTCAGATAAGCAGCCAGTTCCTTTTCCAGTTGCTTATGAAAAGAACCATTGTTTGTTATCCACTTGCTCGCCCAAATTTCCTTGAGCATTGCGTGAAAATCGTCAAGGTCCGGCAGTAACGGAGACGTTACTGTTATCAAACTTTTATCCATATCATTTTTTTTAATTTATCTTTTTTGAGAACAATGAGAACAGTTCCTGTAGTTCCTGAAAGCGGAGAATCCTTGTTACAGCCAGATAAAACCCACTGCCCAAAATGATGCCGCCCAGCAACTGGGCATACAGATTCTCAGTCATCCACTGAAGGGAAAACACAAGGACAAACATCAGCAAGGAAACCACCAGAGTGGGAAACAAATCGCGCATCTGCATGATAAAACCGACTTGTATCAGCTTTCCTGTATAAAAGGTATTGATTACCAGGCAAAGAAGGGAGCTTACCACTCCCCCAAAGCACATGGTTTTCAGACCTAGAGGAATGGTCAGGCAAAGGATGCTGACTCCTATCGCCTTCTTGATAATTTCCAACCGAAGGAAAAGATCGGAACGTCCCTGTACCTGTAACAGGTTCAGATTGATGGCATGAATGGGATACCACATCATCGAGAAACAGATGATTTGAAGCAGAACCGCACAGAATATCCATTTCTCACCCAACACAATCCGGATAAACGGAAAGGAAACCGCTGCAAGTCCTGTCATAAGAGGAAAGACACATAAGCGGACAACTTGAGAAATTTACGATACACTCCCCGTAATCTGTCAATATCATTTTGTATACTGCAAAGCACGGGATAAGTCACACGTTGCAGTATCCCTGTAATATTAGAAGAGGGAAAAACAGAGAATTGCTGGGCCCGTGTATAATGTCCCAAATCACCGGCGGAAAAGACCTTGCCTATGACAATGGGATAAATATTGTTGTAAGTGGTATCCAGCAGACCGGACGCCAACAGTTTGGAGCCAAAGGAGAACAATTCCCTGAAAGATTTCCAGGAATAGGTTCTCATGGGCTTCCATTTTGAAAAGATCCATAATAACAAGGTGTTTATCCCCAGATTGACCAGTTGCTGGCATACCAATGCCCATATGCCAAATCCTGTATAAGCCAATATGATACCTGCCATACCGGAGATAACAGCAGCAATCAATGATGCCTTTGCCTGGGTCTTGAAATCTATCCTGACTGTCAGTAGTGCACGCTGGACTACAGCCAGTGAGTTAAAGATTATACCAGGCATACCACTCTCATCACTAAAGAAAGTTCGGGAAGTCCATAAAAATCCGCCACCCAAGGCGCGGAGATATAGAATAACAGATAAAGTGCAAGACCGACAGCTATATTGAAATAAAACACAGTAGAATTATCTACTTCTGTCCGGTTTTGTTTACGTATCAAGGCCTGGGAAAATCCACTGTCTATCAATGATTGGGAAACAGCCAAGAATATGGTCAGCATTCCGACAAGGCCGTAATCCTCCGGAGTTAGCAGTCTGGCCATGATAATCATGATTACAAACTGAATACCTTGCACAGAAAAGCGTTCTATCGAACTCCAAAGAACCCCCTTGGTCGCTACTTGTTTTAAGGAATTGGACATATTATTGTCATTCAGTTAAATAGGGAATATAATATGTATCCTAGTCCACCTTTTCGAACGGAAAAGCATGAAGATAGCTGATAGCCACCGTCATATTTCCAAAAGCGAACACCAACCTTGTATTGCGATGCAGCCGCATGATGCACCCCTCCTTGCCATGAAAGATGCCGCCGGTAATGCGAATACGTTGTTTCTTCTGAAGATAAGCCTCTAAAGGACGGTTCAACAGTTCAATGTTGTAGGGCATGGATTCATATAGATAGATGAATTCCTCCATCTGACACTGGGGAATGACCGCAGCACGATGGGTAACGTAGTCCGTTACCAGATATTGGCGGGGGAGCATGGCAGACAAGATGCGCTGAAGTTGCTCCAAAGGAGCGCACACAAATAACCAACCGCTACTTTGTACTTCCTTTTCATCTGTCAGGGCATTGAGTTGTGAGGCAGAACCGGTGGAAAAGGCTTCCTTCACGATTCTGGCGGATTCACGGCGAGCAGCATACTCTTGTTTAGTATAATCACACTGTTCGAAACGTTTCCGATGACCTGCCTCGGTATAAGAAAATACTTTGAAACAGAAGTAACATTCCTCGGTTATCCCTTCCGAAGTACGGAGCTTTACTGCTTTTCTGCCACTGAAGACTGCAATATAACGCTTCAGTTCCTTATAGGAAAGATACATATAGTACCACGAGAGTTCAGGGTGTTCTTTCCCTATTCCAGCCTGTGGCTTGGTTACTGCATTTGACCCCGGGTCTGAAGCAGAAGCGATTGAACTGCAGAGCAGTAACTTAGGCGCTTCGCTCGTTATGTCTTGATTGTCATTTGTTGTTCCCATCAAAACATTACATTTTATCATACCTTTATTTGAAAAAGAGGAACAGATTTGCTATCAGATATCCTCTATATTTTGGGGTTCTCTTCGTAAGAGAACCCCAAAGTCAAGTTAGATCTCTGATAATTGAATATTTACTGGTTTTGTCGTATGCTGTTTTTATAAACGAGATGCGCCTGTTTGCAACTTTTTCTTATTTTTCTAGAACAAAAAAATTGCGTTTAAAGCAAATATGGGCTATATTTGCACAAAAATGGGGTTCTCTTACGAAGAGATTCCCATTTTTTATTATACCTAAATATGCAAGAAACACCTTTCTGCAAGCCCATTATACAATAACTCATCACTGCAACAAACCTATTTTCCCTATTATGTTTCTTTTTACAAGAGAGAAGTTAAAAAGAAGTAAAAATGGCAGACATACACAATGCCTTAGAATAAAAAACGGACTGTACAGTCTTTCTTTTCTGTACAGTCCGCTTAAATTATATACAATGTAAAGAGATGACGCTTATTCTTCGTCAGCAAACATCGGGTCCCATGCCGGAAGACGGATAGGTTTCTGTTTTAAAATATCCAGTACCTTGCAGGAACATATTTCTTTTCTGCCACTACACGGAACATATATTCATCAAACCACTTATCTGTCATGATAAGGTGTCCTCTGTATCCGCTGGCACTGCCCCAACTGTTTTCCACCATCCATTTTTTCGATTTTCCCGCTTTATCCAAGTCCACCGCCATCAAGGTCATAGCATGCTGCTGCCACTGGAGAAAGTTTGGATACGTTGTTTCTTGTCCATGCCGAAGGTGGTTCCCATCAATGATTCGTAATCATAATTATCAGGATCTAACAGGCCACGTTTGCTGTCGAGGAACTTGCCTACATCGCAAGAAAAGTACATCATGGTACTGTCCTTGATGGAGCAATGGCTATTTCTTTGATATCTTCTATAGGCAGATTGACGTAGGTCCAGTTTTTGCCATCATAACGGTGACGGTCAAAGTCTATTTCATAGCATTTATAGAATTCGCGGCTGGGATCATTCATCAGCATCACGTAGTTGTTGGTCAGATCATTTCCCAAGAACTCTCTATAGAAAGATATCGGAGTGTATTCTTTCGCTTCTCCACCCTTCAGACTCCATGTAAAGGTGGAAACAGGTTCGCCAAGGGTCAACACCAGCATACGATAAACCGTTCCCAGCATTTCTGTCTTTTTCTTTTCCAGTTCGACCGGCTTCACTCCGGCAGCGGCAGCTTCTCGTAGTTGTAAACCAAATTCCTTCAGTTTTAATCCTATCAGGTTACTCATCTTTCCGGTATTCTCACTGCTGAAAGTTTCCACCATTGCACTCTTGGGGACCAGTCCGTATTTCTCTATAATATCCGAAACTCCTGTGAATTGTCCTCCATCGCTTAAAGGATGCTTGAACAGCCATTCCACCATTTTGTCGTCCATGGGCTTTCCACTGGTATCAATGATTCCCTGTAAGAATAAGTTTGCTTTTTCTAATTGGTCGTAGAAAAAACAATAGTTCTGTGAGAACTCCATCTCATCCAGTCCGTATTTGGCAATCATCTGGCTGCGGAGCACGTTCAGTCCGGTAAAAAGCCAGCAACGACCGGAAGATTGTTGGTCGGTTATCCCCTTGGATAGCACCTTGTGTGAAAATTCCGTATCAAAATCGGCACGGTTCTCTTGGTTCAATGCCAACGTGTTGATACTTGTTCCGCCTAAGGCGTTACGGATGGCTTTGTCGGCAGGGGTTGCCTTATAACTTTGTTTGATTTGATTCAGCATTTCACCTGAAATGCCTCCCTGCTGTGCCTGGGCTGTCAATGCAGCCGCAAACAGAAGAGCGAATGTGATGTGTTTCTTCATATTATTGTAAAAATATAAAATGATTTATTAGGGTGGGTAAATGTACAAGTTATTTTTGAACCCTGCTAATCTTCACGTGAAAGATATATAATCATCAGATCCTATCATTATTATGACAGGCCCGGCTGTTCTGCTTTTTTCTTTATCTTATATCCCAGTATAGCAATTGTGATACTCATCAAGGGACTGATAATGTTAAAGAAGGCGTAAGGCAGATACACAATGGTGGGAACACTAAGGATAGTAGCCTGTGTCATACCGCATGTATTCCAGGGTATCAATGGCGAAGTGACTGTAACAGAATCTTCCGTCGTGCGGCTCAGCAGTTTGCTTTCATAACCGTTTGCACTATAGATGTCTTTAAACATATTACCCGTCAGGATAATGGATATATATTGATCTGCTGTAGCAAGATTCAGGAACAAGCCCGATGCAACTGTGGATGACACCATTCCTACCCGCTTTTTCGTAAAACGTACAAAGACAGAAGTGATACTGCCGAGCATTCCTCCGGCTGTCATCGCCCCTCCGAAACACATGGCGCAGATAATCAGCCAGATGGTATTCATCATACCCGCCATTCCGCGAGTGGATATCAGTTCGTTTATTTCCGCATTACCGGTTTCCAATTGGGTTCCACCATAAAGCATTCCCATTCCTCCTTTGAACAAGGCGGCAATCCCTTCGACTCCTTGTCCGGCGATTTCGCATAATAGTCCGGGCTGGAAAATCAAGGCAAAGACGGTAGCCAGAGCCGTAGAAACAAATAGAGTGATGATGGAAGGCACTTTACGTGCAATCAGTATCGCTGTGACAACGGGGACAATCATCAACCACCATGAAATATGGAACTTATCACTCAATATACGGGTGTATTCGGCGATATGACCGGTATCAGTGGCTTCATGTGACAATCCGGCTATGGTAAAGATTATCAAAGTGATGACAAGTGATGGAACGGTGGTAATCATCAAGTAACGGATGTGAGTGAACAGCGGTGTATCCGTTACGGACGATGCCAGAATGGTGGTATCCGAAAGCGGAGAAACTTTATCACCGAAATAGGCTCCGGAGATAATCGCACCTGCAATCCAACCTTCACTGAAACCTTGCGCCTTCCCTATTCCCATCAGTGCGATGCCGATAGTGGCGATGGTAGTCCATGAGCTGCCTGTCATGACAGATACTACCGCACAAATAATGCAAGTGGATACCAGGAAAAAATGAGGATGAATAACCTGTATGCCATAATATATTAATGTAGGGACTACACCGCTGACCATCCATGCTCCGGACAAAGCTCCGATGATCAGCAAGATAATAAGTGCGGTACTTACCCCGGCTATATTATTGGTGACAGCCAGTTCGAAGTCCTTCCACGGACGACGGAATCCCGCCATACCTATCAGCACACAAACTGCTGTAGCCACTAGCAGACAGACTTGGCTGCCACCGGACAAGGCATCACTTCCAAATGTACGGATAGTGACAAACAATAATAAAATAAGTACGAATACGGGTAAAAGGGATACTAACGGTGAAGGGATTTTGTTATCTTTCATTCTTTTTTTATTCAATTTTTATTCAAAATGTAAATAGAACTATCAATTTGGTTTTCAGCGTGCAAAGTTCGGAATATTTTTTGAGTTCTAAAAGTCAATCGGCGGTATTTAAAGACTTTTTTTGTATTTGCAGGTAAACCTTTTTGCAAGGGGGGCGTTATTAGTTCAAATTATAACCTAAAACTTAACAAATATGAATGAATTAGTTGGTGGCTTAGGCTACGCTGTAAAAAATTGGTGGATGTCCCTGTTGCTGGGCTTGCTCTACATTGCGGTAGCACTATGCTTATTGTTCGCTCCTGTGAGCAGTTATGTGGCACTGAGTGTCATCTTCAGTATCTCGATTCTGGTCAGTGGCATTCTGGAAATCTTTGCTGCCGGAAACAAAAAACAATCAGCAGTTGGGGATGGTATCTTGCCGGAGGTATTATTGATTTACTGATAGGTATTTATCTGGTATTCTATCCGTTGGTCAGCATGGAGCTGATTCCGTTTATTGTCGCTTTTTGGTTGATGTTCAGAGGGTTTACATTGTGTGGCTATTCCACAGATTTGAAACGCTATGGCACGAAGGATTGGGGATGGTATCTGGTGTTTGGCATTCTGGCCATTCTTTGCTCTATGGCTATCATCTGGCAACCCGGACTTGGCGCTGTCACCGTGCTCTACATGCTGTCCATCACTTTCCTTATTATCGGATGTTTCCGTGTCATTTTCTCCTTCGAGTTGAAAAGATTGCATAAAAACAAGTAAAAAAAATCGTTTATTTTGGGCTACGTCGTACGTTATTCGTATTTTTGTTAGCCCAAAATAAACAATGATTTCTAGTAAGAGTCTTAAGTACACTGTGCGTATTCTGCTAGGTACACTGATTGGTGTCTACCTGGGAATAATTGTGCTGCTGAACATACCGTATGTTCAGGGCAAATTATCTGTTTTTGTAACTAAGGAATTAAAAAACATACTGAATACGGAGGTTTCTATAGGACGGATTGATATGGGTTTGCTGAACCGCATCATTGTGGAAGATGTCCTTTTGCATGACCGGAAGAATCAGGAGATGCTGAAAGTAGCCCGCTTGTCGGCAAAATTCGATCTTCTTCCTTTACTGAACGGTAAAGTCACCATCAGCAGTGTCCAGCTTTTTGGATTTACGGTCAATTTGAACCGGGAAACTCCAGAATCTGCCCCTAATTTCCAGTTTGTGTTAGACGCTTTCGCATCCAAAGATACGGTTAAAACAAAATCTAATTTGGATTTACGAATTAATTCCGTGTTGATAAGGCGTGGCAGAGTGACATACGATATATTATCGGAACCGGAAACTCCCGGAAAGTTCAATGCCCATCATCTATCGGTAAAAAATCTCGCTGCGACGCTTTCACTGAAAGCATTGCGCAGCGACTCGTTGAATGCTGCCATCCGGCGGGTCAGCTTTGACGAACAATGTGGTTTTTCATTGCAGAAATTTGCCATGAAAGTTACAGCCAACAATAAACGTTTGGATATTAAGGATTTTGGTGTGGAACTTTCAAATACCGCTTTAAAGATAGATAGTCTGACCTTGAAGTATGACAGCCTGCCCGAATTGCCCCAAATGACAGAAAATGTAAGATACGATGGCTCTTTGAAGGCTTCAGTTATACTGAAAGATTTGGCTCCTTTTGTGCCTGCCTTGTCACGTTTTGAAGAACCGTTGGATCTAAATCTTGTTTTCTCCGGTCACGGCAAGCATTTGGACTGCCCCACCCTGCGGCTGACTAACCACCACGGATTGATGATTGCAGGGGAAGCTGCCTTAAGTAACTGGGATGCAGGCATGGATATGTACATTTACGGCAAACTGGGTAACCTGATCATGACGAAAGAGGGCATAAACGTTCTGATGACGAACCTGACGGGAAAGGTTCCTCCCATTTTGCAACGTTTGGACTATATTCGTTTTAACGGGGAAGCGGCGGGCTATCTGCATGATCTCACACTGACAGGCTTGTTCTATACAGGGGCAGGCATGGTGAAAACGGACGTGATGATGAGCATTGATGAACAAAGCATGAGCAGAACCTATTCGGGTAGTGTGGCAAGTGCTGACCTGGATTTGGGAAAATTACTTAATCAGGAAAAGAAATTCGGCAAGGTGGATTTCAATGTGGAACTGAAAGGTTTCAACTATAAGAACCGGTATCCGGAGTCATACATCAAAGGAATCATATCTTCTTTTGAATATAGTCAATATCAATATGAAAATATCATGTTGGATGGCGTATATAAGGATGGAGCTTTAACGGGCGCTTGTCCATGGACGACGCAAACGGTTCTGTCCAGATAGACGGTAATTTCAATGTTGCCAAAACAATCCCTGACTTTAATCTGAAGGCATCCGTAAAGAACCTGCGCCCCCACGACCTCCATTGTCGGACAAATATGAGAATACCAGTATATCGCTGGGACTCACGGCCGATTTCACCGGCAAATCCATTGACGACATGAACGGGCGTATTTCATTGGACAGCCTGCAATTAAACGCTCCCGATGAAAGAGGGTGTTTTCTTGACAATCTGACTATTACAGCCGGACAGGTAAGCGGTGAAAAAGAGTTGCGCATAAATTCATCCTTCATGACAGCAGTGATACGCGGTGACTATTCCTACCACACCATTCCGGCCAGCGTGGTAAAGACGGTACAACGCTATATTCCGTCCTTACTGACAATAAAGGATAATATGCCCGAGCCTCATAATAACTTCCAGTTTGATATCTGCTTGGAGAATACCGAAGTGCTATCCAAATTATTTCAGATTCCATTGGAATTATATTTGCCGGCATCTTTAAAAGGATATTTTAACGATGGCGAGGAGAAGTTGCACGTAGAAGGACATTTTTCCGGAATTCAGATACAATGGAACACGTTATGATTCAGGCGTTTTATTTTGTGAGAATCCTTCCGACCGGTTCAAATGCTCACTGCGAGGCGGTATGTTAATGAAAAGTGGTGCAATGCTTAACTTCTCAGTGGAAGCCAATGCTAAAAACGATCATTTGGAAACAACAATTAACTGGGGAAACAATACTGATGTGACTTACGGTGGTAAATTTGCCGCCGATACCCGTTTCTTCAAAACGGAAGGCCCCCATCCTATTCTTCAGGCAGATATAAACATACAGCCCACAAAAGTAGTGCTAAATGATACGGTATGGAACATTCATCCTTCGCATATCGCCATAGATTCGGGACGCGTATTCATTAATAATTTCCTGTTTGAACATGAAGACCAATATTTAAGGATAGATGGTAAACTGACCAAGAAAGAAAGTGATTCCTGCCGGGTGGATTTGAGAAATATCAAGCTGGACTATGTACTGGATATCGTGCAGTTTGACGATGTAGAGTTTGGCGGACTTGTAACTGGAAAGGTTCATTTGAAAAGTGTTATGAAGAACCCCGTGATGCGAACCCGTCTAAATGTGCACAATTTCTGTCTGAACCGTTCTTTATTAGGAGAAGCCGATATTACAGGTGTATGGGATAAGGAATTGGGCGGAGTACGACTGGATGCCCAAATAGCGGAAAAAGGAATTTCCTCCACTCATGTGACAGGGTATGTCTCTCCCAAGTTAAAAGGTCTTGACCTGTTGATTCGGGCAGATAGTACGAATCTGGGATTCTTACAACCTTTTATAGAAGGAATTTTCAGTGAAATAAATGGTCGTGTCAACGGGAATGTCCGTTTATATGGTGATTTCAAGCATTTGGATCTGGAAGGTGAAGTGCGGGCCAAAATGGATGCTAAAATTGATGTGTTGAACACCTATTTCCAAATCCGGGATGACTCCATACATATATCTTCGGGCAGTCTGGATTTCAGGAATGTAAAAGTCTATGACCGTGAGGGACATGACGGACTGGTAAATGGTTATCTGCATCACACAAAGCTGAAAAATCTAATGTACCATTTCAATATACGAGGAAACAACCTGTTGATGTACAATACCTACGAAGCCGGGAATATGCCTTTTTACGGAAAAGTATATGGTACAGGAAATGTGGTGCTGGATGGTGGAAATAATGCGATGACAGTGGACGCTTCACTGACTACAGGCAGCAATACCAGCTTCACTTATATAACCGGAGTGACCACGGAAGCAGCGAGCAACCAGTTTATTACTTTTGTAGACAAAACTCCCAAGCGCATTCACGATGATGTGGAAACCGATCTTTACCACCACTCTAATGTGCGTAAGACTAAAGAGGAAGACGGACCTCCTATGGATCTCCGCATCAATATGTTGATAGAAGCAACTCCCAACGCTACCATGAAAATTATCATGGATCCTGTAGCGGGAGATAATATTACAGCAACCGGAAATGGAAATCTGCAAGTGAATTTTTTCAATAAAGGTGACTTTCGTATGTTTGGTAGTTATGTTATAGATCAAGGTATGTATAAACTAAGCATGCAGGAAGTAATACGCAAGGACTTTATCTTGAAATCGGGTGGTACGGTGACTTTCTCAGGTGATCCTTATCAAGCAAATCTTGATTTACAGGCGGTGTACACGGTTAATTCAGCTTCTTTAAGTGATTTGGTAGTAGATCCCTCGCGTAACCAAGGTACGGTGAAGGTAAACTGTCTGATGAATCTGACAGGAAATTTATCCAATCCGGATATTAAATTCGATTTGGAACTGCCCACTGTAAGCGAGGAAGACCGGGAATTGGTACGTAGTGCTACCAGTACGGAAGAACAAATGAATACACAGATTATTTATTTGCTGGGAATTGGTAAGTTCTACACCTATGATTATGCCAATAATGACCAATCCTCTAATGCAACCAGTTCTTTAGCCTTCAGTACACTTTCCGGTCAGCTGAACAATATGTTGTCCCAATGGATGGGCAATAAAAACTGGAACATAGGCGCAACCTGAGTACCGGTGAAAAAGGTTGGACAGATGTGGAAGCAGAAGCTATGTTGTCCGGCAGGTTATTGAATAACAGGCTGATGATAAATGGAAACTTCGGCTATAAGGAGAATGTGATGGCAAATAGCAATTTCGTAGGAGACTTTGAAGCGATATGGTTATTGACAAAAAACGGAGATTTCCGTTTGAGAGGATATAATCAGACCAATGACCGCTATTTTACTAAATCTACCCTGACCACTCAAGGAGTAGGTCTCATGTATAAAAAAGATTTCAATACTTGGGACGAACTGTTCCGCTGGTTCTTATGGAAAAGAAGGAAAGGTTCGTTACAAAAACGAAGCGATGACTAATCAACCTATAAAGTTTATTTCATATCTTTGCGAAGTAAATTTAAAAATATGAATATGTCCTATTTACCTGCCGAATGGCATAAACAAAGTTTGATTCAACTAACGTGGCCCCATAAAGACACAGACTGGGCATGCATGTTGGAAGAAGTGAATGCCTGTTTTCTTAAGATAGCTTATGAGGTTTTGAAACGTCAGAATTTGTTGATTGTGGCTCCAGACCCCGATTCCATAAGAAATAGTATAGATAATTATGGAGCTGATATCCAAAAACTCATCACATCAAAAATCAACACAAACGATACTTGGGCACGCGATCATGCTTTTATCACCTTGTTGAAAGAAGACGCTACTCCCCTACTACTGGATTTCTGTTTTAATGGTTGGGGAATGAAGTTTGCCGCAAATTATGATAACCAGATTAATAACGAACTATATTTTCACCATCCTGTTCTGAAAGGTGAATATGTTTTCTGCCGGAATTTTATTTTAGAAGGAGGTTCCATAGAAAGTGATGGGAAAGGAAGCCTGCTGACTACAGAGCAATGCTTGCTGGCTAAAAACAGAAATGAAATGAACCGACAGGAAGTGGAGGATTTTCTAAAAGAAACATTCAACTTAAAACAGGTCCTATGGTTGAAACATGGTTATCTGGCAGGTGATGATACAGACAGCCATGTGGACACATTGGCACGTTTCTGTCCGGATGATACCATTGTGTATGTAAAGTGCACCAATGAAAAAGATGAACACTATAAGGAACTGGCAATGATGGAAGAAGAACTAAAAGCGTTCCGTACTTTGAACGGCAGGCCATACCGCCTGCTTCCGCTGCCTATGGCGAGTGCTGTTTATGATGAGGAACATCATCGCTTGCCGGCAACTTATGCCAATTTCCTGATAATGAATGAAGCTGTACTCTATCCTACTTATGCTGATTTTGTAAATGATATGTGCGCTAAAGAAGTATTGGCGGAAGCATTTCCCGGAAGAGAAATAGTAGGTATTGACTGCACTGCTTTGATAAAGCAACATGGCTCGTTGCATTGCGTCACCATGCAATATCCCGAAGGTGTATATTAATAAATATATGTATGAAAAGAACGATTAAAATAGGAATTATCCAACAGACATGCACAAATGATATCCGTCATAATTTGAGTAAACTGCATCGCAATATAGAACAGGTGGCGGCGGCAGGTGCACAGCTGGTTGTATTGCAGGAGTTGCACAACACCTCTTACTTCTGTCAGACAGAAGATACGGATATGTTTGATTTGGCAGAACCGGTTCCCGGTCCTTCTACCGGTTTCTACAGTGAGTTGGCTGCCGGATACGGCATTGTACTGGTTACTTCGTTATTCGAGAAGCGTGCTCCGGGACTGTATCACAATACAGCCGTCGTTTTTGACAAAGATGGCAGTATAGCAGGAAAATACCGCAAAATGCATATTCCCGATGATCCCGCTTATTATGAGAAATTTTATTTTACTCCCGGTGACCTAGGATTTGAACCCATTCAGACGTCACTAGGAAAACTAGGTGTACAAGTCTGCTGGGACCAATGGTATCCCGAAGGTGCACGGCTGATGGCACTGAAAGGTGCTGAAATTCTTATATATCCTACAGCTATAGGTTGGGAAAGCACAGACACTCAAGAAGAGAAAATCCGGCAACTAGATGCATGGGTAACTGTGCAGCGTGGCCATGCCGTGGCAAACGGTCTGCCGGTTATCGCCGTGAACCGCGTAGGACATGAGCCCGATCCTTCCGGTCAGACAAATGGTATCCAATTTTGGGGTAATAGCTTCGTGGCAGGTCCTCAAGGAGAAATACTGGTACAAGCCAGCAATATGGATGAAGAAAATATGGTAGTGGAACTGGATATGACCCGTAGCGAGAATGTTCGTCGCTGGTGGCCTTTTCTCCGTGACCGGCGTATTGATAAGTTTGAAAATCTAACCCGACGCTTTATAGATTAAATACAAACGTTATCGTTATATAAATTCACATATTCGTTAAACAATTCATGGTTAAAGCTGTTTTAGTTATCAGAATATTCAAAAGATATTATTGATTTACTAAACAGCTTAATTATGAAAAAGTATTATTTTTAGCCGCATTGTTACTCGTTTGCTTCAGCGGAGTAACAAATGCACAAACCAGAAAACAAAGAGAAGACGCTAAACGTGAAGCATGGAAGAAAGAACGTCAGGAAAAGAAAGCCTTGGAAGCTCAGCAGGACTCTGTATCCTACGTCCAGGCAATTAATGCTTTAAAAAACGGTTCTTTTGTATTAGAAGCTGATAACGTTGTATTCCGTAATGGAATAATGCGTTTTGTCTCCTCTAACACGAATTATGTGGAAGTAAACAATGGGCAAGGTATTGTTCAGACCGCCTTTACTAATTTTGTGTATAACTGGAGTCCGAATGGCTTGGGAGGTGTCACGGTTCAGGGAAATGTGAACGGAATAAGCATGCGTCAGGATAAAGACGGTAATGTGTACTATAATTATGGAATTAATGGGATTGCCGTTTCGGCCACCGTTTCCATTGTACTGACTGGCGGAACCAATCAGGCTAGTGTTACTATAAATCCAAATTTCTCGGGCAACACGCTGACAATGAACGGGTATCTGGTTCCTTATAACGAAAGTAGTGTATTCCAAGGAACAACATGGTAATTCATTAAGAAGATATGATAAAAAGGAATGGGCATTTTCATCACCCATTCCTTTTTATTTATTATTACAGCATTGGAAATGTTTCTTGTCTGTTCATAACATTAACCGAGGTTGTGATTCCAATTCCAATAAAAACTTTTTAGCGGACAGTCCGCCTCCATATCCCGTCAGCGAGTGGTCACTACCGATCACACGATGGCAAGGTGCAAAGATTGATATGGAATTTGCACCATTAGCATTGGCTACCGCACGAACTGCTTGGGGCCTCCCGATATGCTTGGCCATTTCACCGTAAGAAATTGTTTTGCCGAACGGTATCTTTAGCAGTTCATTCCATACTGTTTTCTGAAAATCCGTGCCCACAAAAAGAAGCGGCACATTAAATTCTTTGCGTTGTCCTGCAAAATACTCGTTGAGTTGCTCTATTGCTTCTTCGATTATTTCTGACGTACTTATTTCAAATTCGGCACACAATATCCGCTTCAACCGTTGGTTCACACGATCGCAGTGTTTTTCCACCTGCCAGTCACACAGGCAGAGTTTTTCGCCAAACGAACCGAGCAGCAACACTCCGCAGGGTGATTTATAACGCTTTATCTTGATCGTATTTTTCTCTTTCATACGCTTGATTTTTATATGCTTCCTTCATTTGTTTGTAATCTGTTTCAGCTTATCGGACTACTTTAAATCAAAAAGATAAAGCGTAACGAATTAGCTGAAACAGTATTCGCTACGCTATGTTCGGATCCCCCGTTATCGGTCTTTTATACAAGACTCTATAAAAGCAGACAAAACTTACTTTTCCTCTTTTATATCAACGACCAGATTCAACTCATCCAATTGTGATTGATCCAAAGCAGCGGGAGCATCCAACATCACATCGCGCCCACTATTGTTTTTAGGGAATGCTATGCAGTCACGAATACTATCAAGTCCTGCAAACAAAGAAACCCAGCGATCAAGCCATATGCCAAACCACCATGAGGAGGTGCTCCGTATTTGAATGCATTCATCAGGAAGCCGAATTGTTCCTGTGCTCTTTCCGGAGTAAAACCCAAAATCTCAAACATCTTGGCCTGTAATTGTGAATCATGGATACGAATTGAACCGCCTCCTACTTCCACACCATTTACTACCATATCGTAAGCATCGGCACGAACAGCAGCCGGATCTGTATCCAACAAAGGAATATCTTCTTCTTTCGGATGAGTGAACGGATGGTGCATGGCCATCAGACGGCCTTCTTCTTCACTCCACTCAAACATCGGGAAATCAACTACCCACAGACAAGCAAATTCATTCTTGTCACGTAGTCCCAGCTGACGTCCCACTTCCAGACGAAGTTCGCATAACTGCTTGCGAGTCTTCATGGCATCAGGACCGCTCAGAATCAGGATCAAGTCACCCGGCTTGGCACCGAACGCTTCCTTCATCTGCTGAAGGACTTCCTGTGAATAGAATTTGTCTACACTGGATTTTACATTGCCATCAGCTTCCACACGGGCGTAAACCATACCTTTCGCACCGATCTGAGGTCTCTTGACAAATTCGGTTAATTGGTCTAACTGTTTACGGGTATAACTTGCAGCCCCTTCCGCACAGATACCACCAATATATGCTGCATCATCAAAAACAGAGAAACCATGACCTTTCATGATATCCATCAACTCCACAAACTTCATGCCGAAACGCAAATCTGGTTTGTCACTACCATAATATTTCATGGCATCTGCCCATGTCATACGCAGAAACGGTTCGCTCAGTTCGACTCCACGTAACTCCTTGAACAAATGTTTTGCCATTCCTTCGAAAGTGGAAATAATATCTTCTTGTTCAACAAAGCTCATCTCACAGTCTATCTGAGTAAACTCAGGCTGACGATCTGCACGAAGATCTTCATCACGGAAACACTTTACAATCTGGAAGTAACGATCAAAGCCGGAAACCATCAGCAATTGCTTCAGTGTTTGCGGAGACTGCGGTAGTGCATAAAACTGTCCCGGTTCATACGTGAAGGAACAACAAAATCACGAGCTCCTTCAGGAGTAGAACCTACCAACATAGGAGTTTCCACTTCCAGAAACCCTTTGCTGTCCAAATATCGACGCACCTCCATTGTCATTCTATGACGGAGTTCCAAATTACGCACACAATTACGGCGTAAATCCAAATAACGGAATTTCATACGGATATCATCACCTCCGTCACTATTATCTTCTATCGTGAAAGGAGGAGTTACCGCTGAATTAAGTACATTCAATTCCGATACGATGATTTCAATTTCACCTGTGGGAATATTCATATTCTTATTTGAACGTTCGTTCACTTCACCGGTTATTTGAATAACAAATTCACGCCCCAAGTGATTGGCACGTTCACAAGTTCGGCATTCACCGCTTCGTTGAATACCAATTGGGTAATACCGTAACGGTCACGAAGATCGACAAACGTCATCCCTCCCATTTTACGTGCACGCTGTACCCAACCTGCCAACGTTACACTTTTGCCTGCATCGGAAAGTCTGAGCTCTCCGCAAGTATGACTTCTGAACATATATTCTTTAATATTTAATCAAATGTTTGGCAAAGGTACGATATGTTTTTCATTGTACAAAACCGCCTACAAGAAAAGTCCCGTAGCTGCATACCAACGGAACTTTTTTAATCCATACGGATGTATGGATCTCAACTCTTAAACATTTCAATGACATCTCTTAATTCTCCCGGGAATAGTTTGCCTGTTTTTTCCCACAATACCTTGTCCTTACGTTGGAGGACAAAGCTGGGGGCTATTTCTATTTCATAAGTATCGGCTACCTTCCGATTGACTTCTATATTGACTCTCACAATGTTAACCCGCTTTTTAAATTCATGTACCAACGGTTCAATCCATTCATAATGAGGAGACCAATCTGCATAAAACACCAGCAGCAACAATGAATCCGATCGTTTCGCCTCTTCAATTTGTTCAGTTATACCCATCACTGTATCCAACTTTAAATTACCCTCTACTCCCCAAACTGTTCACATCTGGATTCAACTCTTTTACCGCTGCTTTCACCTGTTTCTTGGTAGGCTTACCAGTATTGGACACTTGTTCAACAGGAAACCGCTGACCACTATTCGTCAGCTCATCCTTTGTTCCATCTTTTTCTTTTCTTCTTTACCCATATCTTCTCATTTTAAGGTTTATGCTAATAATGCAACAAAATAGATATAAAGATGGTTCACATAAAAAGTGAAAAAGGATGCCTGAGAATTATTCAGACATCCCTTTACTACTACATTTAAAACTACGTGAAATTGAGATTATTGTACTTTACGTTCGCAATAACGTTTGCATTGTGCACAAATATCATACCCCAGCATAGCTCCAAGAATAAAATCCTGCTCGGGTGACAGTTTGTTCAGTGGCTGAGTCACTAGGAAACGAATGGCATTAATGCATTCTTTTCTACCGAAAAATAGGTTTATCTTATCATTCCCCACAGGCTGGATTATGTAATTAATCTTTTGATTGGTCAGCCGTTTTACAGCAAAATCTTCATACTTCCTATTGGTAGTATAGAGTACCATCTGACGTACTCCTTTTTTAAATTCATAAATATGATTCAGAAATACTTTCAATTCTACCGGGTTAATGTCTGAAGCTATCATAAGGCAATTGTCAAAATTACAAGTTCTTCTTTATTTCTTCAATCCAATTGTTTATACGTTCTTCGGTCTTGCCACTTTCGTTCACGTCATCAAGAGCCAAACCTACAAATTTTCCATCGATTACCGCTATCGAAGATGAATACGAATACTCATCGGCAGGAACTGCTCCTACAAAAGTGCAACCGGAATTCTTTAACTGGTCATATATAACTCCCATACCGTCACAAAATGTATCACAATAGGACTCTGAATCTCCACAACCAAAGAGAGCAACGATTTTACCATTCAGATCTGCAGTCTTCACCGTTTTAATAGCATCATACCAATCGTCTTGCAATTCACCGTCCCCCCAAGTAGAAGTCCCTAATAATAAGATATCATAACCTCCCACTTTTTCTGTGGTAATTTTGCTTGCATCAATTACATCAACTGATGCCACACCTAATTTTTCAGCTATTGTCTGTGCGATGCTTTCACAAGTTCCAGTAGAGGAACCATAAATTATACCCATTTTTTCATACAGCAAATCATTTAATTTGTTTGCTGCAAAGTAAAAGGTTTGAAAGAGATTCTGAAATACCTAGAAATAGTGATTTTAATAAAGTTCAAGAGACAGACAGTGTATAGAACTGATCTGCTTCTTGATATGTTTTTAGAACTGGTATGCAGTTCCGAAATTAATAATTCCTTGGTCAAAATCATCAATCAATTGGTATCCGAATTCAACATTCATAGTCCAGTTACGTCCCAAAGCGAGTTCCTCCCCGACTCCGAGACTAACCCCGATACGGAATTCACTATGGTTACCCCCATATTAACATGAACATGTTCTCCATCCCAGTCAACATCCAGATCATGCATATCAAACATCCAATTGGACATGGTCAGACCGAACAGCGGATAAAGTTTAACACTTTGAGCTACCCAACGTTTCTATCTTCCGTTTTTCAAGAACTTTGGCTATCAATACACTATCTGCTTAATGATAAAACGACCGATTAAATATATCAGAATAGCGACAAATATATCCTTACCTACATCCATCCCAAAATCTACCATTTTTTCCAGTACCTGCTCAATTTCACTACCTGAGGCTGCATTCAATAATAACAAATTTATATTCCTGTTCGTTTAACAAATAAAAATTAATCAGCTTGTCACTGCCATATTGTAAATGTGCCAGCCCATCTTGATAGTATAGTTTTGCAATGTTTCAATAAATAAATCATCCGATATGTTTTTACATTTCCCAATAGTAGGAAATGTAAAGTTGCAAAGATATCATATATAATTGATAAAACTAAACTTGTCACTTAAAAGAGGGACCTAAGGCCTGTATTAAATATACGATTCCAAGACAATATAAATATACAATATTTAATTTTAATCATTCAGTAAAATTGTCGAAACATTGATGAAAGACCTTATACCAAGTGAAAAAAGGTACGGCATGAGATAAAACTAATCAAAAATATTCAGTAAGCAACGTAAAATCAGCCAACAAACTCACACTTAAAGTTCCATATTAGTTTACTTTTTGTTTTTAGGCGTTTTTCGTAAATAAAATTTAAAAGCAAGAAAGAGAGAAATATCCTAACAAGAATATAGCTAAAGTACAAAACTTTCAGAGATTCACTCTACCTTTTTGGGGGACAGAATTCGACATTTTGAAGAAATATCGCAAGAATTCTAATGAGAGTAAACTTGGAAAATTTTATTCCGTTGACGAAGTAACTCACTTCCATTAAAAACATTACTTACATGCTGTACCACAGAAAGACAACCGATATATCATAATATCTTCTGATTTTCTTCTTAAATTTTACTTCATATCTTTCATACGGTTAATTCACTATATAATAACGAGATAGTAAACTGCTATAAGGGAAAACAATATTTTCCAAGTAAACATTTACAATATTTTTTTTAAGATATTTGTAGACTCTGATAAAATCAATACCTTTGCATTTTCAATTATGCATAAACAATGTCGAAATGCAAATTGAAATATTGCAGATAACAAAAAAATGACAAAGAAATATGAGACTTATAAAAGTGACAGGTGGGTTGGGAAATCAAATGTTTATTTATGCTTTTTATTTGCGGATGAAAAAGTACTATCCAAAGGTGCGCATAGACCTTTCGGACATGATGCATTATAAAGTGCACTACGGATATGAAATGCATCGTGTATTCAAGCTGCCCCATACAGAATTTTGTATAAACCGGCCTCTGAAAAAATTATCGAATTTCTTTTCTTCAAAAAAATATATGAACGGAAACAAGCCCCCAATAGTTTAAGGGCTTTTGAAAAGAAATACTTTTGGCCTTTACTTTATTTTAAAGGGTTTTATCAGTCGGAACGTTTCTTTGCAGATATAAAGGATGAGGTCAGGGAAGCTTTCACTTTTGACAGAAGCAAAGCCAACAGTAGAAGTCTTGATATGCTTGACATTTTGGATAAGGATGAAAACGCAGTTTCTCTACACATTCGTCGTGGAGATATTTGCAACCCAAACATTGGCTACTACTGGAAGTGTATGCCAGTTACCTTACTATCAAAACGCAATAGCGGAAATGAGCAAAAGGGTTACCTCTCCGTCCTACTATATTTTTCGGATGACATTGTTGGGTAAGAGAAAATCTTCCATTGCAAAATGCGGTATATATTGATTGGAATACAGGTGAAGACAGTTGGCAG
>ENA-OQJH01000517-OQJH01000517.1-human-gut-metagenome-genome-assembly--contig:-NODE-517-length-20762-cov-3.853744_pt1 | contig 20762 bp, 26 predicted proteins | sample MGYA00242597_ERZ504763 | MGnify/ENA primary metagenome ERZ504763 (study PRJEB26092, sample SAMD00036359) | human gut metagenome | host: Homo sapiens | study: EMG produced TPA metagenomics assembly of...
AAAACAATGTGGCTTCCGTCGTACTCACGGGGTCTTATGCTGTTGAACTTATCGTTATACATCTTCGTGAGTTTTCTCGGCGGGCAGGGTCAGCCATATCCAGTCCTGAAAGCCCTGCTTTATGAGTTCCTGCTTTGCCTGTGCGATTGCCGTTTCCTTTTTATTGAGAACGGCTTTCTTTTTGCTTCGTCATCTTCGATATAGTCAAAGATACGGACATCTTTCAGGTTCAGGGTTTCCTCGATTATCTTATATGCGTTGATACGGGAAGTGCCGTATGTGCTGTACGCTTTAACATTGGAACGGTCATAGCTCTTTCCCTCAATGTTCCATTCTCCGGTAAACTGAGAGTAGTGAACCTTGATATTCCACTGTGCATAGCGTGGGGTGTCGAGAAACTCAAACATAAACTGTTGGAATATTTCGGGTGGAATCCAAGTCGCACCGAGCCTTACGGAAATCTCGCTTGCCGTCAAATCCTTTGGCTGAACCTTTTCAAGTGCCTGCACATTGACGGTGTAATCTTCGGGATACAGAGTCGCAGACCTTTGGCTGTCGCCAGCTTCTCACGAACATTGCCCGACAGATATTCGTCTGCCATCAAATATTTCGGCTCATAAGAATTGCCGTACTCATAAAGAGGATTTAAGAAGATTACACCCTTTAGGTCAGCGAATAATTCCTCCTCGCTTTTGCCGGAAAGCTCCATCATATATTCCATATCAATGGCGGCTTTTTCACCCATAGAGACAGCGAGAGCCTCGTCAGCGGTGTCAACCTCCGTTACCGGCTTGTGCGGTTTAATCGTCCTTTTGAAGAACATATCCGCCTTGCGTTCCAGTTCGCCATCTTCATTGATGACCTCAAGAGCTGAGAGCAGAGCATAGGAGCTGTCGTCGGAAAAGGCGGAAGTATTGGCACGGCTGTTAATCAGTCCGTACTTCTTTGTAAAGCGTCATACAGAGTGTTCAGCTTTTCCTGTACCTGTTTGATTTCACTGTCCGGGTAATCCTCGGTTTGCAGTTCAATCAGGTTGCGGACGCAATCCCTTATCCCAATCATACCCTTGATACGGTTCTCAGCGGTTGCCGATACCTCCACCGGAGACATACGGGAGTTCTCTCGGAAATAGATTTTATCGTCCAAAACCGTATAAGAGAAGTTCCTTACCGTAGGGTCTGCCGGGATAGAATTATCTTCTTCCTCCAGTTCATCGGCAACCTCGTATTCGGAGATTTCTCCGTGAATGTTTGATACCGCTTCGTTCAAAAGCTCGGAAAGGTCGGCGTTTTCAAACGGCTCACAGGTTGCTTCCGGTCCGAAGCGACCGCTTACCATTTTCATTTCGCCGAGTATCATTTCCGGGTGCTGAACAAAATATGAGTTCATCCTAATACCGTTTTCGTCGGTGTCAAGATGAACCCAATCAGGCTCAATATCTATTAGCCTGTCTCGCTTTTGCAAGAACAGAATATCGGATACAACCTCTGTTCCGGCATTGCCTTTGAAGGTGTCGTTCGGAAGTCTGATTGCTCCAAGAAGCTCCGCCCTCTGTGCGATATATTTACGCACATTGGAGTTTTCCTTGTCCATAGTTCCTTTGCTTGTCACAAGAGCCATCACACCGCCGGGGCGTAATTTATCAAGCGATTTCGCAAAGAAATAATCGTGAATGAGAAAGTTGTACTTGTCGTATCGTTTGTCGGATACCTTGAAATCTCCAAAAGGCACATTGCCGATAACGCCATCAAAGAAGCTGTCGGGGACGTTTACTTCCTCAAAACCCTGTGCCGCAATAGAAGATTTCTGATAAAGCTGCTGAGCGATACCGGCTGAAATGGTATCAAGCTCCACACCGTAAACCTTTGCGTTTCCATTGACTTAGGCAGCATACCGATGAAGTTACCGATACCGCAGGACGGCTCAAGCAGGTTGCCCTCCTGAAATCCCATCTGTTCCAACACCTTATAAATGGCGGTTGATACTTCAGGCGGAGTGTAAAATGCAGTCAGGGTGCTTTCTCTTGCCGACGCATATTCCTCCGGCGTCAGGATGTTTTTCAGCATTGCATACTCTGTATGCCAAGCTCCGGCTCGTTCGTCAAAGGCTTCGGGAATACCGCCCCAACCGACATATCTCGACAAGATTTTCTGCTCATCGGGTGTTGCAAAACGGTTTTCGTTTTGACAATCTCTCAGGACTTTTATTGCTGCATAGTTTCGGTGGAAGCGTTCTTTCTTGTTCACTTCTTCAACCTGATTATTGGCAAGGTCAAAGTTGTGTCGTTCGGACATAGGAATATCCGGGTGGAGGTCAAAGCTCTTTACTTTTGACTTTTTCTTTTGCTCCCAAGCGGGGACAATCGGTTCAGGCTCTTTGTCGTAACCGTTGCCGATACGAACACCCTCGTTATACATTTCCTCATCGCTGTCAAAACCGTTTTGAGTAGCAACGATTTCTCTGTAATCCTCAATCGGTACATTCCCGATATTTGTTGCCACCATATCAGCTCTTTCAGTGTTTTCAATAAGAGCTTCCATTGTGGCAGAGGTACAGTCGGTCAAATCCGGTGTCCTGTGAAATTCTCGGTCTGCGTCCACAAACCATTCCGTACCTACATCGGCAAGCTCCTGATTTGCAATGCTACCGAGATAATCAAAGAAATCCTCTGCCGAGTCATACTCCGTGCGACTTGCTGTATCTCGTCAAAAGAAAGAGTATTTGTAACATACTGACCTCCGGCATTGCTGTCGGGGTTATAGTACATCCAAGTTACACTTTCATTGTCCCGGTCAATAAAGAAGGCGTCGTCATAACCGGTTTTCGGACTGAAATCCGGTACGGTTTCAGTATCGTTTTGAGCTTTATTTTCGCCTGTAACGGTTTTTTCTTCCGCCGGTAATACACTGACCTTCAAGTGGTCGTTCATCGGATTTTCACGCACTTTGCGGTCAAATTCTTCCTTGAAAGTTCCTTGTTGAATAAGGGCATATCGAAGTCATAGAGCATTACACGGTTTTCATCAAAGGACAAAATCTCATACTGAGAAGCCCCAATATACACGCTGTCGCCGAGATGATATTCATACTGCGCTTCCGGCTCGTCCTCTTTGTTTTCAGGTTCAGGCGGTGCGGTAGAAAGTATCTCACGGTTTTTTCTCTGCTCTGCAAGCTCGCTCGCCGTTCTTCCTGTTTTTCAAGCCATTCAGGGTACTTTTCTTTTTCCTTTGGGTTTAGGTATCTGTCCATACGGATAAGGTCTCCGATACGCTTTTCCACCTGAGACCAAGAAAGAGTAATGTGCGGCTTGTCGCTTCCGATACCTTTTGAAATTGTGATACCTTTTCCGTCGTGCTGTTCGTCAATGCCTGCACCGATGATGACCGGATAAGAGCCGCCCCAACCGTATTCGTTTTTCAAGAAGTCGGCGTTCTCTTTTGCGGAAATGCTCTTTTCAAACTGCTCATAGATACGCATTTTACTCGGAAACTCCGCTTCCACGGGTCAATACAGCGTCTATGATTTCCTGAGAAAAGTAAAGGCAGAGGTTTTTTGTTCCTCTGCCTGATTTCCCATAATGAGAGTCAACTGACCGTCCATAGACGGAATCGGTTTCATTGTATCGGTCAATTCTCCCAAAAGTCTCATTGCTTCAAAATGCTGTGCGATAACGCCCCAGTCATAGAAGCTCTGAGCGGTTCTGTTTTCGTATTCGCCCTCCCACAAGTGGAGACATTCTGAAATGTTTTGTAGCCCACAAGTCTGCCGTTGCTTAAAGGTAGCTGTGTGTAATCGTTGTTGAAGATACCCTTGATATATTCGGTACGGGTCGCATTGTCCGTATTTCTCTCATAGAAGTCTTTGATTTCTTCCTTTGAAGCGGACAAATGCGGGGTAGTACCGAGTATCTCTCGGATAGTATCATCGCCACCGAAAAACGGCAGGCTCTTGTCCTCGTGGTTTCTGTCGTAATACTCTAAGCGAATATTACCTGATTCTTCACGATTTCCTGTGCCGAGTTCCTGATGTTGTTCATCAGGCGAACCCACTTCATCATATCTTCCGCTTTCATCTGCTCCGTCAGCCCGGCTTTCTGTGCCATCTGCTTCACGAGAGTTTCCTCCAGTTCGCTGGCTCTCTGCTGAACCTCCGCCAAGTGACTGTTCAGAATCCCTTTCGTCAGAAGATTGTAGTACAGGATTTTGTGATGTTCCTTCAGATAAGTTCTCCTCATCTGCGACCATCTGCCGAGAGTCACTTCCGTCTGCTCCGGCAGTTTCAGGTTCGGAAGATTGTAATCTCCCACCATCGTGTATGTGATTTCGCTCATCGCTTTGACTCCTTTCGTCTTTGATGTCTTTATTGTATTCGGATTGCTCCTGTTCATCAATTATGCGATTTTCCTTGCTGAGCGTGCTGATTGTTCTGCTGACAGGGAGCAACGCCATTTCTGCAATGTCGCTTGTAGCAATACCCACCGCATTGAGAACTTCCTGTGAATTGAAGCTTGAAATCCCGACAAAGTCATCGGGAGAATAAACCTTGTCTGCGTCCAGTCCCAATCGTGCCATAACCATATATGACACGCTGTTTCTGACAAGCTCCAAATACAAGGCATTTGCTTCGTCGGCAGACAAATACTCAATATCGCTGCCTGCACCCAAGCTCATAAAGTCGGAGATATAGTCTGCGATGTTGTCCTCGACGGCATTGGCAATGCTCTCTTTGACGACATTTTCAATACTCGTTGTATCGTTTACCGCACCGAAAGTGTTTTCAAGCGTTTCAATAACCTCTGCTTCAAATTCGGGTCTCATCTCCCAAATCGGAACAGGGCGGGAATATCTGCTTTCGTGGGTGTCCGATATATCAAAGTAATGAATCAGCCTTTGACGGCTTCTGTCTGCGTCCTCAAATACGGCAATACCTTTTGCTCCTCGATTTACCCAGCGACCGAAAGTGCCGTTCCATCGTTCGATTTCAAGCACGGCTGTTACATCGGGTCTTTGGGCATAAATGAGAAGCTGTTCATCAAATCGGAGCCTGAAATTTCTGCCTGCTGTTTTCAGAAACGATTGCCAGTTTACCGGATTGTCTGTAACTGCAAAGCAGGTTCTTTCATACAGCTCCGAAATCAGGTCAAATTTCCTTGCCACCTCGTCTGCACCTTCCTTATCGTGTTTTTTCTTTGTCCTTTGCAGCTTCGTGTTTTCTTTTGCGGCTGGTTCTACGGTATGACCGTTTCTCTCGCAAAGCTCGGCAAATTCGCAGATATGGTAGAGATTTGTGCCGACCTCCAAATGGTAGTCGTCGATATATCTGCAAGTTCTCTCCATTGTTTTGCCGTCGCGAGCTTGATTGAGATTTTTCTCCGTCCGCAATGCGAAACTGCTCCTGATAGTGCGGGTCGATAAATCGGATACCACGCTCGGCATTTTTCAAGTGGCTGTTCAGCCACTCTTTCTGATAGCAATAGCAGTACAGATTGTACTCGCCCCTATTGGGGTTAAACCTCATAAGATAGCTGTACTTTTCCGTATCAAGACGAATGCCGTAGTGGTTGCGGTCATCATTAAAGGAACTGTCGGGAGTGGAATAACAGTAAGAGGACATAGCCTTTCTGCCGGACAAAACATCGCCGTCACGCAATCCGTTTATCACATCGTCAAATTCAGCCTTAAATTCATCGGTTTTCAGGTCTTTTCTGAAATCGTTCCAAGTCGTCCAAAACTCGTTCCCGGTAGAACCGAAGTCGGCACGCAAATATCCGATAAGACCGGTCTGCATAGAGAGCTGCTGACTTTGGCTGAAGGTGTATTTACGCTCTGCTTCGGTCAATACTCTGTAATCCATTTTCATCACCTCGCTTGTTCGTTTGGTTGTCTTTGCTTTGGAATAGAAAAACCATATACGCCGGCAATATCATCGCCGAGTCTTTTGGTAACTCGTGTGATGTCGGCTCTTGTAGCTTTTCCGTTGTAGATTTATCTTCAGATTTTCAATCTGCATATCGGTAACACCGTCTTTGAATACACGGTATAGATAATGGTTTGTGCCGTCGTGATGAACGGCGTCGCTCGAAGGTCGCCCGTACTTGTCCACATACCATTCGGTGTAATCGGTATCGGAATAAAGGCAGTCCTTAATGTTCCCGGAATCAATCATCTTGTATCCCGACACTCTGCCGTTCCATCTGCCGAGGTTGCCGATAACGATAATTGGCTGTGAAAGCTGAATATCAAGATTTACTCGTTCATCATATAGGTTTTCGGCATTGGATTTTACCATAATGTCGTACAGTTCATCTTCGGGGTAGTCAGGGTACAGTTCCTCTAACGACTCTCGCCAATCATCAAGGTCAAGGTTAAGGTCGCTCCAAATGATATGACGGTCATTCTGTTCCTGCCTGCTCATCAGTGCCACCTCCCAAATAAGAGAACAGCTTATTGGCTTTGGTCTGCTTCTGAAACTCGATAATCAGGCTCATATCCGGAATAGTGATACCGGGAATTTTCAAAATGCTCTCCATATCAAGCTGCTGCAATTTCTTTTCGGTATTGCAGCCTGCGTCAAACAGTTTCGTCAGAAGCTTTGTCTTTTGCTGAAAAGTGAAATTTTCCTTCATTGCTTTGTCCTCCTTATCGTTCTTTGTCTTTGTTTCGCTTCTTGTTTGAAAGCTCCTGTGCCTTTTCCTTTGCCCATTCAGGCAGACGCTCAGGCTTTACCTCGCCCATAACATCCATTCTTTCATATCGGGTTGATTTGCCGGTGTGAAGATTGGTACAAAACACGGCGCTTCCACGGCTGTTTGCCGACGCACCGAAACCACCTGTAACATAGTAGAGCTGTCTGTCGGCTCTCTGAAATTCAGGCTTTAATACCTTGGGGTCAATGGCTATGATTTTGCCGTTGATGTCTTTGGAATAGTGGTCGGGGATACAGTCGGCTTCTGTTATGAGTGTGATTGGAATATCCAGTTTTTCGACCTGTTCCTTGAAAAGCTCCGCTTCATTTGCCACACGGCTTCCGAAAAGGTGTACGATTTCGATATAGTCATCGCTTACCATACATTCCGAACACAGTTCAAACAGGTCGTTTCGCTCTGCAAAGCCGCACATAAATTTATCGCCGTTTGTACTTTGCTCATTGGAAGCCAAGATAACTTCCTTTTCGCCCACATTGACCGAGCAAAGAACAGTGTATTCACCGATTTTTCTTTTTCCCTCGTTCATATCCACACCTCAGCTTACTTCAATCACAATTCTGATGTTTCCACAGTCGCAGCCACTGCACTGCCTTGACAGTTCGGGAAATAGGGATTGCACTCTCTGTCTTGCTCTGCGGATAGTCTCAAAGCACGGCAAGCCGTAGCCTTTATAGTTGTTGACTATATCCTCAAGCGGTAAATCTCCGACTCTCATATAGCTGTATCGGTTGTAATAGCAAAGGATAAGCTGCATATCATCATACCTCGTTTCGGGGCATTCTCTGAGTATTGCAAGCACCTTGCTGTCAACCGTCTTTTGCTTATTCATAATGCACCTCCGTAAAAGAACGGTGGGCGAAGTTTTCACTCCGCCCACATAAGCGTTCCTTATTTCTTTCTGTTCTTAATCTGCAAGAAGATAAAGCCGCCGATAATAAAGGCGACCAATACAACTGCTACGATTGTTTTAGCGTCCATTACTCATTGTCCTCCTTCTTCTTTTTTCTGTACGCAAGAATAGCTGTGCCTACAATACCGAGAGCAGAAAGTCCCGCAAGTGCAGTCCACAATCCAACATTGCTGTTATCTCCGGTCTTTGGTGTGTCTCTCAGCTCATTGTGCATTTCCACAACGGTAGTAGAGCCGACCTTTACGGTTGCAATCTTATCCGCAGGAAGCACATAGGAAGCAGAAACAGTATCCTGAACCTCGGAAACGGTGTAATCGCCGATACGAAGTCCCTCGATAATGATTTCGCCGTTCTTATCGGTCGTGAAGCTTCGGTCGTAACCGTTTACTCCTGTTACTCTGAAAGTGAAACCTTCGACCTTACCGTCAGAGGAAGTTTTTACGATTTTCAGGCTTCCTTTCATTGCCGTGTTAATAAAACCGACGCCCGCTTTGTTTTCAACCTCATAGGTCATTTCATCTTCCTCAATGAATACGGAGTACACACCCTTATCAAGTTCAAAGCCTTCCGGTGCTTTGGTTTCTCTTACAAGGTATTTTCCGTAAAGAAGCTCCTTCATCTCGTAAATACCCGTAGAAGTTTCGTTGAGCGTACCGATAAGATCGTCGCCGTCGTCCAATTTGACGTCTCCGTTTACATCTTTGTAAACCTCAAAGATTGCACCCGTCAGTTTGTTGTCCGGGTATCTTCATCGACCTTAGTCAACTTGATATTGCCGTGAACATATTCATTGACGATTTCAACCTCAATGACCTGACCGACCTCGGAGATTTTAACTTCATAAGAAGTTTCATCAAGCACGAAGCCCTCCGGCTGCTCGATTTCTTTTACAAGCCAGTTTCCATACGGTACTTGTCAAAAGAAAAGCTACCGTCATTTTCAGAGGTAGCAGTCATCAAAGCATTTTCTTTTGTAAATTCAGTTTCATCAGCCTTAAACAGACCGATTACAGCACCTCCCAGTGCTTCGCCGTTTTCGGTAATCTTCTTACCGGAAACAGAACCGTAAATGAGCTTGTTCTCAATCGCTTTTCCGTCGTTGACTGCAATCTCAACATTTGCGGTATCCTGACCGGAATAGCTGAAAGTGAACGGATACTTGGCGTCGGAGAGAATATAATGCTCATCGGTGGCAAGCTCCTTAACATAGTAGCTTCCGAAAGGAATTTCGGTTTTGATAACAGCCTTACCGTTTTCGGAAAGAGAGATAATCTCAATCAGACCGTCTGCGGGATAGAAGTACCGCTTGCAGAAACAAGTTCTTCGGCGGCAAAAAGTCCAAAGCTGATATTCTTCATTTCATCGCCGTTACCGATGTTGAAGATGTCGTTCTTTTCAATAGTCTTTTCAAGACTTACCGTTACTTTCTGCCTGTCATTTACAAAACTTGTGGCGGTTTCGGTTACAGACACTTCCTGACCGGCATAAGTCAGCTCAACCTCGTGAGCTTCTTTGTTGATAACCATACCCTCCGGTGCGGTAATTTCAACCACCGTATATTTTCCGAGATAAAGCTCCTTACTCTTGCAAGTCCGTTTTCATCTGTGGTAACAGTATCTACGACCTCGCCCTTTGCATAACGGAGTGTACCGTCGGGAGTGATAATATCTTCTGCTGCGGTAATCTCATATACCGCACCTGCAAGACCTTTCACTTCATAGACAGGCTGATAAATCACATCGGCATTTTCCTCTCCAGAGATATTTACCCCTGAGAATACCTCGCCGGTCTTTTCAATGCTGACAGTACCTTTCTGAGCCATATTAGGCTTATCGACCTTAATCACGGTAATACCACCCTCATTGGAAGAATGTTCCTCTGCCACATCAAAGTACACCGGTGTGCTGTCAAGCACATATCCGTAAGGAGCCTGAACCTCAACAAGAGAATATCCCTTGCCGTATTCCAGTTTCTCCGGTGTAACAAGCTGTCCGTTTGCATCGGTGTAGAAGTATCAATCGTTGTCGGAGTAGGATAAGTGAAGGTCATTGTTACCTGATTACCGTCAGGGTCAAAGATTTTGAAGCCTGCACCGGCATACGGAATGTTTTTACCGCTTTCTGCGTCCACCTTAACAACCTTGATATAGCTTTCAAAGTTTGCGTTGTTGATGAGATAGCGGTAGGTCTGTCCGTTCTGAGAAATGAACACATCGAAGTCCTTCATCAGCTCACGACCTTCCCAGCCTGCGGTCTGATGAACGGTATATACGCCGTAAGGCATATCCTTTGTCTGACCAAAACCGTTTTCATCACAAACAATCACATCTCTTTCATCTTCTTCTGCTGAATTAAAGCTGCCGGAAGATTTCAGATAGATTTCAAAGGTTGCTCCGTTTTCCGGTGTTTCAATCTTTGTTTCGCCGTCATCGGTGTGCTTGATAATGGCGATATTGCCTTTCATAACCTGTTCGGTAACATCATTTGCTGTCTGATTGTGTTCCACCGTATAAAGCTGCGGTTCAGCACCGACCTTATGGATTGTACCGTCGAGCAGATAACCCTCGGACGGAGTGATTTCACGGATTGTCCAGTCATTATCACAGATATATTCCTTTGTGGTAAACTGCCCGTTCTTATCCGTAACATATTTGTCCACAAGGGTTTCGCCCTTATAAATGCCGTAAACTGCTCCGGCAAGGGTAGCGTCGCCCTGCGGTGTGCCTTCCTCTCGGTCGCTCTTTGTTACGGTTACGCTGAACTTTTTGAGAATGTTCGTGAAGTTTCTTGTGGTTGCTTCTTTCCAGTTAATCGGTGCGGTCTGATTTGCAGGCACAACATAACGGATTGCGGTATCCACTTCCTCAATGGTGTATGGGGTAGTGCCGCTTATAAGCACATCATCGAAAGAAGCAACACCGTTCTTATCTGTCACTGCATATTCATCTACGGCAATACCCGCAAGCGAAGTTCCGTAAAGGTGGAAAGTTACACCCTCGACCAGATTATCCTCCGAAGATTTGATAACCTGAAGATTACCTCTCTTGAGAACATTATTGAAGTTGACCTTTGCCACCTGACCGGCAACAACAGTAACTCTGTGAACCTCCTGCGGTACATATTTGTCGATAGACTGTTCTGTTACCGTGTAAACACCGGGCATAAGGTTATCCAGTTGGAATTTGCCGCCGTTTGCGGTTGTTACAGTCTGATTGACACCGTTACCGCTGATGGTAAACTGAATACCGTCAACCTTTCCGTCCTCACTTGTCTTTACAATCTGACAAGAGCCGTAGCTTACCTTCATTTTGACAAAGCCGCTGACAGGGTCGCTGACCTCCTGAGCATAAGTGACCACATCCTGAATGCCGTTGCCATTCTGATGGATACCGTCAGACCATACGACAACACCTCTGCGGACACCGTTCTTTTTTGCGGCTGTGATGGTAAATTCCTTGCTCGGAGCTTTCTCCATCGAAACAGTCAATTTGTTTCCGCTGACAGAGAACGAAACGCCGTCAATATTTGCCGAGAAATTGTAATTGCCAAGCACACCGTTTGTATCGGTGAGAGTAGCAACATACTTACTTCCGTTCCATTCAAGCTCATTTACCTTTGCAGAACCGCTTGACCTTGTGCAGAAGCTCGGTACTTTGGTGTGATTCTGAACACTTGTTACCATACTGTTGTAGTACGACAAGATTTTACTGCGGAGTGGGTGTGCAGAGCTTACACATTCAAGCACTGCATTATACCCGCCGGTAGAAACGTGATTGAAGCTTGCGTCTCTTTCGCCGACAATCGTTTCCCAAATCAAAATCTGAGTGGCATAAGCGTGTGCGATACAATTTGCGTCGCTTTCATTCTGCGACTTCCAGCTTGTCGAAATACCTCCACGGTAGCCGTACTGCAAGATACGACCGATAAGCAGGCGAATATCATCGCCGGAAATCGTACCGTTCGGACTGATGTTGTTGAAGAAGTTCTCGTCCTTTTCGGTGAGAGTATCTCCTGTCCGCTGACCTGTACCCGGCTCGATACAGTAGGCGATATTGCCCGAATACGAACCCATTGCACGAAGTCCCGTATATTTCGTGGACAAGCCTTTCCAACCGTTCATATAGTTGAGATTGCCGTGTCCCCATTCGCCGTTGTTATTGGTATCTCCGCTTCGGGGATAATCGACGAGGTACACATCGGCTTTTTCGCCTACGGCTGCAAAGGCTGTCGTTGCCCCAATGCCCATAAAAGCAGTAAGGCTCATAACCGCCGCCAACATAAGCGAGACGGCTTTCTTGAATTTTGTTTTAACCATTGCGTTTTCCTCCTTGAAATGCAAAAACGCACCGATTTAACTCAGTGCGTCTGCTTAAAATTATTTTGTTTTAGCAGTAGCCGATATAGATGTTGTACTCCGTATCGGATAGTTTTTCTGTCCATATCCACACAGCAGTAAAGCCTTCGCTGTTCTTGTATCGGTTCAGTCTGCTTTCAATATCAGACTGGATACCGCTTCGGTTAGGATTTGCGGATATGGGGTTGTCCCAACATTCTGTCGCCGTGATGTCAAGAGAAAGCCCTATGCTTACCGCATACTCTTTTGCGTAACTAACATAAGGGCTGACATCGAATGTCTGCTTGTGCGGCTCTGTCGGTTTCGGTTCTGCCGGCTTTTCAGTCGGTTTTTCAACCGGCTTTTGTTCGGCAGTTGTCTGTTCTTTTGGCTGTTCCGTTTGTTTTTCGGGTTCAGCCTGCGTGGTTGTCTGCTTCGGTGGCTCTGCCTTTGGCTTTTCGGTTGCAGGAGTATCAGCCGTTTTTTCTTCCGCCGGTTTTGTCTGTACCGTCATAACCGTCTGACTTTCAGCGGTTGATTGGCTTTCTTTTGCCGTAATCGGTGTTTCCTCCTGAACTGCCGTGCTTTCCGGTTCTTTTGCCGTATCTTCCTGAGAATTTGTTTCGGTATTACCAGCCGGAAAAGAAGTCTCCGTTTTCGTTATCTCCTGTGCAGCTTCTTTGGCTGTGTTACCGTTACAACCTACGAGGAAAATCATCAGGCAGGCAAGAACACAAGGTATCAGCCTGTTTTTCATATCCATCGCTCCTTTCTGCTTTAATCGTAATCAAAACCGGTCAAAACATCAAAGGTGCGATTGCTGAACTTTTTATCGTAGCAGACATTTTGCTTTTGCTCCAAATGTGCAAACCCTTTAATAGACAGCTATATGTTATTGAGATAGATATACTCAAGGGAGATAGAGTATATTTTTCAGCAGGTTAATAGCCGGTATATATAGGGGTTAGAGTGTGAGAAAGGGGGAAGGCTATCGGCTGTCACGGTCGGCTCTGCTTCGCAGAAACTTGTTGTAATGCTCCAATGCCTTGCACACAAAATCCTCCGTTTGGCTTATGGGAATATTCTTCGGGATAAGCTGTCGAACCCTATCGCCCCTCAAAACAATTTTCTCCCTTTGGTTTGGTTTTTCCTCCGACATAATCGCTTGGATTGCTTCGGTTGTGAGCTTGCCCTCCTCAAAGAACTTTCGCATACGGATTGTTTGGTCGTGGGACGGGGTTGCGTCGTTCAGGTCGATTTCATCAACCACATCACGCTGACTGTCCTCATCGAGAAAAGACAATTCAACGCCGGTCGCATTTAATTCGCCCCTCATCAACATATTCCAAAAGTTCGGGAACAAGGTTTGTAAGGCGAATATATCTGCGAACTTGGGTTTGACTGTCACCCGACTGCTCTCCAATTAGTTGTGCTGTTTCTTTTCCGCTTGACTTCCAACCCACTGGGTCGGAAGTTAGGTCTGTTCTTTTGCCTTGTCTGCTCAATGCTTCCAAACGCATTTTGTAGGCATAGGCTTTTTCCGAGGGAAGTATCTGCGACCTTTGGTAGTTGCTCTCAACCATTAAAATCGTGGCTTCGTCTCGGTTCAGTTCAACGACCTCACAACGGAGAGTATCAAACCCGGCAAGCTCACAGGCTCGCTTTCGTCTGTGTCCCGATATGAGTTCGTATCTGCCGTCCTCTTTCTGCCTTACCGTCGCCGGAGTGATTACCCCTCGTTCCTTAATACTCTCAATGAGCTGTGCCATATCCTCGTCATCACGCACCTTAAAAGGGTGGTCGGGGAAATCGTCAATCTCAGTCAAGGGAATATCTCGGATTTTTGAAGTTTTTCTTCATCTCTCTGTTCCTGCGTCGAGAATAAGTCATCGAGCTTCGTGAGAGTGAAGTCGCTCTTTCTTCCTGCCATCGGCTAACACCTCCTTTGTAAATTCGGTGTACGCTTTTGACACCGTGCTGCCCGGTTCGTAGGCAAAAATGCTCTTGCCTTTGGAAGAAGTCTCTGCGGCTTTTACGGCAATCGGGATATATGTTCGATACATCTTGATTTGACTACCGAAGTTCTCTCTCAGAGCTTCTACCGTGCTTTTGGCGAGGTTGGTACGGCTATCCACCAAAGTGAGAAGCATACCGTCAATCTTCAAGTTCGGATTGATACGCTTCTTAACTCGTGAAATGGTCTGAACAAGCTGCGTCATTCCTTTAGCCGGTAAATACTGAGCCTGAACAGGAATAATAACGCTGTCTGCCGCAGATAGAGCATTGATTGTTACCATTCCGAGGGAAGGCATACAATCTATTAGGATATAGTCATATTTGTCCTTCACTTCGCTGAGATAGTTTCTCAATGCCGTCTCTCTGCTCATTGCGTTGACAAGGTTAAACTCCATTGCTGAAAGCTCAAGGTTTGCCGGAACAAGGTCAACACCTTCGTCGTGGTGCAGAATACCGACCGTAGGGTCATTCATCGTTTCATTTATGACATCTGTGAGTTTCGTTGCAAGCGTGATACCAAGTTGTCTGTATCCTGCCAACCGAGACAAGTGGTTAAGTCGCCTGTGGGTCTGCGTCTATGAGCAGCACTTTCTTTCCCTGCATTGCAAGACCGACGCCGAGGTTTACCGTAGTGGTCGTCTTTCCAACTCCGCCTTTTTGATTGCATATCGCAATCGTTTTGCAGTTCGACACTTTGTGCGTCCTCCTTTCGTAAAATTCATAGCCATCGCAGTATGGCTATGTACTTGACCGGCTCATTTCCTAACCGGTCGGGCAATATTTGTTCTCAACACCCCTTGCCGAGCAATAAGCTCACGGGAAGTCACTAAGGAACAGACTGCTAATCTGTATCATAGGAATTTCACCTCTGCCGGGTACTCCGCCAGCTCCGTAGAGAAGTATCATTATCCTTCTGACTGTCATCGCCGTAACAGGGGCAACCTGTTACCTATACCGGGAGTTCTCGCTGTTCTGCAATGCAGAAGTCACGGCGTACCCGATAAGGTGGCTAAAATCATCAGAATTAAAGTCTTAGTGAATGGTTTATTCAGTTGTCAAAATACAAGTGAAAGGGCTGACCTTTTCGTGGCTCGGAATTAACCCCTTCACTTGTTTGAAATGGGAGAGCGTTTTTGGGGGGTGTTTTTTCAAAATTTCTTGAAAATGCTAACAAAAAAAGCCACCTACTTCCTCTTAATTGAGTCAATAGACGGCGGGTAGAAATATTCATAATTTTGGTGTATAATAGGAAATTAAGAGAAAGACAAATTTGAATTTTTTGTGGAGGTGTTTATATGATATTCCTAAAGGTATTGGCTGTAGTTCTGGGATTGGCATTCCTTCTGTTTGGATACTTCATTTACTTTAAAAAGAAATACAATCTTATCAACGGTTTTGAGGCGGATTTCAAAGCCGGTCGGAAGAAAGAAGAATACGCAAAGAAAGTGGGAATGATAGAGTTTGTTGTTGGTATAGTTCTGCTTATCACAGGTGTTGCACTTATTCTGTTTGCCTAATAAATTCCAGTTTGTCTAACTTACTCTAAATTAGCAAAGACCGCTTACAAAAGTGTAGGCGGTCTTTATTCGTGTTCAGATATATTTGATTTTGAACTTTCTTTTCTTGGCTGAAAGCACCTTGCAAAGAATATCATCTGCTGCGTCCGTGTATCTGCCTTGTGCTATCAGGCTGTTCTTCAAACGGATAAGTGATTGCAGCACTTCGCTGTATTCGTCCTTGGAAAGGTATAAATGATATTTTTGTTCTTTCAAAACAACCACCTCCTGTTACCGCAATTATATAATAAGAAATGGCATAGAAGTAGTGTGCGATTGTCGCTTGACCACCCCTAAATGAACGAATTAACAGGGTAACGAACGCCTTATTCATTAGCAGGAATTTTGCTCGAATTTTTCTGCCATTAGCAGAGAGGGCATTTTCATTAGCAAAATAGCGAAAATCCTGCTAATTTTTATTAGCAAGTCGTTCACCTGAAAGGCGGACGACATTCGTCCTAATTTCCATTAGCTGACGGAGATTTTGCTAATGAAAATCTGTGAATTTTACGATTCACTTTTCCGTAAAAATGAAAAACGCCGGAAACCCTTGATTTTACTGGGTTTTCCGGCGGAGTTTTTGGCGTTCCCGAGGTGATTCGAACACCCGACCTACCGCTTAGGAGGCGGTCGCTCTATCCAGCTGAGCTACGGAAACATCTTTAAAATCTATTCAATTTTAGTCTTAAACTTACTCAATGTCAATCGCCTTTGCCCGAAAGGCGGTCGTTATAACATATTCTTAGGAGGCGTGTGCTCTATCCAGCTGAGCTATATGGACGTGTCTGATATATGATTATAGCCCGATCAAAGTCGAACTGCAATCCCTTATTTAGTTTTTTTTGAGGTGGCCGTTGTAACGCAACCTTAGGAGGCGCTTGTTATATCCATTTAACTATGAAAACAAATGTATATTACAAACAAATACTACCCTGCATCCAAATGTTTCCTTTGAAACGTCTGCCAACCATCGGCTCACCGATGAGGTCATTTTTGTTTATACACACGCTAAATATTATATCATTACATGATACTTTTATGCAATATATTTTTTCATTTGTAATGATATTTTTTTCTTCTGTGAACTCAATAATATCTCCCAGCACGCTGTACTGGTCACTTTCGATGCCATATGGCATGAAATATGTTGTTACGATTGAAAGAATATCCTCGTTTTGGATTCTTCTCGTAATGGATGAGTATAAATCTATATCTTCCATTGTGAGGCTTTCCATAGCGCCCTCATCGCCATCCCTGGCCTCTGCAATCAGCTGCTTTCTATCTTTTTTGTCTGAATCAACTGTATTTAATGTTTTAGCCTTTTTTTGTTTCATTGGTAGCAAAATACAGCCATCAACTGATAGTCCTGAGAGCACTGCTCCCTTTGCCCTTACCTCTCTGTTTATGTATGCCTTCTCTGACAGATAATCACACACATTCTGCAGATAAAATATAAGTGTTACGCCGAGATTAGGGTCATCACATACGCCTGCATATGATTCCTTCTCTGAGTGCTTTTCGATATCTATTATCTCATCTGTAGTCTTTTCGCTTCCCATGAAATACGGATAGTAGTAATCTATATCAAAACTATCATCGTCATTGTATATTCCTCTGACTGTAATTCCCATATTTGGTGCCACATCACATGACAGCTCAGCAAATTCATTGCCCTCGGAATCCTTTGTTACCTTTAGTTTTTCCGGCTTATCTATTATATTGTTAATTACCTCGTTTAACTGTTTCTTTGTTATATCTGAAAATCCTATTGCTCTGAGGAATTGGTGCATTACTTATTTCTCTTTTCTTTAAATTACCTGAAGAATTGAAATGTTTTTATCAAGCATGAGATTCAATCTGTTGTGAAGCATCAATTTGCCATTATTTTCATTCCCCAAAATCATGATAATAGGATTCTCCGAATCTACTGTCTGGGAAACTACTACTCCCTCTTCTTCCGCATTGGTCTTTACTGTTGTACCGACAGGATATCTGGCTACTGATGATAACAGGCACTTAATAATTTTGTTATCATATCTGCCGCCATCATTTTCCTTTATCTGATTTATGGCTTCCTGCACACAAATGCGCTTACACTCCATACCGCTTATCAGCGAATCAAACGCATCACATGCCTGAATTATTCTGCATTCCAGTTCTTTATTCTTTTGCTTCATAGGAAAACCTGTGCCTGCTATATTTTCATGATGTGATAAAATCATCTTCATTGATATTGGCGCTATCCAGCTTTCCTCATCCAATGCCGAATATCCTAAAATGGTATGCTTTTTATACTCAAAAAGCTCCGCAGGATCTGCATTGGAAAAATCCCTGTTTTTATATCATGTGACAATAAAACGCAGCCCGATGTCATGTAATAAACATCCCACCGCTATGTTATACTTTCGCTTTTCGTCAAGCTTTAGCTTTCTTGCAACAAGCACTGATAAAAGTGTCACCATGACTGTGTGCTCATATAAGTCCGAATTACGCTCTTTTATATCAACAATCACGTCATATGGCATATCATTTATATCATGGACAATATCATTTGCGATTATTTCAAATTCCTTTAAGGATTTTCCATCATGATATATATGACTTTCCATCAGTCTGCGCACTTTTTCCACGTATTTGTCGAAAATAGCCGGGTCTACGATAGAATTCGGACTTTCGTAATTCTCATACGGATCCTCTACCATCACTGATTCTATTCCAAGTGACTCTATAAGTGGCACATAATCAGGCTTAAGCCTTGTGCCATTTGGTATTAAAATATCATTTTTTCTGTTAGTATTGGTTCCGCAAGTACTTCACCGCCAACTAAGCTGCTGACTGCTTTTATCCTCATAAACTAAAACACCCCATTGTTATTTTTCTGCAGGCATATTTGCCTCCTTGGCCATATTCAACGCTTCCTGCTCTTCATCTGCTAAAACAATAATGGAATTTCCGCCAACAATCTCCTTGATGTATGTATAGCAGCCCTCACGACTGTGAACGGCATTGAGTACAAAGCCATCATCCTTTCCATTTAACATGCAAGTGAAAAGCTTAGCTTTCCGCCCATCTCATTGAATGCATCATACTTCACAAGTCCTACCTTCTGGTATGAACACTTCATATTATCAAATAATTCTTCTATATTCTTTTTGATTGATGAGTTTGCTGCAACAAGTTCATCTACCTCGTCAAGTCTCTTGATAATTGTGTCCTCCAATGACTTTGCAGTTTTTCCACTCATAAACACTTTGTATCTTTTTTTGAGCTTACCGGTCTGCACCATATTTATAATTATGAGGATGAGCAGAATAATTACCACTCCCGCCAATCCTAATATAATGTAGTCGGAATCGAATCCTAAATATTCAGAAATCATTTTTTACTCCTATCTATATTGTCGTACATTTTATATAAAATTTAAATAGTCTCTTTGTCTCATTTTCTGTATGATTTTATTATTTCTTTTCATTAAATATACAAAATCTAAATACTATCTAATTATTCTATTGATTTTGGACTGAATTGAGCATGTTTACTATTCTATCCAGCTCATCATGAGAATAATATTCTATTTCTATCTTTCCGGAATTTTCATTTTTCCTGTTAATTAGAACCTTTGTTCCCATATTCTTTTTAAGCTTTTCCTCAAGATCCTTGTAGATTGCTTCCATCTGAGGATTAACCTGTTTTTCGGACTTTGCCTTTTTCTTGTTCTTCTGTAATGATTTAACAAGCTTCTCTGTATCCCTGACACTTAGCTTTTGGTCGAAAATCTGCTGTGCTACCACATACTGCTGATTCTTATCTTCTATTCCAAGTAATGCTCTTGCATGGCCTGTAGTGAGCATTTCATCGATCACCATCTGCTGTACCTTTTCATCGAGCTTGAGTAAACGCATTGTATTGGTAACTGCTGTTCTGCTCTTTGATACTCTCTCTGCCACCTCATCCTGCTTCAGTTTAAATTCCTCAAGCAGACGCTTGTATGCCAAAGCCTCCTCAATTGGATTCAAATCCTCTCTCTGAATATTTTCTATAAGGGAAATTTCCATAATCTGCTGATTGGTCAATTTTTTGATTATGACAGGGACTTCCTTTATACCTGCCAGCTTTGCTGCTCTCCATCTTCGCTCACCTGCGACGATTTCATAGTAATCATCCCTTTCCTGGCAAAGTAAAGGCTGTAAAATGCCAAACTGTTTTATCGATTCTGATAACTCTATAAGTGCATCCTCATCGAATTTCTTTCTAGGCTGTTCTCTGTTAGGCTCTACTTTATTAATATCTATCATTACAGCATCCGCTGCATGATTGCTCTTTGGTTTTACCGGCTTTGATACCTTGTCTGTAATTAATGAATCAAGTCCCTTACCCAATCCTTTTTTTGCCGCCATACTTTCTTAAATATCCTTTCTCGCTATTATTTCCTTTGCCAGATTTCTGTAGCTTTCTGCTCCGGCCGATTTACTGTCATACATATTTATCGGAATACCATATGATGGTGCCTCTGCTAATCTGATATTTCTTGGAATCATTGTATTGTAAATCTTTGTATCCAGATTTTCTTTTACCGTCTCTACAACCTGATTTGACAGATTTGTCCTGACATCATACATGGTGAAAACAACTCCCTCAATCTGTAGCTCCGGATTAAGTCTCTCCTGCACCAGATTGATTGTATGAATCAGCTGACTAAGTCCCTCCAAGGCATAATATTCACACTGAATAGGAACAAGAACTGTATCTGCAGTAGTCATTGCATTGACTGTCAGCATGTTAAGTGAAGGAGGACAATCTATAATAATAAAATCATAGTCATCTTTTATGTAATCAACTGCACTCTTTAATATATATTCCTTATCATTTATGCCCAAAAGCTCAATCTCTGCTCCGGCCAGATTTACATTAGATGGAATAACATATAAATTGTCCATCACCGTATTTTCAATACTCTCTGCAATTGAACACTCATCAAGCATGAGATTGTATACCGTATTCTCCACTTCGTCCTTATTTACGCCAAGGCGCTTGTCATATTACCCTGCGGGTCTAAATCAATTGCCAGCACCTTTTTCTTTTTTTCAGCCAGACACGCTGCCAATTGATAGAAGTAGTGGTCTTTCCAACCCCACCCTTTTGATTTGCAACTGCTATAATTCTTCCCATTATAAATCCTTTCGCAATTTACTTAAAATTCTGATGCTATATGTTATATTCTATATTTTATATTTTATATTTTAT
>ENA-OQJH01000518-OQJH01000518.1-human-gut-metagenome-genome-assembly--contig:-NODE-518-length-20749-cov-13.565658_pt1 | contig 20749 bp, 17 predicted proteins | sample MGYA00242597_ERZ504763 | MGnify/ENA primary metagenome ERZ504763 (study PRJEB26092, sample SAMD00036359) | human gut metagenome | host: Homo sapiens | study: EMG produced TPA metagenomics assembly of...
TTCTGCCCTCCTGACAATCGGGTGCCTCTTCTCTCCGACAAACGTATCATATTTATCCGGCAGTTCCATGATAAAATCGTGTATATTCGCCTTTTTGGCCGCATCTACAATCTCATCCATCGTCGCATCCGGTTTTCCATAGGCGATATTGTCCTTTATACTTCCCCCAAACAGATAAACATCCTGCGAAACCAGTCCAATCTGCGAGCGAAGGCTCTCAAGCGTGAGCTTTCTCACATCATTTCCATCTATTGTGACCCTGCCCTCCGTCACGTCATAAAACCGCGGAAGCAGTGAGCATATTGTCGTCTTTCCGCTTCCTGACGGTCCAACAAGCGCAATTGATTTTCCTGCCGGTATCTCAAAGGATACGTGCGAAAGCACCGGTGTATCATCATCGCTATAGTGGAACGAAACATCCTCGTAACAGACATTTCCCTTTACATTTTTAAGCGGTTTTGCATCAGCAGCATCAACTATCTCCGGCTCAGTTTCCACCACCTCTAAGAATCTTCTAAAGCCCGAAAGTCCCTTCTGCATCATCTCAGTCAGCTCTACGAGTATCTGGATAGGACTGATAAAGATGCCTATATACAGCGCATACATAGCAAGGTCGGATGCCTCCATCCTTCCATGCGCTATCAAAAAACCACCAAATACCAGCGTAACAAGATACATCATCCCCTGGAAAAATGCATTTCCGCTCATAAAGCTACCCATACATCTGTAATTTGCATCTTTTGAAATCAGGAAATTTTCATTACTTCTGTTAAATTTTTCCTGCTCGATACGCTCATTGGCAAATGACTGCACCACCCTTATGCCCGCCAGAGTATCCTGAAGACTCGAATTAATATCACCGATTTTTCGCCTGTTATCCATAAAGGTTTCCTGCATTTTCTTATTCTGTCCATATGAAAATACAAGCATAAGCACCACAAGAATAAGCATAGGAACCGCAAGCATACGGTTTATCATAAACAGAAAAATGAACGAACCGATTATCTTTATAAGCGATATAAAAAGATTCTCCGGTCCGTGATGCGCAAGCTCCGATATATCAAACAAATCGGACACGAGCTTGCTCATCATCTGTCCGGAATTGTTCTGATCATAATACGAAAAAGAAAGCTTTTCATATTGGTCGAAAAGCTCCTTTCTCATGTCGCGCTCCATCCTCGCTCCCATCATGTGCCCCGCATATGTCACATAATACCTGCACGCAGTCTGTATGATATATGCCACCAAAAGGCCTATTGTAATAGGAATCAGCGCAGAAACGATTTTTCCCGGTGCTCCTGCAAAAAGGTTTTGGTCAGCGTGCGAAGCAGCTGCGGAAACGCCAGATCTATGGCACTGATTATTGTTGCGCAAAGCAGGTCTATGAAAAAGACCGCTTTGTAGGGTTTGTAGTATTTGATGAATTTCTTTAATGTTTGCATGGTGTTCTCCTGGGATGTTCTTTTTAAAACAATTTGTTTCTCAACGTACATCATTATATATAGGTAAACCTATATATGCAATAGGATAACCAATGAAAATCTCACCGAATATTAGTATAATCCAAAAAGAAGCACATGCAGCTTGCCACCCTATCACCATCATTGCGATACAAATGAGGCTGATCGGTCTCAAACTTATACACCTGTCCCCTATGGATTTCCTGCACATGGTCGTGACACTCGACCGTCAGCACACCGTCTGTGACTGTAAGATACTCGCGTGTTTTCTCGCCGTGCCCACCGCTTGTATACACGCCGCCCGGCTCCACGTCGATACGGTATACCTCTACCTCCCTTGAGTCCTCGTATGGGAAGCAGGTCCATACCCTGTACTGTCCCAAAAGCTCCTTTGTCGGGACCAGATCATCCGGAGATATGAGCGCATAGTCCACTCTCGGCGGATCTATAAGTCTTTGAAACTCAATTCGCAGACCGCTTGTGATTTTACCAAGCACTCCGATAGATGGATTTGCTGTACCCTTTTCTATCTGAGCAAGCATGCTTTTACTCACACCGGTCTGTTCCGCTACCTGATCTAAGCTCATACCCTTTGACTGACGTATTCTTTTTAAATTTTCAGATACATTGTGTGACAGATAATCCATACTCATATCTCCATTTTTGCATTTAATTTTCTAACTATACTGTTGATAATCATATAAGTAACTATTCGGAATAGTTACCTTACATGTTGTATTTTATAAGTTTTACAGTGCCCTGCGATACAGCATCTCGATATCGCACTGGCGTGAAGCCCTTGGATTGACAGCAATGTTGCCGCTCTTCATGGCATCGACAGCCATCGGCTCTATCTTGCTTTCTATCTCTTCCTTTGTGACTGTTCCGTTTTTGCTGGCATTGTTGATCGCGATGGTCAGATTCTCAGGGATTCCGATGTCTGCGCAAAGCTCCCTGATTGCATCTACAAGCATCATCGGCTCAAATTCGTCCGCATATGCAGGAATCTGGCTTATATCATTGTAGATAGTCAGATACTTGCCATGGTCTGCAAGTGCATTGTACTCTGCGATTACAGGAAGCAGCACTGCATTTGCCACTCCGTGAGGCACATCGAAAAATGCGCTGACCGGATGGCTCATTGCATGCACATTTCCAAGTCTTGCAAATGAGAATGCTATTCCTGCAAAAAGTGAGCCTGTCATCATAGCTTCTGCAGCCTCGATATCGTTTCTGTTTGCTACAAATCTGCGGATATTTTTACCGATAAGTGCCATCGCTTTTTCTGCCAGTGCATCAGAAAATGGCGAAGCTGCTGTGGATACATACGCCTCCTCGGCATGGATAAATGCATCAATTCCGCATGCTGCCGCCACGCTTGCCGGTGCTGTTGTGATGAGCTGGGCATCGAGGATTGCATATTTTGGTAATATCTCGTAGCTGAATACTGTGAGCTTATAGTTTCTGCTATGATCTGTGATTACAGAGAATGCTGTCACCTCTGAGCCTGTTCCTGCGGTGGTTGGTATCGCAATGAGCGGTACGATTGGTCCCGGCACCTTGTGTGCTCCCTCATAGTCTGTGACGCTTCCGCCATATTTGGCAACCACACCCACTGCTTTTGCCACATCCATCGGTGAGCCGCCTCCGAATGCCACGATAAAGTCTGCGCCCGACTCCAGGTATTTTGCTGTGGCTTTCTCCACTGTTGTGACAGATGGATTTGCCTCTATATCTGTAAAAGTGTCTGCTTTTATGTCAACTGATGCCAGATAATCTGCTGCCTTTTTTACAAGTCCCATCTTCTCAAGATGAGGTCCTGAAATGATGAGTGCATGCTTACCTCCAAGTTTTTTTGCTATTTCCGGCAGCTTTGAGAGACTGCCCTTTCCCACTGTGATGTCCTGTGGCACCGAGAAATTAAATGTTTCCATATATAATCTGTCCTTTCTGTTTCCTAGCTTGCTTTCTTTGCAAGTACCCTGTCTATTGCAGCATCGATAACCTTATCCAGTTCAACCTCATCTGCCTCCGGCATAAGTGTCGCAGCATCCTCATCTGAGATGAGCTCAACAAGTGTACCAAATGACTCCTTGTATTTCTTTTTGCAGAAGACGAAGAATACCACGCCGAGCGCACACCATGCAAGCACGATGCCCCACTCCTGGGCGATAAGTGTTCCTCCACTTCCCGGTATGCAGTACATTGCAACCATGAAGCCTGACATGATGACCGCCATCGTTCCAAAGAACTTGTATGCGGGAACCTTGTAAGGTCTTGGCATATCCGGCTTCTTCTTGCGAAGAATAATGAATGAAAGAGCAACCATGCAATATGCCACGCAGCAGCCAAAGTTGCCGGCATCACTGATCCATACGAGCATCTTTCTGCCTGCAAAAGGTGCAAGCATTGTGAGAGATCCGATGAGAATCAGTGCATTGATTGGTGTCTTGTGCTTTGGATGAAGCTTTGCAAAAAACTTTGGAATCATGTATGACTCTGCCATTGAGTACATGGCACGCGAGCCACCGAGCAAAAATGAGTTCCATGAGGTTACGATACCGCACATTCCGCCGACTATTATAACCTTTGCCATTATCTTTGTGTTGAATGCGGCAGCCATTGCATCTGCTGTGACAAGTCCTGTTGCCTGCTCTGAATCAACAATTGCCTGTGGGCCCATGACAAGACCTACCGAAACAATGACAAGTGCATAGAACACAACTGCCAGAACTACTGATAAGATAAGTATTGAGCCGATTTTCTTTGCCGGAACATTGATCTCCTCAGCCGCCTGAGGTATTACGTCAAATCCGATAAAGTAAAATGGTGACAGAGCTGCCACTCCGATAATTGCCTTTACGTTCAGACCTGCAGAGCTGCCTGCAAACATCTGTCCATCCAGTTATCAACTGTTCCATTGATTACCGATGCAATTATCAACAAAATTCCGGCGCCACCAATAATACATGTGAGTACAGTCTGCAAAATCGCTGCTGTCTTTGCGCCAATAATGTTTATCATCATAATTAAAAATGCGATAACTATTGCTACAATTAGCCATGAAGCGTAGATATCAAAGCCTGCTACCGTATACAGGTAGCCCTTCAAAAAGCCCGGCCACAGATATGTGATTATTGTTGGGAAAGCGCACGCCTCAAAGCATGCCACACTGACATATCCAAGGATAATCATCCACGTACATATGAATGAACCTGTCGAACCCATTGCCTTGTAGCTGAATACATGCTCGCCACCGCACTGAGGCATGGCTGCTGTCAGCTCCGCGTAGGTCATTCCCACGAAAAATATCATGATACCGCCGATTACGAAGCCGATTGCGGCACCGAGCACTCCGCCCTTTTCAATCCAGCCTCCGGTTGAGACAACCCAGCCCCAGCCAATCATGGCTCCAAATGCAATTACAAGTACGTCCCAGGCATTCAGGACTTTGTTAAATTCTGATTTTTTCTGTTCCATTACTTGTCACCTCCAGCTTCTGTCTTACTTTCATTCTCTACCACTTTTCTTGCCAGAGACTCAATAAGCTCCGCTGTGCCATCCACTCCTAACAGGCTGCTGTCTATAAGCATATCCCTGTTGTGTCTGTCGCCTCGGTTGCTTCCTGTCAGCGCCATGTGACGCTTATGATAACGCTTATCCTTTTCAGTGATAAAAAGCTTTGCATCATCCTCCGACAAATTGTGGCTCTTCATTACGTTTTCAATCCTCACTTCATCCGGTGAATATATGAAAATACGTAAAATCGGTTTGTGTTCCTTTAGTATATAGTCTGCTGAACGACCGATAATCACGCATGACTCACGGTCTGATAATTTTCTGATTATGGTTTTCTGGACGTGAATTGCACGCTCTGTGAGGTCTGCATATTTGGAGAAAGAGCCTCTGACATCACCCTCTGCACCTTTTCCGGCGATGGTGATACCTTCCTCAACCTTTTCCATGATATCCTTCGGAATACCGACCTCTTTTATGATTTCATCTACAGTATCTCTGTCATAAATTTGATTCCCAGGTCTTTAGCAACCTTTTTGCCAATCTGGTTTCCTTTAGCGCCATATTCGCATCCTATTGTAATAACAAGATGTGCCATTTCGTTCCCCTCGCTTTTCTTATATACATCTTTATAATATGCTGATATTGTTCAAAAGAAGGGCGCACGAAGTTAATCGTGACGCCCTTGTCTTTTATCCGGCTCGTAAAATCTGCCGCAATATATTCTGTTGCCTGCTTCAAATATAATTCAAGCCTTCTATGAAAGTGACTCAACTGTCTCCTTGATGATATCAAATGCCTTGTCGCACTCTTCCTCGCTTACGATAAGTGGTGGAACCATACGGATGATATGGCTTCCGATTGCTGTGATGAGCATATGGCGGTCGAAGCAGCCATGCTTTACATCTACACCTGAGATTGTATCGTCAAACTCAACGCCAACTAAGAGTCCCTGATGTCTTACCTCTTTTACGTGTGGAAGCTTCTCAAGCTTAGCTGCGAAATAATCACCAACCTTCTTTGCGTTTCCGGCAAGATCTCTGTCAAGCAGCTCGTTTACTTCTGCAAGTGCTGCTGCACAGCATACAGGATGTCCACCAAAGGTTGTACCGTGTGAACCGGCTGAGAATGCTTTTGAGACCTCCTCTGTAGCACAGATAGCACCGATTGGCATTCCACCACCCAGGCCCTTTGCCATAGAAACGATATCCGGTTTGATGCCGTAGTTCATGTAGCTCATTACAGCTCCGGTTCTGCACCATCCTGTCTGAACCTCATCGATAAGGAGGAGCATGCCCTTCTCATCACAGAATTCGCGAAGTCCCTTCATGAATTCAGGTGTTGCAGGATGAACACCGCCCTCGCCCTGTACAGGCTCAATCATGATAGCGATTGTGTTCTCTGTGCAAGCATCCTTGAAAGCCTTTAAGTCATTGTAAGGAGCATATGAGAAGCCGTATGTCATAGGACCAAAGCCCACCTGGCATCCGTTTCCAGGCTGTCCTGTAGCTGACATAGCACCGAAGGTTCTGCCGTGGAAGCCGTCCTTAGCAGTTACGATGTGATATCTGTTTGGACCATATTTCTCTATACCATATTTACGAGCCATTTTAATCATAGCCTCATTTGCCTCAGTTCCTGAGTTCTGGTAGAAAATCTTGTCCATTCCGATAGTCTTGCAAACCTTCTCAGCAAGCAGAGCCTGTGGAATGGTGTATGGATAGTTGAATGTATGCATGATGTCATCCACCTGATCCTTGACCGCTGCAACAACCTTAGGGTTTCTGCTGCCGGCATTGTTTACGGCGATTCCTGCGTAAAAGTCAAGGTATGGTGTGCCATTCTCATCATACAGATACATGCCCTCAGCAGTCTCAGCGATGAAATCGAACGCTCATATGTCTCAATCATATACTTCTTTACTTTGTCTTTGATGTCCTGTGCTGTTAATCCTGTGTCTTTTAATTTCATAATATATTGCCTCCTAATTTAAATATCCTTGTGATTTTGATAAATAAAAAAGAGCAAAGTGCTTCACCGGTTAGCGTCTTTGCTCTTAAATATTCATAATTAATATGTAGTTGTTTGTTCGTTTTCTTTTGTGTATTATTTTGAACAAGTAAACAATATCACGTTCAATATATTGTGTCAACAATTTTCATTAAAAATGCGAAATACCTCACAATTGTCACTTTAAAGGTGTTTATTCTTAAAATTATTAACATAAATCGCCATTTAATGCTTATAATATTATTTTAATATAATGTTTTGTGCATTATATTGTCTGTACATTATTCTGTTGCTATGTTTCTTTTCATCATTTATATATATTATAAAGAACATGATACACATACCACATTATACGTCTTTCTTTCCATTAAATAAAAATCCGGGTACTCTCATTTGAGTACCCGGTCCATTCACCTGTTGCTATGCATTCTTTACAAGCTCCTGTTTACGGAAGGTACGGAACAATCCAATCTGCTCCAGTGCCTTTGCAATGCCGAAAAAGACAATTGAATCTATCGGCCACATAATAAGGTTCTTCAGTGCACGCATTGGAAGGATTGCCATCAATGCCTGTCCATACAGTACCTGCAGACACAGAGTATTGAGAATGACATTGCAGATGAGCATTACTACAAACTTCGCAGCAAGCACTCTCCATATGGTAAGCTTTTTCTTATAAAAGAAACATCCATATAAAACACCTGCAAACATTACAACAAGTGTAAGCTGTGGACAAAATGGTCCTGTAGGCTTCATCAGATACTTGATTATGTCAAGCGCTCCGTGGAAAACAGCTCCGGCAACCGGTCCAAACAGGTAATCAACGATACCATTCGGAATACCGGAAAAACCGATACGGATAAGCTGTCCATATTCGATGGAGAAATATCCAAGGATAACGGCAACTGCAGCAAGCATAGCCATAGTTGTGATGGTTCTGACCGATTTAAGCTCTCGGGCAGAATCGGTGAACAAAGTAACGAATTTTTTCATTAAAAAATTACCTCCTTTGCAGACCTCACCGAACTACAACAGGAGATAATTAATATCTTCGGATGCAGCGGGATGCGACTCATGTACCGCAAGATTTTCTTTTCGTCCGGGTGACAACTCCCTGTTCATCCGGCACTTAACGCACATGTGTCTACTCTGCTAAAATTTATTTATTTGTAACGTATTAAAGTATATCACACTCTAATATCAAATCAAGTCTTTTTATTCAATATAATAATTAAAGGGCCAAAATACCTTTTGACCCTCATATCTTATCGTATCCTACTATTTTATTTACTCTATCTTGGATCCGGACGATGCTTCATGTCACGGATAGGAATATTGGCAACAAGTGCCGGAACCATTCCGTTGTTAGAATCAGACTCTGTCTCTGTGATTTTCACATCAAGAGCTTCCGCATCAATATCCATATAGCGGGAAATAACCTCAATGATATCCCTTTTCATCATCTCCATCATCTCCGATGAGCAGTTTGCACGGTCAGAAACCAGCACCAGCTTCAGGCGATCCTTTGCAACATTACCAGAAGATTTCTTTTTAAATAAATCCATTATACCCATGGTACGTATCCCCCTTTAATTTTTCTTAAACATATCCTTTAGCTTTTCAAAGACACCATGCTTCTGGTTTAAATCAAGGAAAGGAACCTCCTCGCCCATGATACGGCGGCAGATATTCATATATGCCTTTCCTGCAAGGCTGTCTGAGCCAACTAACGGCTCACCACGGTTTGTAGAAATAACAATCTGCTCATCATCCGGTACTGCACCGATTAAGTTGACTGCAAGGATCTCTGTTACATCATCCACATTCATCATATCACCGCGCTTAACCATATCGACACGCAGACGGTTGACAATCAGATCAATGCGCTTCATCTCATTTGCCTCGAGAAGGCCAACAATACGGTCAGCGTCACGGATTGCTGATACCTCAGGTGTAGTGACAACAAGTGCACGGTCAGCTCCTGCAACGGCATTCTTGAAGCCCTGCTCGATACCTGCCGGGCAGTCAAGCAGAATATAGTCAAACTCCTCACGAAGCTCATTGATAAGCTCAACCATCTGCTCCGGTGTAACAGCATCCTTGTCCCTTGTCTGGGCTGATGGAAGCAGACACAGATCCGGATATTTCTTATCCTTGATAAGGCCTGACGTATACGGCATTTACCCTCAACGACGTCTACGAGATTGTATACAATACGATTCTCAAGTCCCATAACAACATCCAGGTTACGCAGTCCGATGTCAGTATCAATCATAACAACCTTTTTATTTAACTGTGCAAGACCTGTACCGATATTTGCTGTGGTTGTGGTCTTGCCCACACCACCCTTTCCTGATGTGATAACGATTACTTCGCTCATGAACTTTCTTCCTCCTACGTTCCTAAATGCTATTTAAAATATTTTTAGTAATTGGTTCGATGTAAATATATCCATCCTTTGCGATGGCTATCTGTGCCTGCTCCTGCACCGGCTTTTCCTTGCGCCTTCCCCTGTGCTTCGGCTGAGGCTCGTCCGGACTCTTCGCAATCAAATCACCAATCTGAATCTGAATCGGCTGCATGTCAAGTGCAAATACAAAACAGCTCCTGTCACCTGTACATCCGGCGTGAACATTGCCCTTTAATGCACCAAGAATAACGATATTGCCCTGAGCTATAATCTTGGCTCCCGGATTGACATCACCTATGATTGTGACCGAAGACTCGCTGGTAATCACCTGGCCTGACCTGAGCGTACCACGGTAAAACTGCTCCGGAACACTGACTGTTGCAACATTCTCGCACTGCTTCTGCACTGCCTCATTAAATGCCTCAACCTGCTCCTTCATAATGGCTTCCTGCTCGGTACCACTCTCCACAATGCACAAAATCTCAATTGTGGTATTTTCCTCAATAGCTGCAATTATCTGCTGCTGTTCATCATCTGAAAGATGCCTTCCCTCAAATGAAATAGCAAGCTTTGCGTTTTTAAAAAAATTGGCGGATGCCTTAAACTTCTCTACAACTGCCTTTATCAAATCAGCAAATGACATATCCGCATCTAAAACTAAATTGATTCCATATTTATTACTCTTTATCGTAACCGACTGTGACATGAGTACCTCCAATATCATTTAATATGAAATTCATTACTCTTAATTATACATTTTTATGTGGCTTCACGCAACCTTTTTCTGTAGGCTTCATTAGGCTATACTGCCCAACAGACCTTTTATAATCTATTTCTGTTCTTATACTTATTTTGTAGAGCTACAATAATCCAGCCGGATTAGGATGTGTTTTAAGATTCCATCGACAACACCTCTTCAAAAGTCCGAACAATATGGGGAATCACAATCCGCTTATCTGGTTGCAAACAATTTTAACAACAGCCGCCGGAACCATAATACTGTTAGCCGCTTAATTGCAACTTTACAGAGAGCTGCATCAACAACCGATTATGTTTATATTAATTATTACCGGAATACCATTAACACCAATCCCCACAAAAGCACTTCTTATGGCACTCTCCATAGAACTAAATGAGCTTTTGCATCAGCCACATCTTCAGCCATAATTGTTAACGTCAAATAGATGGTCTGATACAATCCCTGTTTGACATCATTTACTTTATTCTTGATTACCTTGTTATAGCTTTTTCTCAATGAGTCATATTTGTTGTGTCGCATGCGATACAACACTTTCTCATGAAACTTCTTTTCATCCACATGCTCATTTGCTACCGAATAAGCAAATCTACACGGAATAGTCTTAAGTACCTTATCTATCCCTACGCATCGATACACCTCAATGTACTTTTGAAGGCTTCTTAATCTTTCTTTCAATTCCCATCACACTCCTTTTCCTATGCCCTCTAACTATTACTTGGGGTTTGAAAATGCTAATTACAAAAAAGGATTAAAAATCAATTGTCCGAGCCTTCATACCAATGGGAATAAAGAAATATAACAGGATACGCATAAAGTGACATGGTCTTTATGCAAAAAATCCGCTCTCCTATGTCGTGCGCATTAGGGTTACACCCTAAAACCCAATATCTCAATTTGATCATGCTTTGGCCGTAAGCGTCAAATAAAACAGTGTATAGATTCCTGCACTGGCTTCCGCCCCTTTCGGACTGCCGGAGAACAGCCAGTTCTTTCTGCCGATCACAAAGGGACGGATACAGTTTTCCGCAAGCGAATTACTGATGGAACAATTCCCGTCTTCCAGATAATTCCAAAAACCTTCACGGTTATTTAAGGCGTAATGAAAAGCTTTTGAAGTTTGGATTTCGGCAGCTCTCCGATGGCACTTTTTTCTGCCCATGACCAAAAAGCCTCGAGAAGCGGTTTCTCGCGGATAAGACGTTCTTTTTTCTTCTGATCAGGAGGGAGCGCATCCACGAAAGCCCGGCGCAGATGCGTATAGCAAAGACATCTTTTTACTCCTGAAACCGCATTGTATCCGGAGTAAGCGTCTGTATGGATATAACCTTCATATTCCCTCAGAAACGCTTCCGGATATTTCCCGCTTCGTCCCGGTTCTTTCAGCACCTGTACATGTGTTTCATCGATATGAAGGTATCTCTGTTTCAGAAGTTCCAGCTTCAGACGGTGGACGATGTGTACAAGCCAGTCCCGATAGACAACCAGAAGCCAGTTTGACATAGTCGCTCTGCTTAAACGTAATCCCAAAGCCTCCCATTCTTTTTCCTGTCTGTACAGCGGGATGCTTAATTCAAACTTCTGGTGGATGAGCCAGGTGATGGTAGATGCAGATGCCAGAGAATGCAGGACGGGAGGATATGGCACCGGAGCCTTCTCCATATAAGAAGTTCCGTTTTTCCGGCACGACCTGCATTCATACGTTTCCCGGTAATGGTCAATCACCTTGAGTTTTGCAGGGATAAACTGTACTTCCGTGCGGACGAATTCTTCCCCTACTTTCACCATCGTACTCCCGCAGTTATCGCATATCTGTTCCCTTTCATCTATGGTATGGAGTACTTTGCTGTGAGGGAGATTTTTTACCAGTTCTTCCCGCTGACCGGTGTACTTCCTTTTACGTAGGTGCTTCTCTATCTCAACAAGCTCCGGTTCGTGTGCATCAGGATCTGCACAGGTTTCGATTTCATTAAGTTGTACTGGATGATATCCAGCAAGCCATTGAGCTGCTTCCTCATATCGGTGTAGCCGCATCGGATATAGATTTTCTCCACATGGGAAAGCTCTCCTAACATGACTGCACGGCTTTCAGAATGTTTTCCAGCATCTAGGCAGATGTGCCTTCATAAAGTTCCACTGTTATGGATCCGATATGAAGTATGGCTGCAGGAGTGGAACGGGAAATGTTTCTGTCCGGAAGTGAAAGCTCCGCAAACTAAGCCGGGGATTCCGTTAAAGCAGTTGACTGTTGGTCTGTACACATGTGGATGCCGTTTTTCTTGCGGGGCAGTTCTTCCAGGGCAAGCTTTCGAATTTTGGAAAGCCAGTAATAATAACTTTTCAAAGAGATATCGTGTTGTTCACACCAGATCTGATTTGTCAGTCCGGAGGCCCTGCATTGCCGTATTACATCCAGCCAGTATTGAAGTTTCACCTGTTTGTCTGGAGTCAAAGAAGAAAGATCCATAAGCCTGCTCCTTAGATTAGATTTAGAGTTTTTAGAGTCAACTCCCAAAACTCTAATCAATAGTTTACATGCAACAGCCAGAAATTTCGATACACCCTCTTATTGGACGCTTACCAACAATAAACGCTTGCAAAGGAATCTTGGAATTTTAACGCCAATGGAAAAACACGAAAATTACTTGCAAGCTGCATAAAAACTGCCAGCAGATAAATTTCTACTGGCAGGAAAAATTTATATTTTTTCAATTGTCTACTTGACGGGGAGCGGTTCATTTCCCGACAGCCCCTTGCAAGTTAAGCTTTGTTATTATTTTTTGATGAAGGCTTTTTCATTTGCTGATGCTGGAAGGTTTGGAGTTGTTCCCTTTGGAACCAGACGAACCTCAATTGCCTCGAGACGTTTTGCGTATCCTTCTGTTCCTGAAGATTCTCCATTCTTAGCCCATGCAAGCCATCCATAATCCTGAGCATGAACTCTGTAGTATACATCATAGTTCTCTGCTACATCACCAGACAGTTTGATCTGAATTGCTTCCAGACGTTTACACTGTCCAGTTGTTCCGGATAATGATCCGTTAGATGCCCATTTCTTCTCCCATCCAATATTCTGAACGTGAGATCTGTACTGGATTGAGCTGTTCATTGAAGACGGGAGTTTCATACGGATAGATTCCATACGTTTGCACTCGCCTTCTGTACCTGCCATAGCACCGTCATATACATATGCCTGTGTACCATAGTCCTGTACATGTGTCTGGTATCCGACCAGTCTTGCTTTCATAGCTTCTTTGATAGTACCAATAAGTTCTGGTGCTTTGTCCCCTTTGGTAACCAGCTGAATCCTGATTGCTTCAAGACGGTATCCGTAACCAGCTGTTCCTGCTTCTTCGCCATTCTTAGCCCATCCGAGCCATCCGAAGTTCTCGGCATGTACGCTGTAGTATACGTCATAATTCTCTGCAACTTCACCAGTCAGTCTGATCTGGATTGCTTCCAGACGTTTACACTGTCCTTCTGTACCGGATTTTTCTCCGTCTTTACTCCAGTTCTTTTCCCAACCGATGTCCTGAATATGTGTACGATATTCGATAGATCCAGAAACACCACCTGGTAACTTGATCTCGATAGCCTCTAATCTTTTTGCTTCACCAACTGTACCAGACGTTTGTCCGTCTTTCTTCCAGTCTTTTTCCCAGTCATAATCCTGACGGTGAACTTTGTAAGATACGGACATTTTTGTACTCTTTGTAGCTGTAGCTGTAAATTCCTTACCAGTTTCATCTGTGTATTTAGCAGTTGCTGTGTAGATGATCTGACTGTTCTTGTCTTCTTTAACAACATCTGCAGTTACGTCATGAGAATCTTTACAACGGCTGCATACGAATGTTGCAACAGCTGTATATCCTTTTTCTTTATCAGCTGTCCATTTCCATCCGTCTTTTTCTGAGACTTTGTAGTCATGACCGAGAGCTGCTACTTTTTCTGTCTTAGTATCTTTGTAATCTTTGCCTTCAAATGTAACTGTAGCTGTGTAAGTAATCTTACCTGCCTCTGTACATGTTGCGCCATCAGATTTCTCAGTTACTTTTGCATCAACTGTTTCTACATGTTTCTCATCATTTGCACATGTAAATGTTGCTGTTGCTGTGTAAGTGTTGTTCTCACCCTTTGTCCAGTTCCATGTTGGTTCACCATACTTATGGCCAAGTGCCGGTAAATCAACTTCTTTTGGATCTGCTGTTAATGTACCGATTTCCTTACCATCAGCATCTGTAACTGTCGCTGTTGCTGTATAAACATCTTTACCAGCTTCTGTACATGTTGCTGCTTTGGAATTCTCTGTATCCTTAACAACATTAACTTTAATCTGGTCTTCTGTTGGTTCATTATCACAAACGGAGCATTTAACACCTGTTACAGATGCTGTGCAATTAGTTACATTGCCATTGTCATCTTTAACTTCGTTCCATGTCCATGCACCTGTGTATGCATGCTTTCCAGCTTCCTTTGCCTCAGTAGTTGTTACAACATACTTCACACCATCAGCTGTCTTATCTGCTGCTTTGTAGTACATAGTCACGCCCTGTTCACATGTACCTGTATGGCCAGCAAGTTTAGCCGTTGCAGTTACTTTTTCTGCAAGAGTTTTCTCAATAGAATCTCTGTTAGCTTTGTTTGTTACATTTTCATCTGATTCAAGGAGACAATCCAGTTTATTGATCTGATTTGCACAAGTTTCACATTTCAGATTCTGGAATGTAACGCTTGTGTGATCATCGCTCCATTCAGCATCTGTTGCTGCATAAGCATGTCCTTCTGCTGCGTTCTTCTGAGCTTCATCCCAGATAGCTTTTCTTTTCTCGTATGTAGAATTAGCCTGTTCATATTTGGACTTAACAGGTTCTGTAATACAAGCACCGCACTCTGGGCAAACATAGTTGTCCGCTTCGTTCCAGTTACCGCTATCAGTCTTTGTATAGTATGTTTCATGGAACTTGATGTAATGATGTTCGTGTGCTGTATTCTCTGCTTCTACACGTGTGCCCTCTTTGATCAGACCACAGTCAGAACAACGTTCTTCTGTAAATGCATTACGTCCGCAGTATGCAGGTTCAGAAACTGTTTCATAATTATGAGAAGTACCTGTCAGTGTCTTCATATCAACTGTATCAACGAAGTTAGCTGACCACATGAACTCGTCATTATCATTGCTCTGACTGCCCATGAACTGCTGATACTTCTTGTAGTTTGTATAAGTCGGATTGTAATCTGTCTCTTCGAATTCATAACCGTAGCTGGAATGGTCAAGCAGTTTGCTCTTACCTGAAATGAACGCGAAGTTTGTACCGATTGAAACAACCAGTTCGTCACCCTTCACAGTCAGACCTGCGATTGGATGATTTGTGACAGTGAAATCTGCACTCTTTTCATCTGTTGTTGTAAATGCCATACCGCCAAATAACTTGGTTGTATCACGTTTTGCAGATACTGTGTTATATTCCTTCACAACGGCTACTGCACCGTCTGCAGGATTGTAGGAAACGATATCGTTGGATACGTTGAAGTAAATCTTACCATCTGTATACAGTGCTGCTGTCAGACCGATGGATGGGTAAATGCTCTGTTCATCCACGAACTGTGCATACAGTTTTGTCAGGAGGTCGTTCTTCACCATCTTACCGTCTTTGAGAACGCTTACAAATGTATCGTTGTTTTCCTTGTCTGTGAAATTAATCAGTGTCTCATAATCGCTGTCGCCATCGCCTGTATCCTTATTTGTCAGTTTATGACGAACAATCTTGTACTCTGCAGCCTTCTGGCTCTGATTCATGCTTGTACTGTTTACTCTGTCAAACAGGTCTGTCGAATCATACATATAGTAAGCATAACCATCTGCATAGTAAACATTACTTGCTGCACGAGCCATCCATGCTTTTTCATATGTTGTATCTGTTGCTTCATTCTGATAAAGTGATCTTAAAACACTAAAGTTACCCTGATACAATTTTCTTGCATCTGTATCGCTGAACAGGAAGAAGACATGGTTCATATCACCATCTGTCTCGACACGGTCACGACTCATAACTTCTGTGTAGACATCTGTATAACAAGGGTCTACATAGTACCACTGACCATCCACCTTGACTGCATTCCAGTAATGGTCGGAACCGAAGTCTTCCTGTTCTTCGCCATACATTGTAACGTTGGACTGGAAGGAAATTCTTACAAGGTCAACTGTGTAGCCTGCATTGATATCCAGTGTCTTACCATCTGAACCATAGTACAGTTCTTTGGCTGTCTTCCAGTTATCACATACTTCTGAAGTTGTACCATCATCTGCTGTAACAGTTTTCTTGCTGTCATAACCTTTACTTGGATCTTTAAGATAAATATCTTTATCCAGGCACTGCACAAGATATGAAAAAGCTCTGGAGTAACCCAGACATACAGATGTACCCATACCGAATGCACCAAACTGAGTACCTTCCCAATAGTTGATGACACCAGTTGTCATACCGGTTGCAGCCTGCTTCGCATAGATTGGAATCGCCTGCTTAAAGCTTGTTTCCTTCGTTCCATCACCGTCCATATCCAATGCCGGATCATCGCTATCTAACTGCCGCTGAGTAAGCTGCTCAACAGTCACCTTAACTCCAGGAGCATTCTCAGGGTCTGCCTCAACACCATTTTCTTCCGCATCTTTGATAAATGCGTCTGCCTGCTCTTTAAGCTGATCAGCAGCATCATCACCAAAGTTAGTTCTTGCAAATGCATCTGGATCTTTATCAATATCTGTCTTATGCTGTTCAACATAAGCCTTTGCCTGTTCCTGAGCTGCTTGTTTTTCAGCATCCGTTGGATTCTCAGGATCAGCAGCCTTTGCTAATGCCTGTTTATAAACAGCATCCTGAATGGCATTCTCATAAAAAGTAACAAGTAAATTCTGCTTAATGCCTGCATAAATCTGATCATGGAAATTCTGTTTGATCTGTGGTTCGTAAACCTTATAGATCTCATCGTAAACTTCATCCTCATGCTTCTGCTTCTGAGGATCCTTTGCAATCATCGGCTTGTCATCATCTGATTCCTTACCAGAGTTCATGATGTAGGACATATCAAATGTATTGTTATGGGCCAACCAGTCATTCAGAACAAGCAGCTTCTGTGCCTTTGTCTGTGCACCTGATGCTGTAACTGCAGCAAGAGCTTCATCTCTTGCATTTGTTACATCTGGACCATAATACTTAATACCTAACTTATCACCATATGTGAAAGTAAAGATCATACCTGTCAGGTCATCGTAGCTCACCTTGCCATCTCTGACATCCTGAACAGATTTGCCGTCTAAGGCAAGCATCTCACCAAGGATACCAAGACCATCTGTATCATCGTTGAAATCCAGAAAGAATGGATTCTGAACACCGAGTACATTAGCATTGGCTGACCACTGATTCAGATACTGCTGATACATACCAACAACTGTATTAATCTGGTCTTCTGTCAGCTTCTTGGTTTCAGCCTGTTCATCTGCTTCATACAGGTCTGCTGTGCTGATATTAGATTCATTGGATTCTGTGCCGGCTTCTCCGCCAACCATTTCGAGATCCCCCAATGCTTCACGCAGGCTCTGGATTGCCGGATCGCTTTCATCAATCTTTATATCTTTTGTAAGTGCTTCTGCTACAGCTGCATTAGCACCCTTGAACTGGATGACTGGTGTCTGTATTGTAATACCTGAAATAGTTACTTTATTTTCATCAGTATCTGTGTTTGAAGAATCAGTAGTTGCTTCTGTTGCATCATCTTCTGTCACAGAATCTTCTGTTGCTGGATCTTCTGCCTCATTTGTATTGGTGTTATCCTGCACGGCTTCTGTAGTATTTTCCTGCACTGCTGGTGTTTCTTCATGTGCAGGCTCTGCAAAAACTGTTGAAGGCACTACACTGAATACCATCATAGCAGAGAGGAATAAACTCAAAAGCATTTTACTTCTCTTTTTCATAATGTCTACCCTTCCTTTCGTGTTTGTATTAGATAATCCATATTATGTTTTTTGTTTGCCCCCACCTCATTTCCATTGTATTTTATTTATACTCCACCCTCTATTATATGCTACTGTAATTCGTATTTTGCATATATTTTTGCATATAATATAGTAATTAGGTATTTACTTTAATATATCACTGCTAACTGTTTTGTTCAAGACATACTGACGTTTTTTAGCACAAAAACACATCGAAAAGTCTGGTTTTCAGGTTTCTGGCATGTATAAACGTAATAAAGAAATTCCCCCGTATCTTATGATTTGTTAAAATACGGGGAATCATCAAGTTTTTTCTTACTTATTTATATAGAATTTACATATTGATGCGACAGAGGAGTCTTTTTTAGTTCAGTTCCTCAAGAATTGCTGCTGTGAGTTCTTTTCTGTTTGTCTTGAAGTGGAAATACGGTCTTTCCTTGATTACGCGGATGTCTACCGGATATTCATATTCTTCCAGTGCATCTGCAAGACCTGCTTTTACTTCATCCAGACTCTTTGTTTCATCAAGGATTACAAAGAAATATGGAAGGAAATATCCTTCATGATCCTGATCTGGTACAAAGCAGAAGAATCCATCTTCTACACCAGCTACACGTACTGCTTTTGTCTCCATTCTCATCATGTAAAGTTCTCCGCCACCGAAACGCTTTGTTGTTCCACGTCCAAGAATGTATACAATTCCGTGTTCATTGATGTAAGCTTTATCTCCCGTATGTAACCAGCAGTTCCCATCTGGATGATTGATCAGTGTTCTTTCAGTAAGTTCATCGCCTCTCCATCCCGCATAGTGGAGCATCATAGCAGGACCCGTCATACATAATTCTCCGATTTCTCCATAATTCAGTTCTTCCAGATCCTCTGAGAATACTGCCATAGTTGTTGCCGGCATTGGCATTCCGACGCATCCGTCTACCAGCGGGAACATCGGATTTGGAAGTGTAAAGTTTGAACATCCTTCACTCTGACCATATCCGGCACTTAAAGTTGCTTTAACATTATGCTTATGGAAGAATGCTTCTACTTCTTGTGTTTTCCTTTCGTTCATTGCTTCAGCTCCGGTTCCGATACTTCTTAGATGAGACATATCGTAATCTTCCGGAATTCTGTCACTCTTCATAAGCATTTCACAGAACATTGGAATCAGTGCCCAGAAGTTTGGCTTCTGCTCCATAAATGCGATATCAATATCTTCCAGCGGACAGAATGGATCAAGTACCATAATCAGTCCTGCTGACAATGGGAAGATTGCCATTGATACAGTTACTGCAATCAGTGCAGGTGGTAAGATTGGCAGCCACCATTTTTCCGGTACATCTGACGGCGGAATAAAGATGGACATCTGGAATGCAGTTGCTACTATATTAGAAGAAGAATGAATAACTAATTTAGAGATTCCTGTGGATCCGCTTGTATATGCGCCAAATACTGGTCTGTTCACATCTTCTTGTGCCATATAGTCTTCTGTATAATCTTTCCCAAGTGCCAGGAACTCGTCCCATGTAAGATCTCCTTCTGTTGTCTCTATCGCACCGGTATATCTGGATGCAATTTCTTTTTCAACATAGTCCGGGACAGATTTTCTATCTGCATAATCATATGGAGAAACCTTAATTACACGCTTCATTGGTGTCGTTGCACGGAACAGATCTTCATCTGACTTTGATGTATAATCCATGACAAATGCTGTCTCTGATTTTGATTTTCTGATTGCAAAACATAATTCTTCTGGAATGTCATCTCTGCAGATAATTGCAGCTCCGATTCTTTCTGCTGCGATCAGAAGGATAAAATGTGCCGGAACACTTTGCAGAAATACAGGAATTCTGTTTCCTTCACCAAATCCAAGTATCTTTAAAGATTTTGCTGCTTTATCAACTTCTCCCCAGAATTCTTTCCATGTAATTTTGTTTCCGTAATATTCAAATGCAATTTTATTTTCGTCTGGATTTTTTGCTCTTAAAAAACGTTTCAACAGTTATTGTTGGCACTTCAACGTTGCGCAGTGCTTCTGGATAAAACTGTAACCATGGTTTATCAACGCTCGCTTTTCCAGTTAATGTTGCTCCTGTATTTTCCATAATTATTTACTTCCTTTTCCGATTATTTATTTGTTTTATAATGACGATTCGTATTCTATCATGGATATTTTTCCTTTTCAATAGAAGTGGTGAATTTGGCATATTGAATCAAACAAATCAACTAATTCATTTTTTTCAGGATTTCATTCAATAGGAAATTTTTTGTATAAATGTTCTTGTTTTCTTATTTTGTATGCAGTACACTAAAATTATAATAGAAGAGAGGGGCTTTTGATTATTATGAAAGAAAAAAAACAGATTCAGTGTTCTGTTAGAGCATCTGACATCTATGGCCAATTTAAAAAAATTATGTACTTGCCAAAGCTGTGCAGTATGATGAATCTTATATAAGCAAATGGATTAGTGGAAAATCACTTCCAACAGAAAAAATCACGAAATTATTTTGCAGAATATCAGCCAGTGTATTGTTGAGGCTCTGACTGATGATAACCGGGACACTTTTTTAGAAGAATATCAAATTCTGACGTTCGAATCTTCAGAAGCGAT
>ENA-OQJH01000520-OQJH01000520.1-human-gut-metagenome-genome-assembly--contig:-NODE-520-length-20722-cov-1.787861_pt1 | contig 20722 bp, 26 predicted proteins | sample MGYA00242597_ERZ504763 | MGnify/ENA primary metagenome ERZ504763 (study PRJEB26092, sample SAMD00036359) | human gut metagenome | host: Homo sapiens | study: EMG produced TPA metagenomics assembly of...
AGAATACATATCATACCTATTACTGATCTGTGCTGAATAAAAGTAAAAAAATGAGATCGAATTCTCCGATTTTGAAAGGCGGAGGGCTGTTGCTAAGAGTTTTCATAAATGTTAATTTAAGGTTATAATCATATTGATTAATTGGGGCTAAGTCGTAATAGGACTTGGTATGTATGTGTATAAGTGTCTTATATATAATTGATTAATTGGTTGATGGATGCTTGGGATGACAATTTATGAACTATATAGTAGAATTGAGATTCTAAAAAAAATGGTGTTTGTTGATAATTAAAATAAAAAAGATATTGTATTTTTCGATTTTATTAATAACTTTACACCGTCTTAGAATAGTACATGCACTTAATAACCTTTGAATAGCCTATGGAAACAGTAGAAAATATACTTTGGGGTATAAAAATACCAAGTCCTATTACGACTTCTTCAAAATTATTCAATTTGGCATAAGGTCTCTATTGCTCTCCAGGATGAAAAGTAATGCAATTAATTTAAATAATTAGGTCGATTTTTCCTTTGAAAATAATTAGAAAGACTGTTCTTTTGACTTTTTTCTACCTTATATATATTAGTATTGTTCTACAACTGTCAATCTCTTAAAGTAGTTTTTGAGCATCCGGAATCAGAATCTCTTTTCTGTGCAACTCGATTAAACCATTATCCTGTAGTTCATTCAGTGTTTTAGAAATATTTAATCGAGTATCATCCAAACAACGCGCCAAATCGTCCATCTTTACTTTGAAAGTCTTTTCCCCTTGCGGTTTTTCGCAATGTGACAGAAAGAAACGGATAATTTTGCTTTTTAAATCCAGCGTGGGTTCATCCCATAAACGGGAATAGAGATTTTGCGCCCGGTTGCTGACGATATTCATATAGTTGAGGCGGAAAATATCATATCTGAACAGATCACTGAGTACGAATGCTTTGCTGATACAAACAGTATGCACTTCCGTATGTGCCACATAAGAAGAAGCATAGTTGGTATTCATACCGAATAAAGACTGAGGTTCTATCAGATAGGGAGCTTCGATTTGTTCGATGACCGTATAAATGTTTTCTTTTGCATTGGTGACAATAGAAATCTCACCTTTCAACAGAAAACAAAGCTGGGTACAGGGATTACCACTCTTTATGATGGTTTCCCCAGCTTTATGTTTGATAAAGTGCAGCTTGACTTTATCCAGAATACTAGTGAAATCTTCATGACAAAGCCCCTGAAATAAAGGTAATTGGAGCAAAGTATCGAACATTGTTTCCATACGTTGTAATCTCTTATTAATCGTACAAATTTACTCATAATACAACACTGCTATCCACATATCCCCTTTCTTTTTGTTTTTTTATTGTTTAAATGCATAAAAATAGAGTATATTTGCAAAAAAAGGAGGAATTATGTTCACGGGTTTTAATTGGCAGCAAATGATCAGTGCGTTTATCGTACTTTTGCAGTAATAGATATTATCGGTTCTATACCTATTATTATTAACCTGAAGGAAAGGGGAAAGATGTGAATGCAACAAAGGCTACTGTCATCTCCTTTGCCTTACTGATAGGCTTCTTCTACGCGGGTGATATGATGCTGAAACTTTTTCATGTAGATATCGAATCATTCGCCGTGGCGGGCGCATTCGTTATTTTCCTCATGTCTCTGGAAATGATTCTGGATATAGAAATCTTCAAAAATCAGGGGCCGATAAAGGAAGCGACACTCGTTCCGCTTGTCTTCCCGCTGCTGGCAGGGGCCGGAGCTTTTACTACGCTCTTTCGCTTCGTGCCGAATATGCCAGTGTTAACATTATTATTGCCTTGATACTGAATATGCTATGGGTCTACTTTGTAGTAAGCATGACCGGACGTGTGGAACGTTTCCTCGGGAAAGGGGGGATCTATATCATCCGTAAGTTTTTCGGTATCATCCTGCTCGCTATCTCAGTAAGGTTGTTTACTGCTAATATCACCTTGCTGATTGAGGCATTGCATAAGTCGTAACCGGGATTTATGAGGTAATATCCGTAGAGTCGGTTGTATTGTTGATATCTTCTTCCGGAGATTCCTCTTCTTCTTCATCCGTTTCGTCCGCAAAAGGTTCTGGTCGTTGAGGCCCGTGATTCAAGAAACCGAATGCACAGAGTGTTCCCATGATTCCTCCGCTGAGATGTCTTCCCATGACATGTTGGCGGGAGAGAAGTAGGGGAACATATGCCAGATGATTCCTCCATACAAAAAGGTGACAAGCAGTGAGATGGCAATCAGAGGAACATATTTCCGCAGGATACCACTGAAAAAAAGAAAGAAGGCAAGTCCGTAAATCAGTCCGCTGGCACCGATGTGCATCCCGGTTTGCCGATAATGAAGGTCAGCAGTCCGGCTCCGATCCAGATGATCATAAAAATACGTCCGGCTATCCCCCTGTAGAAATAGAACAAGCACCATGATAAAAAAATAGCGGCAACGTATTGGCCAGCAAATGGCTGAACCCGCTGTGTATCAGCGGATGAGTCAGAATACCCGTTATTCCTCGCTTTTCCAGAGGGTATATTCCCATGTGAGAGAAGTCCCAGTCCATGCCGACTTCAACGATCTTTAGCAGAAATAGGATAAAAATTAGGAACAACGGCACCGCTGTAGCAGCATGATACGCTGAATATCTCGCTTCATTACTTTCTATTCTTTAGATATTTTACGCAATACTACGAATATTTGCACAAAAACTGAAAATAAAAAGCCTTTTTATTTTGTTTTTATCTATAATTTGTACATTTGGGCGTTATACCTATTGTATATGCTGCTACAGCCAATATATACGGTATGTAACAATAAATAGATATACGATATAATGACCAATAATTAACCTTTAATAATGCACAACTATGAGTTATTTACGATTTGACAAGACCCTCATGACGAATCTGGAAGAATCTCTTCAGAGAGAAATCCTCCGGACGAACAAAGCAGGAGCTTATCATTGTACGACGATTGTTGATTGTAACACACGCAAATATCACGGCCTGTTGGTAATTCCAGTTCCCAATCTCGACGATGAAAATCATGTGCTGCTATCTTCTCTTGATGAAACGGTAATTCAACATGGTGCTGAGTTTAACTTGGGGTTGCATAAATATCAGGGAAACAACTTTAGTCCTAACGGACACAAGTATATCCGTGAGTTTGACTGTGAGCATATCCCGGCAACGACTTACCGTGTCGGAGGTGTAGTCCTCCGCAAAGAAAAAATCTTTGTACATCATGAAAATAGAATCCTGATTCGTTATACTTTACTTGATGCGCATTCGGCTACAACCCTGCGCTTCCGGCCGTTCCTTGCTTTCAGAAGTGTACGTGAGTACACTCACGAAAACCCGCAGGCAAGCCGCGAGTATCAACTGGTGGAAAATGGTATTAAAACCTGTATGTATCCCGGTTATCCGGAACTTTATATGCAGTTGAATAAGAAGTGTGAGTTTCATTTCACGCCCGACTGGTATCGGGGGATTGAATATCCGAAAGAACAGGAACGTGGATATGACTTCAATGAAGACCTTTATGTTCCCGGCTATTTCGAAGTGGATATAAAGAAAGGAGAGAGTATTGTATTCTCTGCCGGAACTTCAGAAGTAACTCCTCGTAGACTGAAACAAACATTTGAGGCTGAAGTAGCTGATCGTACCCCACGTGATAGCTTTTACCACTGTCTGAAAAATTCCGCTCATCAGTTCCATAACCAACAGGAAGACGAACATTATATTCTTGCCGGTTATCCGTGGTTTAAATGCCGTGCTCGTGATATGTTTATCGCCTTGCCTGGATTGACGCTTGCACTTGATGAGATTGACCAGTTTGAGGATGTGATGAAAACGGCGGAAAAGGCGATTCGTAATTTTATTAATGAAGAACCTGTAGGATACAAAATTTATGAAATGGAGCATCCTGACGTTTTGCTTTGGGCTGTCTGGGCTATGCAGCAATATGCCAAAGAGACTTCCCGCGAACAATGCCGTCAGAAATATGGAGAACTTCTGAAAGATATTATGGAGTTTATCCGTCAGCGAAGACATGAGAATCTTTTCTTGCATGACAATGGATTACTTTTTGCCAATGGTACGGATAAAGCGATTACATGGATGAATTCTACTGTGAACGGCATCCGGTGATTCCTCGTACTGGATATATTGTTGAATTTAATGCGTTATGGTATAATGCACTGCGTTTTATCGCTGATTTGGTGCGTGAAGGTGGTGATGTGTACTTGGCAGATGAACTTGATGCACAGGCAGAAGTGACAGGAAAATCTTTTGTCGAGGTATTCCGTAATGAATATGGTTATTTGCTTGATTACGTAGACGGTAATATGATGGACTGGAGTGTACGTCCTAATATGATATTTACCGTAGCGTTTGATTATTCTCCTTTGGATCGTGCGCAAAAGAAACAGGTGCTCGATATTGTGACCAAAGAGCTGCTCACTCCGAAAGGAATTCGTTCGTTGAGTCCGAAGAGCGGTGGATATAATCCGAACTATGTAGGTCCGCAGATACAACGGGATTATGCTTATCATCAGGGAACTGCTTGGCCTTGGTTGATGGGATTCTATCTGGAAGCTTATCTTCGAATTTATAAGATGAGCGGGTTGTCATTCGTTGAACGTCAGCTGATTAGTTATGATGATGAGATGACAAGCCACTGCGTTGGTTCCATTCCCGAGTTGTTTGATGGGAACCCGCCCTTCAAAGGACGTGGCGCAGTATCGTTCGCGATGAATGTAGCAGAAATACTGCGTGTCTTAAAGCTACTGTCTAAGTATTATTAAAAAAGGAGGAACGAAGATGAAGTTTTAATGTTTGGATGGGAATTCCTCCCAAAATATATGGTGGTCTTGCGGTTGCTTCTTATGGAATAACTAAAGGATTGAGTCTGCAAGGTGATATGGAGACGATTTTCTGTATGCCTAAACCTAGCGGCGAAGAAGAGAAGTTCTTGAAAATAATCGGTATGAATCAAGTACCCATCGTGTGGCGTGATGTTCACTATGACTACTTGAAATCACGTTTGTTGGAGATGACACCGGAAGAATATTACTCTTTCCGCGACCATATCTATGCCGATTTTTCTTATATGCATGTGAATGATTTGGGATGTATGGAATTTGCAGGTGGTTATCCCGGGAACTTGCACGAAGAAATTAATAATTTCTCGATCATTGCCGGAGTAGTAGCCCGTCAGCAGGAGTTTGATATCATTCATGCGCATGACTGGCTGACTTACCCTGCCGGAGTACATGCCAAAATGGTTAGCGGAAAGCCGCTTTGCATCCATGTGCATGCTACGGATTTTGACCGTTCTCGTGGCAAAGTCAATCCTACTGTTTATTCGATTGAGAAGAATGGTATGGATCATGCCGATTGTATCATGTGCGTATCCGAGCTTACTCGTCGCACTGTTATTAACGAGTATCATCAGGACCCCAGAAAGGTATTTGCAATGCATAATGCTGTTTATCCATTGTCGCAGGAACTGCTGGATATTCCGCGTCCCGATCACTCAAAAGAAAAGGTGGTCACTTTCCTCGGACGTATTACGATGCAGAAAGGACCGGAATATTTTGTAGAAGCTGCTGCGCTTGTATTGCAGCGTACTCGTAATATTCGTTTTGTAATGGCGGGGTCGGGCGATATGTTGAATGCCATGATTAACCTGGTGGCCGAACGTGGTATTGCCGATCGATTCCACTTCCCGGGCTTCATGAAAGGCAAACAGGTATATGAGGTTTATAAGAACAGTGATGTATTTGTCATGCCGTCTGTCTCTGAACCTTTCGGTATCGCTCCGCTGGAAGCTATGCAGTGTGGAACACCTTCCATCATTTCTAAGCAATCTGGATGTGGCGAGATTCTTGATAAGGTGATAAAAACTGACTATTGGGATATTCATGCGATGGCTGACGCTATCCATTCTCTGTGTACCAATCCGTCTCTTTTCGAATATCTCAAAGAAGAGGGAAAGAAGGAAGTAGATGGGATTACGTGGGAAAAAGTCGGCTTGAGAATCCGTGCTCTCTACGAGTCTGTGTTAAGAAACTATGGTAAATAACAAAACAATAAATAAAAATGAGAACTATCTGTCTTTATTTTGAAATACATCAAATTATCCATTTGAAACGTTATCGTTTCTTCGATATTGGTAATGACCATTATTATTATGATGATTATGCCAACGAAACGGGTATGAATGAGGTCGCTGAACGTTCGTATATTCCTGCTCTCAATACATTGATTGAGATGGCGAAAAACTCGGGGGGGGCTTTTAAAGTAGCGCTTTCTATCTCGGGAGTAGCCTTGGAACAATTGGAAATTCATGCTCCGGCAGTCATTGATTTATTGCACCAGTTGAATGAAACTGGGTGTTGCGAGTTCTTATGTGAGCCTTATTCTCATGGCTTGTCTTCACTGGCCAACGAGGATTGCTTCCGTGAAGAAGTACTTCGTCAACGTGATAAGATGAAACAGATGTTTGGTAAAGAACCGAAAGTGTTCCGCAATTCTAGTCTGATTTATTCTGATGAATTGGTGGATTGGTAGCTTCTATGGGCTTCAAAGGGATGTTGACGGAAGGTGCTAAACATGTGTTGGGATGGAAGAGCCCGCATTATGTTTATCACTGTAATCAGGCTCCAAGTCTTAAGCTCTTGTTGCGGGATTTCAAACTCTCTGACGACATCAGTTTGCGTTTCTCTAATTCAGATTGGGCGGAATATCCTTTGTTTGCCGATAAGTATATTAATTGGATCGATGTATTGCCACAAGAAGAACAAGTCATCAATATCTTTATGGAATTGAGTGCACTTGGTATGGCTCAACCGTTATCTTCCAATATTCTTGAATTTATGAAGGCACTGCCTGAATGTGCAAAAGCTAAGGGAATCACGTTCTCTACACCGACGGAAATCGTAACGAAGCTGAAATCAGTGTCGCAGCTTGATGTTGCCTATCCGATGTCATGGTAGATGAAGAAAGAGATACTAGTTGTTGGCTGGGTAATGTTATGCAACGTGAGGCTTTCAATAAACTGTATAGTGTAGCCGAACGTGTTCATTTATGTGATGATCGTCGTATTAAGCAGGATTGGGATTACTTGCAGGCCAGCAATAACTTCCGTTTTATGACAACGAAGAACAATGGGATGTGGTTGAACCGTGGTATCTATGATTCTCCTTATGATGCTTTCACCAACTATATGAATATTTTGGGTGACTTTATCAAACGGGTAGATGCACTGTATCCTGTTGATGTAGACAGTGAAGAACTAAATTCTTTGTTGACTACCATTAAGAATCAGGGGGATGAGATTACTGAATTGGAAAAGGTATTGGCTAAATTACAGGCAAAAGTAGAAGCGGCAAAGAAAACGGCGGTCAAAAAGGCTACTAATGCTAAAGAGCCGGTAGTGAAAGAGGCCCCTGCTACTAAATCAAAACCTGCTGCAAAGAAAGCTGAAGTAAAGAAAGCAACAGCCGAGTCGAAGAAGTCTACGGGGAAAGCTAAAAAGGCTGCTGTTAAATAAGAAGTATAAGAATCTATTATATGGAACCGTGAGTGAGATAAAATCAAACTCACGGTTTTTATTATGGATTAAGTTAAGATCTTTGTAGGAGAATATACTTTTGTAAGATAGTAATAACGCTATCCGATAGAAATAGTGACGCTATATGGTGACGATACCGTTAATATCCTAAGCATATACCGTCACTATTTCTTCTATATTAATCAGGAATCTTAGGCTTATTTATAACTATAACGTACGCTAGCAAAGATTGCTGTTTGAGCGGTTTTATTATGGAATTATTTTATCTGACTTCTCTATAAATATATTATAAAGCAATAGCGCAAGTTACATTGAGTAACCTGCGCTATTGCTTTATAATATTTCAACTATTTCTTATTTTGATTTTGTTCCAAAGTTTGTAGAAACAACTTCAAGCTTGAGCACATACTCTGGATATACAGGGTTACCTTTGGCATCTTGTATAGTTCCTTTCTTGCCTCCTTTTAAACGTGCATAGCCAGGTTTTAAATCATGTTGTATACTAATAACATTGCTGGAACCATAGTAGCTATTACTTGAAGAAGAATCTGTGGTCACAAGTACTGGGATAAGTACGAATTTGTTCCATTCGCTTAAGTCTTCCCAATCTTTAATATTATTGACGGTTTCATCTTTACTATTTCCATCTAAATCGGTTATTTTGATTGTTATAGACCCCTTTTCATGTATTTCTTTCTCTGCTTTTTCCCTATCTGCTAAACAATCATTAATCATTTGAGTGATATTGTTGAATGTGTATTGAGTAAAGCTAGTTGTGGTGGGTCTAAATAGAGATGAAGTTATTTCATCACTAAGCTGGTTTTTTTCAAAGAAACTGTCTTTGTACTTTTTACGTATTAATAAAACATTGCTAGGAGTCGACATACCAAACTTTTTGTCACTGGTTTCATTATAGATAGGTATTCCTAGTTTAACAGCATTTAGTATATCACTTTGACGCTTTTCTGCAGTTTGGTTAAGAAGTGAATCTGCTATTTGGCTAATAGGAAGAGTTATTTGAGTGAAAATCCCTGCTGGACTCTTTAAATAAGTCCACGTATCCTCATTAATGCATTTTTGAATGGCATCCTTATCATTGTCTAACTGATTAGCTTGAATTACTTCACGAGTAGTGGCAAAGGTACGATATCCATAATAAGTAGAGTCTTTAGACTCTCCTTCTTTTACTACTTCTTTTCCAGTTTAACACCTGTAAGTGTATCAACTGCATAGCATTTATATACTACGTTCATTTGAGCTTGGTCTATGTAAAGCACAGTACCATCGCCGTAATCACTCTTTACATAAATTCCCTTAAAAATCTTTCTAACTCCTTATTGTCAAAATTGACACCTAACTCGTTGGCTCTTTTAATAATTTCTTTTCCAATTTTCTTTAGCAGCTTTATCTCTGAAAGAAACGTGTACGCTGGGAACATATGTACTAAGTTTACGAATGGAGTCTTTTACTGAAAGATCAACAGCTGTATAAGCTTTCGTTCCTAATAGACTGTTATCAGTATTTGCATCGTAATAATCCTCTGGAGTAATATCTGTATAATAGGCGTTCTTTGTATCTAAATTTTCATTTAATGCATAGACACTTAAACGGCAAGCTGTTAATGAGTCTCCAAAGTAACTGCTATACCACAAATAAAGCTCAATAGTATGAATGTTGCCTATGAGTTTTCTTTTGGATCATTTATATTATCTGTATTGTATATTCCAATAGCGTCGTCTCCAAGCCCAGCTTCGTCTACCATTATATTGGTAGCTTTCTTTTATCGTTAAGAGCAGTACCATTGTATACTCCAGGGAATGTCATTCCTGACGGACAGTTGAGTTCTGCTAAGAAACCTGCCTGATAAGTTCCGAATGTTTCATCAGTGAACTTACCTACATACCCCACATTAGTCATTGCATATATCTTACCGGCATGAACGGATTCTGTAGTCACATCAAAGGTAGATAGCTTTCCATTGATATTCTGGTCGCTTCCCGGAAACATTCCCAATCCCAGTCCGGCAGTGTTATCATCACAACCCCAAAAAGTGATTGCCAGTAAAGCTATTAAGGCGTATTTTGCTTTCATGATCGTCGTATCTTGATTTTTTTATTCTTCTTCGTTTGCAGTAGCATCCCATACCTGATCGTAGAACTCGTTGCAGGCATCTGCATAGTTTTCCGGGTTCTGGTAGTCAAGTACCAATTTGCCAGATTGGCGGGCATATTCAATAATAGACTCGTCTACTTTTTCGCTGTTTTGTATGACTCCATCCGAATAATCAACGGCGAGTTTGCACAGAGCAGCATAGTCTACCGGCTCTTTCAAATCACCTAAATCTTTTTTGGAAATACCTTTCAGCATCAATTTGGCTGCGAAATCATCGCTAAGTGTATTCTTGAAGTCATCTTCATAAACAGAGAATACCACTTTGGCATCGCGGAAAGAAGGTTCGTCTTTATAGGCTTTCTTTATATAAAGAGGAGCTAGAGCTGTCATCCAGCCATGACAGTGAATGACATCAGGACACCAGCGAAGTTTTTTCACTGTTTCCAATACGCCGCGTGCGTAGAAAACGGCACGACTATCATTATCTTCATATTCTACACCATTTTCGTCCGCTGTCTGCATACGATTCTGGAAATAATCATCGTTATCGATGAAATATACCTGCATGCGTGCGGATTGGATAGATGCAACTTTTATAATCAAGGGGTGGTCAGTATCGTCGATGATCAGGTTCATACCCGAGAGGCGGATCACTTCGTGCAGCTGGTTTCTGCGCTCATTGATATTTCCCCATTTAGGCATAAAGGTTCTGATTTCACGGCCTTTTTCTTGTATCGCCTGTGGAAGGTTTCTACCTATATTGGCCATTTCGGATTCTGAAACGTAAGGTGTAATCTCTTGAGTAATAAATAAAACTTTATTCGCCTTTGTCATAATAACAATAGTTCACTATAATATTCTGCAAAGATAGCAAAAAAAAGGAACTTTAAATACCATATTCTTTCTTTATGTGGCAAATATTAGTTTATTTTGCAGAGTTTTTGCAAACGAGTAAAACATAAACCAATTGACGAAAATGAAGTAGTGCACACTATCAAGGACTTACAGGCAGAATTGACTGCCTTGAGAGCCCAAGGTAAAAAGGTGGGACTGGTTCCTACAATGGGTGCTTTACATGCGGGACATGCATCTCTGGTAAAGCGCAGCGTAAGTGAGAATGGTGTAACTGTTGTGAGTGTTTTTGTGAATCCCACACAGTTTAACGATAAAAACGATTTGGAGAAATATCCGCGTACATTGGATGCAGATTGCCGTTTGTTGGAAGAATGCGGGGCGGATTTCGCTTTTGCTCCTTCGGTAAGCGAAATGTACCCGGAACCGGATACCCGTCAATTTAGCTATGCACCATTAGATACGGTGATGGAAGGTGCTTTCCGTCCGGGGCATTTTAACGGTGTTTGCCAGATTGTCAGTAAACTGTTTGATGCCGTACAGCCGGACCGCGCATATTTCGGAGAGAAGGATTTTCAGCAGTTAGCAATTATTCGTGAGATGGTTCGACAATTGAAATATAACCTTGAAATTGTGGGTTGTTCAATTGTGCGTGAGGAAGACGGACTGGCATTGAGTAGTCGGAATAAACGTTTATCGGCAGAAGAACGTGAAAATGCTTTAAATATTTCCCGGACCTTATTTAAAAGTCGTAACTTTGCAGCCACTCACACAGTGAGCGAGACGCAAAAGATGGTAGAAGATGCAATCGAAGCTGCTCCGGGTTTGCGCATGGAGTATTTTGAGATTGTAGACGGAAACACATTGCAGAAAATTAGTAATTGGGAAGATACTTCCTATGCAGTTGGATGCATCACAGTGTTCTGTGGAGAAGTCCGGCTGATTGATAATATTAAATATAAAGAATAACTAAAAAGACGAAACCTTATGATGATTGAAGTGTTGAAGTCGAAAATTCATTGTGCACGTGTCACAGAGGCCAATCTGAACTACATGGGTAGTATCACGATTGATGAAGACCTGTTGGATGCTGCAAACATGATTGCGGGAGAGAAAGTGTATATCGCTGATAATAACAATGGTGAAACGCTTTGAAACCTACATTATCAAAGGTGAACGCGGTTCGGGTAAAATTTGCTTGAACGGTGCTGCTGCCCGCAAGGTGCAACCGGATGATATTGTTATAATCATGTCCTATGCATTGATGGATTTTGAGGAAGCCAAGTCGTTTAAACCGGCTGTAATCTTCCCCGATCCTGCGACGAACAAAGTGGTAAAGTAGAAGTATCTTTGATATTTGAAATAAGAAAAGCCCCGTTTACATTTTGTAGACGGGGCTTTTCTTATTTTATTTTTATGCCGGGGGACGAGTGATGTTCCGCCACGTGTGAGTTGGTTTTAGCCCACCTGTTAATAAGCGGCAATTAGTTACCGGCGTTTGCCTTCAATTGCTCATTCATGGCGCAGCGGCTTTACGGCCATCGCCCATTGCCAGAATAACAGTAGCTCCACCGCGAACGATATCGCCATCCTGCATAAATCATAGGGATGGAAGATTCCATGTTATCATCCACAGTGATGGTTCCTTTTCGTCCTAGTTCCAGTCCTTTGATGGAGCTTGGAACAATTGGGTTAGGAGATACTCCGACGCTGACAATTGCCAGGTCGATATCAATTGTTTCTGTTGCTCCCTGGATGGCTACAGGACTACGACGTCCGGAAGCATCCGGCTCGCCTAATTCCATCTTTTGCAAAATAACCTGTTTTACGCAACCTTGTTCATCAGCAATATATTCGATCGGATTATGTAGAGTAAGGAATTCAACTCCTTCTTCTTTAGCATGTTTTACTTCCTCGATACGTGCAGGCATTTCCTCTTCCGAACGACGATAGATAATGATAGCGCGCTCTGCACCAAGACGTTTGGCAGTACGAACAGAATCCATCGCTGTATTACCACCACCGATTACCGCTACGTTTTTACCGAAAGATACCGGAGTGTCCGAATCTTCACTGGCAGCGTCCATTAGATTAACACGGGTGAGGTATTCGTTGGATGACATGATATTGATGGAATTCTCTCCCGGGATATTCATAAAGTTAGGCAGCCCGGCGCCGGAAGCCACAAATATTCCTTTGAAACCTTCAGCTTTCAAGTCCTCTACGCCGATCGTTTTTCCTACGATACAGTCTTTGATGAAGTTAACCCCCATCTTGCTAAGGTTATCGATTTCTACGTCTACAATCTTGTTTGGCAAACGGAATTCGGGAATACCATATTTCAACACACCGCCAATCTCATGCAATGCTTCGAATACAGTTACATCATATCCATATTTAGCCATATCTCCGGCAAATGCCAATCCTGCAGGTCCCGAGCCGATCACAGCTATTTTAATACCGTTCTTCTCTGCAATGACAGGTACGGAGATTTGCCCGCTTTCACGTTCGTAATCAGCTGCGAAACGTTCCAGATAACCAATAGCGACGGGCTTTTCATTCATTTTTAAATGAATACATTTTGATTCGCACTGTTTTTCCTGTGGGCACACACGACCGCAAACAGCCGGAAGCGCACTTGTTTCTTTCAATGTTTTAGCAGCTTCAAGAAACTCTCCACGTTCGATATTCTTAATGAAGCGAGGAATATCAATACCTACCGGACAGCCTTCCATACATCCAGGATTAGCACAGTCAAGACAGCGTTTAGCTTCTGTAACAGCCTGTTCTGCTGTTAATCCTTGATTTACTTCCTCTTTACGGCTATGTGAACGATATTCAGCGTCAAGCTCGTTCATTTCTACACGGGGGATGGCTGTACGTTCTTCGGTTTCATTGATTTGCGTAATTCCTGTCTCCAGGCTGCATTACGCTTTTCTCGTCGATTTCTTTGGTTGCTTCACATTCCGGTTGCAGTTTATGCATTTCTTCGCGCTCGATATTTTTGAACGCGCCCATACGTTTCAGCATTTCATCAAAATTCACTTGGTGACCGTCGAATTCAGGACCGTCTACACAAACGAATTTAGTCTTTCCTCCACAGTGATACGGCAAGCACCACACATGCCTGTTCCATCCACCATGATGGTGTTCAATGAAACATCAGTCGGAATTTCATATTTCTTAGTCAGCAAGCAAACGAACTTCATCATGATGGCAGGACCGATAGCGAAGCATTTGTCCACTTTCTCGCGTTTGATAACTTCTTCTACGCCTTCTGTCACCAGACCTTTACGACCGTAAGAGCCATCATCTGTCATGATAATTACTTCGTCAGAGCTTTCACGCATTTCTTTTTCTAAAATAATCAGTCTTTGTTGCGTCCGGCCAGTACAGTGATAACACGATTGCCGGCTGCTTTCAAAGCCTGCACGATAGGAAGCATCGGAGCTACGCCTACACCACCACCAGCGCAGACTACTGTTCCGAATTTCTCTATATGGGTAGCTTGTCCGAGCGGGCCTACTACGTCAGTGATGTAATCGCCTTCATTCAGTTCACAGAGACGGGTAGAAGAAAGCCCGACTTCCTGCACTACCAGAGTAATGGTACCTTTTTTGAGGTCAGAACCTGCGATAGTCAATGGCATACGTTCTCCTTTTTCACCTACACGCACGATGACAAAGTGTCCGGCCTTACGGGATTTAGCAATTAAAGGAGCTTCAATTTCAAATTTGAATACTTTTTCAGAAAAGCGTTCCTTGCTAATGATTTTGTTCATTATCTAATTAATTTGTTGTTTTTATTACGTAACTGCTATCAGAATGATATAAATTTTGGCAAAGATACAGCTAATTTACGAAATATAAAAGAAAAGCCACTCTTTTGATGAGTGGCTCTCTGTATATGGGTACTTTTATTAGTCTGTCATGCCAAGTCTTAGTCTATCATGTCAAAGCCGCAATACGGAACCAATGCTTTCGGAATTCTGATACCTTCCGGAGTCTGGTTGTTTTCGAGTAGGGCAGCAACGATGCGTGGTAATGCTAATGCTGAACCGTTCAGTGTGTGGCAGAGTTCGGTTTTCTTTTCTGCATTACGGTAACGGCATTTCAGGCGGTTGGCCTGATAAGTGTCGAAATTGGATACGGAACTTACTTCCAACCAACGCTTCTGTGCTTCAGAATATACTTCGAAGTCGAAACAAAGAGCAGCAGTGAAACTCATATCTCCACCGCAAAGACGGAGAATGCGATAGGGGAGTTCCAGTTTTTGCAACAGTCCTTCTACATGGTCCAGCATTTCCTGATGAGATTGTTTAGAATGCTCCGGTTTGTCGATACGAACCAATTCTACTTTGGAGAACTCGTGCAGACGATTCAGGCCACGTACATCTTTACCATAAGAACCTGCTTCACGACGGAAACATTGTGTATACGCACAATTCATTATAGGTAATTGTTTCTCTTCCAGAATCACATCACGGTAGATATTAGTAACGGGAACTTCCGCTGTCGGGATCAGGTATAAATCATCTACTTCACAATGATACATCTGTCCTTCTTTGTCCGGAAGCTGTCCGGTGCCATAGCCGGAAGCGGCGTTGACTACTGTCGGCGGCATGATTTCGGTATATCCGGATTTGCGTGCTTCATCCAGGAAGAAGTTGATAAGGGCGCGTTGAAGTTGTGCTCCTTTACCTTTGTATACAGGGAAACCCGCACCTGTGATTTTTACACCCAGATCGAAGTCTATTAAATCATATTTCTTTGCCAGTTCCAGTGGGGGAGTGCATCTTTAGGAAGTTCGGTTTCCATACCTCCCATTTTTCTACGACGTTATCTTCGGCACCTACGCCTTCCGGTACGCTGTCATAAGGAATGTTGGGGATGGTATAAAGTACATTCTGCATATCCGTTGCAGCCTGTGTCATGGCAGCATCTAGTTCTTTGTTGCCTTCTTTTAGTTCGGCAACGCGGGCACGTGCAGTTTCTGCTTCCTCTTTTTTGCCTTCTTTCATCAGTTGACCGATGGTGCGCGAAAGTGAGTTAACCTCTGCCAGGTTTTTATCTAATTCATTTTGTGTGCTACGTCTCTTGTTGTTAAGAGCGATCACCTGATCGATCGTTTCCTTTGCATTCTTGAAATGCTTCTTTTCCAGTCCGCGGAGTACCGCCTCTGTGTTTTCTGTAATTTGTTTAATGGTAAGCATATCTATACTTTTTATGAAAAACCTTTTTTAAGTCTACAAAGATAGATAAAAAAATAAACGATATTACACTTCTGTAATATTTTGGTAATAATAAGGATGGAAAAAATGAAAAATATCCATGAGGTGAATATTTGAATGTTAAAAAGGCGTATACTTGTCAGGCGATAAGTATGTTTTGATATAAAAAGAAAGGAGATACAATCTTGTGGATTGCATCTCCTTGTCTTAACTATTTTCAGTCCGGATAATTATGCTTCTGTTGCAGGAACGATAGAAACATATCTTCTATCTTCTTTACCTACTTTGAAATTAACTGTTCCGTCTACTAAAGCGAAAAGAGTGTGGTCTTTACCCATTCCGATGTTTTCACCCGGGTGGAATTCAGTACCTCTTTGACGAACGATGATGTTACCTGCTTTGCAAGCTTCGCCACCAAATATCTTAACGCCTAATCTCTTGCTCTGTGATTCGCGGCCGTTCTTAGAACTACCGACACCTTTCTTATGTGCCATTTCTTCTTACTTTTTAATTGATTAAGCTACTACTTCTGTAATTGTTAATTCAGTGAACTGTTGACGGTGACCGTTCAGTTTTCTGTGTCCTTTTCTTCTTTTCTTGTGGAAAACAAGAACTTTGTCGCCTTTAACCAAGTTTGAAACAACCTGGCAAACAACTTTAGCACCTTCTACGGTAGGAGCACCTACTGTAACGTTTCCGTCTTTGTCTACCAAAAGAACTTTTTCAAATTCTACTGTTGAACCGTTTTCTGCACCTTCGATGTGGTGAACGAACAACTTTTGACCAGCTTCTGCTTTAAACTGCTGACCGTTAATTTCTACAATTGCGTACATCTTATATATAATGTATAAGTTAGCTCCGGCGGGTGGTCCTTAATCACTTAAAGAGCTCTTTATCGAACCCGTTGCGGAATAATCGGGCACAAAAGTACTATTTTTATTCGTTCCCGACAAATATTTCTTTTATTTTTTGCAGGAGATAAAATGATTACAGCAAATAAATGAGCATTTTAACTCTCATTGCAGCCTATTGGACCAACTCTCCCAAATTCTGCATAATGATTTTGTGTGGATAGTCACGGAGTTCTTCGGCTGTTGTCATTCCATTCAATACGCCGGCAAAATCTACTCCTGCATTTCGGGCCGTTTCAGCATCTACCGTGCTATCTCCGATATACAAAGTTTCTTCGGGTGTACTTCCCAAATGTTTCAAAGCAAATAGTACCCCTTCCGGTGAAGGTTTCGGTGCTTTTACATCTTCTCCTCCCACAACTATATCGAGAAAATCTTTTGGAAGATATTCTTCCAGATAACTCAATATCCGGAAGCGATACTTGGTAGAGATAATTCCGACGCGGGCACCCCGTTTCTTTAATTCTTTCAGTGTAGATAATGTATCAGGGAAAAGACGGGTATTTACATTCATGTGTACATCAGCTTCCAGTCTGTATTCCTGCCGGAAAGATTCTAACTGTTCCGGGTCGGTAATTCCGGTAAGGATACTGAATGATTCTTCCAGTGTTTTGCCGATCGTGCGCTTGATAGCTTCATCGGTAACGGTTAAATACTGGTGCCGGGTGAGCACAATTCTGAAACATTTAACGATACCACGCGACGAATCGGCTAATGTATAGTCGAAATCGAATAAATAGGTTTTGTAGTTCATTGGGGAAAACTTTTCCGCAAAAGTACTAAATACTTTTCTTATTTTACAGGTTCTACTGTGTATCCTTGGCTTTTTAGTAACTTTAATAATCCTTTTTCCCCGGGAAGGTGCAGGGCGCCTACCGCAACAAAAGTCGGAGCGGCTTTCATGATAGCCAGTAATTTTTCAGCCCATATTTTATTACGGTTGTAAATAAGGGCATCTTCTTCGCTGGGAAGTGCGTCGCATTGATTGCCTTTGCGCTCTTCGCTGATTTTGAACATAGTGTTCAATCCTGTTTCATGTAAGCGTTCGTGAGCTTTTTCAGGTTTTCTACTTCTGCTTCTATATTATTAAGAGTGCACATGAGTAGCTGTGCTTGTCGTTGTAGTGAACTGCCGTTGAAAAGCAGGTTGAATTGGAATTCGGCAGTTTCCAGACCATCCACTTTTTTCCCGTTTTGGGTGGCTTGGCTTTGAAAGAACGTGTCGAGTTGCTCTTGCGGGTTGAACTTTCCTACATGTTTTACGTAAGCCATTACCACTACATTATTCAACAGGAAGGCAGGTTTTAGTTTTGGAGCCATATTTAAGTCTACCATCAGGTTTTCTTTGCAGAATTTGTTAGCAGTCTCAAAGTCTTCCGGAGAAGGAGGGAGGTCAGTGTGGTATCACTTTCGATCATCATTGCCTTTTGCATCTTTCCCATGGTGGCGGGCGACTGCATTTCCGACATTTTCAGTTCCCATATACCTGTTGTGTTCATTCATCGCTTTTTGAAGTCCGGCAATGCTGTCCATGATGCTGAATGGTGCCAGGTGATGAGTACCTATGATGTAGGACGGTTGGGTTAGTCCGTTACCGGACACTTTCCATAAAAGTTGTGCATTGGCACTGAATGCCACACAGATAAATATAACTGCTCCGATGAATGATTCATAATTTTATATCATTAGAAGTTGATTATTAACGTATTCTGCCTCCGCTTATCCAGTGTTTGGTATAATAACTCTCGTTCAAGTTGCTAACGATCACTCCTTTACTGGTACTGGAATGAAGGAACTTTCCGTTTTTCAGATAAATACCCACATGAGCTACTTCTTTTTTGAACGGCTACTGGTAAAGAATACCAAGTCTCCTTCCCGAAGGTTTCGCTTAGCGACCTTATTACTTTCTTTTTCAAGTCCTCTGTATTGCGTGGCACTTGGGTGCGGTATACCTTTCGATACACTTGATAAACCAGTCCCGAACAATCTGTTCCTCGTTTAGAATCACTTCCACCACGATAAGGAACCCCTATCCAGTCGGCTGCTTCGAGATAGAGCTTATGATTATCTTCCAGATTGACATCTACGCCTAATAAAATAGAAGCTCGTGCCAATGCTTGATAGTCCAGCCGGGGAGCGGAAGTGCGACAGGAACTAAATATAGCAGCCAGCCCAACTAATAGATAGATAAATCTTAATTTTGCCTTCATCAACTGTATTTCAATCGTCAATCATAAATCATAAATCACAACTCATAATTCATAAATCTCCCTCACTCTTCTTCTACATTAAATAATCCTCCAGTTCTTTTCTGCGGAGTTATCTTCGTTGATAATATCCCGGATGATGACCCCGTGTTCCAGTAAAGCGATCCGTGGACATACATCTACGGTATGATTGAGGTTGTGACTGGATATGATAACCGTAGCCTGATGCTCCTCGTTGTATTTCTTAAGCAGATGTTTAATGATAGACTGCGAACTTGGGTCGAGGAAGTTGAACGGTTCATCCAATATCAGTATTTGCGGATAATGAAGCATAGCGGAGATTATCCCGATCTTTTGCTTGTTACCGGCAGAGTAGTTGCGAATTAATTTTTTGTGTCCGATTACTTCTCCGCTCATAAAGCGTTCGAAAGGGATAAGACGTTCGTCTACTTCTTCTTTCTTGAGTCCATACATTTTCCCGATAAAATAGAAATATTCTTCCGGAGTGAGATAATCAATCAGGAAGCCATCGTCGATGAAAGCACCGGTAATGCTTTTCCAGTCTTCACTCTGGCTGACATCAATATCATTTATAATCACTTTTCCATCGTCTGCTTTCAGCAGATCCAACATCAATCGGAAAAGAGTGGTTTTACCGGCACCGTTGTTACCCACCAATCCGAGCATGTCGCCTTGATTGATTTCGTAATGTTCTATGTCTACGGCAACCTTTTCACCGAAATTCTTTTTAAGTTTATCAATGGTAATCATGATCTTCAATGTTATATAGTTAATGATTCATGAACGTTTATTGGCGGCTGTCTCTGAAGCTTCCATATTTTCGTACCGCCGTTTCATGAAGCGATGATATACATTTTTATCCATAAAGGAGAGGTCAGGGTAAATCCGAGACCAATCACTAACAGGATTGTGTAAGTGATTGTTTCTCCCAAAAGTGCATTTAACAGGCTGTATAAGATAAGCGGTACGCCGAAAGCACCGAAATTGACCAACATCTGTATGGCACTATTGTTTTGTCGGCTTGTTACTTTTTCGTTCAGAGGTACTGTCTGTTTGTTGTAAACAGCCAGTTGGAAGAAGCAGAAATAGATAAAGCCAATGGTATAGAAAAACCAGGCAAAAGCACCCAGTAAGGTAAGTTTGTTCATGATGATAGCGGGGATCATCAGTATGAAAGGTATAATCTCACCAATACTGTATGTGTAATATTTAGCTTTCAGCAAACTCATAATCGATTCTTTGCGAGACATCAGACCATCAATGTAGTTCCTTCAAATGACATTATCTGTGAAGGATAATCATTCCGAATACGGCAAAGTTATACACACAAATAAAAGAGGTCATGAAATTACCGTCATAGACACTGGAAAAGCTAAGTGCAACGGAGAAAGCTACAATTACGATAGAGATATTGCGTAGTGCACCTTTGCAGCGGCGGTTGCGTAAGAGCATTTTCAGTTCCAGCCGCATATATTCGCCCACTTCTCCGTAGCGTTCGAAGAATTTATATTCGGAGACGTGTTTTATTTGGGTATCATCCACTTTGGCTAGCTCTGCATAAATCAGCCCGGACATGATTTTGCGGTTAATCAGCCATAAAAGGGCAATCACAAGTATGGTGCCGAGAAAATAGAAAATGTTTCCTTGTATATATCCGTCTCCCAGATCCATGAAGAAATAGAAGAGGGGACTATCTTCGGGAATAAAAAGAAGGCAGCCTATTCCACCGTAGAAAGCGATAGGTAATAGAATCCACCAAATACGTTCGTTGATAAGAGTGCGGCAAAGCAAATACCA
>ENA-OQJH01000521-OQJH01000521.1-human-gut-metagenome-genome-assembly--contig:-NODE-521-length-20705-cov-3.490961_pt1 | contig 20705 bp, 29 predicted proteins | sample MGYA00242597_ERZ504763 | MGnify/ENA primary metagenome ERZ504763 (study PRJEB26092, sample SAMD00036359) | human gut metagenome | host: Homo sapiens | study: EMG produced TPA metagenomics assembly of...
TATTTCTTCTATACGTCAAAGTCCGATGATATCACTACTTTTGCCTTTCCTCTGTTTTTTTCTAGAAAATTTAGAAAAAAGAACGAGATGGAGTAAGTGTTTTCTTTTAGCTGCCTGTTTTTATTCTCGAAAGGGGCATGAGAACCCCTTCACTGGAGAAAAATAAGTCAGTGTTAACTAATTTAATAAATTATGAAAGGCAATCAATTAATGAGAAAGCCCAAATTACTCAGGGCGCTTTTGATTCTTTTGTTTGTGGCTGCACCCATGCAATGGACCCGCGCACAAATTGTTCTTTCAACTCCCAAGACAACTCTTGGAGCGGTAATCAAGAACATCAAATCACAGTCTAACTATCAGTTTTCTATGATGACAAACTGGCTGAAACGCCGGTGAATGCCATTGATGTAAAGAACGGTTCATTGCAGTCTGTACTTGATGCAGCTTTGCAAGGCAAAGGAATTACCTACAAGATAGAGGATAATATTGTCTATCTTTCAGCACCCGGAGAACCTCAAACACCTCAACAGACAGGACAGGAACATACAGTGACCGGAACAGTGGTTGATGCGACAGGAGAGGCCTTGATTGGTGTAAACGTACAAGTGAAAGGAAACCCTACAGCCGGTACGATTACTGACTTTGAAGGTAACTATTCTTTGTCGGTTCCCGGAAATGGCGAGGTTGTGTTCTCATACATTGGTTACCGTTCGGAAACGTTGAAGCCCGATGGCAAGAATGTACTGAACGTAACCATGCAGGAAGACACACAGCAGATTGGCGAAGTGGTGGTAACCGCTTTGGGGATCAAACGTGAGAAGAAGATGTTGGGTTATGCAGTTCAGGAACTGAAGAGCGATGAACTGAACAAGACAGGTGACCCGTCTGTGACCAGTGCCTTGCAAGGTAAGGTGGCAGGTCTTCAGATGAATACTTCGGCTACAGGTTTAGGTGGTTCTACGAAAATCACCATTCGTGGTAACTCTTCTCTTACCGATAACAACCAGCCGTTATGGATTGTGGATGGCGTTCCTTTCAGCGACAACACTACATCCGACGCATCTCGTTATGGTGGTGTGGACCGTGGTAGCGCTTCCATGGACATTAATCCGGATGACATCGAGAGCATTTCGGTATTGAAAGGTCCGAATGCGGCTGCTCTTTACGGTTCGCGTGCAGGTAATGGCGTTATCTTGATTACGACAAAGAAAGGCAGTAAGAAAGATGGTTTCGGAATCCGTTATAGTGGTAACTTCACTTGGACAGCTATCGGCGAGACATTGGATATGCAACGCCGTTACGGACAAGGACATATTGATACAAAAGATGCCAAGACTGCGGTGTATGACAAAACGGATAGCGGAAGCTGGGGCCCGGTATTGGATGGAAGCATGAAAGAGGCTTGGAACGGAGAAACTTACGCTTACTCTAACTATGGGGATAAGTTGAAAGATTATTTTGATACCGGTTTCTCGCATACGCATAACGTATCTATCAGCAACGGTACAGAGAAATCACATTTCCGTACTTCTTTCGGATACTCCGACAATGACGGTGTATTCCCCACTGAAAGTTTGAGCCGTGTGAATGCCGACCTGAATGCAGGAACGGAATTGAACAAATGGGTGTCTATGGACGGAAGATTTCTCTTTCACGTACAAAAGCCGATAACCGTCCACTGTATGGTGATTACGGTGCTATTTCCCAGTTGATGAGAATCCCTAACAACGTCCGTCTGGATGACTTGAAACAATATTCTGATGAAACTCATGCGCATGTGAACTGGACAGGACCTACTGCCAGTATCCGTAATCCTTATTATGTATTGCATCAGCGTCAGAATTCAGATGAACGCTGGCGTGCTTTCGGATATTATAGCATGAAAATCAATTTCACAGATTGGCTGCATCTGTCTGCCAAATACGCTTTTGACTACTACCGCACCAGAGTGCAAAGCACCAATGCGGGTGATGGTATCAATGGAGAAGCCAATACTTCCATGATTACGAATGATTCAATGGATCGTAGTGAAGAAAACTTCTTCGAGTCAAATGCTGAAGTCATTTTGATGGGTGACCGTCAGTTGACTGATAACTTCCGTCTGGGCTTCAATGTCGGTGGTAACTTTATGTACCAGCGTTCGGAAACTTTGGGTGTGGGCGTAGGTAATATGGTGGATAAAGGTAATTGGATGCTGAATGCGGCCAATTTGTTGAGAACCGGTAGTGAGGATGGTTACAAGCGTGCCATGAACTCAGTGTTCGGCTCTGTACAGATGGCATGGAAGGAATATCTGTCTTTGGATTTGACAGCTCGTAACGACTGGTCATCCACTCTTCCGTCAGGTAACAATTCTTTCTTCTATCCGTCTGCCAACCTCAGTTTCGTAGTTTCCGACTTTTTGCGCTCCATCGACAAACCGTTGCCAAGCTGGGTGACATTTGCCAAGCACGTCTGTCTGCCGCACAGGTAGGTAAGGACACAAGCCCTTATCAGTTATACAACACCTACTCTTTCAAATTCGATAATGGTGTATTGACTCCGACCAAGGATAATGTGAAGATGAACGATCAGTTGAAGCCTGAAATCGCGACCTCTTATGAAGCAGGTCTGGACATGAAGTTCTTGAACAACCGTCTGGGCTTTGACTTTACTTACTATTACAGCAAAACAAAGAACCAGATTATGAAAGTGCCCGCAGCAGCTCCCTGGAGTGGTGGCCAATGGGTAAACGCAGGTATGGTAACCAATCAAGGTGTAGAATTTATGTTGTATTCCACTCTGGTAGAAACAAAGGATTTCGCTTTTGATTTGAATGTGAATATGGCTCACAACGTATCGAAAGTAAAAGAACTGGCCCCGGAAGAAAATGTGAACTATATGTTCTTTAACGGTGATGGAAACTTCCCTGTAAAAGTAGGTACACGCGCCGGACACAAATTAGGCGAGATTTATGCTACATCGCTTTATAAGCGCAATGAAAACGGTGATATTATCGTAAATGAAAATGGTTTGCCCATGACTGTGACCAATGAGTCTGAATATGTGAACAAACCTATCGGTAATATCCAGCCTAAGCTGACCATGTCTGTATCTCCTACCTTTACTTATAAAGGGATTACACTGTCTGCACTGTTTGATATGAAATTCGGTGGTGATATCTTCTCTTATTCCGAGATGCTGGCTACCGGAAACGGCTTGGCTAAGCGTACCTTGAACCGTGGTGAGGAAAACAACTATATGATGGTATTCCCCGGTGTGACAGAATCAGGCGAGGTGAATACAAAACAGGTTTCCGCCTCAGAATACTACGGCTCATTGCAGGCTGAGGATTTCATCTACGATGCTTCATTCATTAAACTGAAAGAATTGTCAATCGGCTATTCATTCCCTTCATCTATGCTGAAGAAGACTCCTGTCAACTCGCTGAATGTTTCATTTGTAGCACGTAACTTGTGTTATCTGATGAAGCACACGCCGGGTACAAGCCCCGAAGGCGGCTATGACACTACGATGTTCTCACAAGCCATTGACTATGCATCGTTGCCGTTTACACGTACTTTCGGTATTTCTATCAACTTAGGTTTCTAATTAATTAAAAGGAAAAACTGATTATGAAAATCAAATTATATAAATCCGTAGCCTTATGCTCATTGCTGGCTCTGGCCGGATGCCATGATTTTGAGGAATTGAATACAAATCCTTACGCACCGATTTACGACCCGACTGTGGAGAATGTATCGGCCGATGGAATAGACATTGATTACACCTTGACAGACAATGCCATGGCAAGTTTGAAAGGGATGGAAGGCGCTATCGGAAGTATTTTTGCCAATTTCACCTACGAAGGTCTTTACAATGATTATCAGACAACGACCAATCTGACTCATGATATCTATGCCGGTTATTGGGGAAACAATGTCAGCGGCTTTGTGAATCAGGCGCCTACCTATCTTATACGGATGGATGGTCGGCCAGCCGATGGAAGCATTTCTATGATGACCGCAGCACTTCGGAATACAGTCAGTTGGTCAAGACATTCTATTTCTGTAATAAGGATTATTATCATACGGCATTCTATATTACCCGCATTTATTATGTTTTCTTGTTGTCCATGCAGACAGATACTTACGGAGATATTCCCGTCGCTTATTATGTGAAGGGAGCTATGCCGCCGGAAGAAAATGTGTCTTATACGCCTCAGAAAGAGGTCTATAATATCCTTTTCCAGCTGTTGGATCAGGCTATAACAGAGTTGCACCAGGAAAATCTTCCTGCTGTCAGTCAGTATGATTTAGGTGACAATGACAAATGCTATGGAGGTGATGTGGACAAATGGCGTCGTTTTGCCAACACACTGCGTTTGCGCCTTGCTTTGCGTGTATCCAATGTAGACCCGGCTTTGGCCCAGACTCAGGCAAAGGCGGCTTTGACAGACCCTGCCGGTTTGATGCAAAGTCAGGATGACAATATGAAGCAGACTCCGAAACGTCAGTATATCGCCGGCGGTAATGAAAATATCTACGCGTTGTTGTTCAGTTGGACCGGCAATGCTGTATTGTCGAAAGAAATGGAACGGGCTTATAAGAATCAGGCTTTGAAAGAAGGTGCGGCAGCCGATGCCGTTACTTTCAATGAGAATTCTGAGAACTGTTATCTCGACCCTCGTTGTGAAGTTTTATGGTTCCGTCCTACTCCGTTTGATTCGTTGACTACCAGTCCGCTTCCCACAGAGAATCTGAAGAGAGATTTCAACGGGGTGATGAATGGAGAAACCAATGTAGGTGGCTCTTATCTGAACAGATACTCTGCCAACCGTTGTATTCTGTCATCTGATGCCATGAACAAGGATTATTGGTGGAATCTGGCCCGTGAAATAGTCTGGATGGGGTATTCTGAAAGTTTGTTCCTGAAAGCGGAAGCAGCATTGCGCTGGCCGTCATTGGTGGATGAAACTGCTGAAGCTCTTTATTTGAAAGGTATCAAGGCATCTATGGATTATTATGAAATTGATGCGGACAAGGCCAATGAATACATCAGTCATCTGGATGGCGTAAAAGCATTTGCCGGTGGTAGTAAGGAAGAACAATTGGAACAGATTATTACTCAGAAGTGGATTGCCGTTTTCCCGAATGGAAATGAAGGATGGGCAGAAGTGCGTCGTACCGATATCCGCGTTATCTGCTGGCTCCGGTTAATGGAAACAATTCCAATGGAGAAGTGGCGTCCGGCAAGCTTATCAAACGCATCAACTATCCTAACAGCGAGTCCCGTAACCCTAATAAACCGGGCAATGTGAACCAGGGTAGCCGTGTATGGTGGGATGTGGCCGATACGATGAATGATAAAGGTCAGTGGCATACTCCGAATAATTTCCGATAGAAATTGCTATCTTTGTATCCTAGGGAACATAAAAAGAAACAAAATGAAGCAAATTCTATTTTTATTGGCAGCCGTCCTGTTATTGGGCGGCTGTGCGGAAGAGAAGAAGACCGACGTTCGTTGGGCTACTTTTAATGTCCGTTATGACAATCCGCAAGACAGTTTGAACAATTGGCAATATCGGAAAGACCGTGTGTGCCAGTTTATTAAGGACCGTGAACTGGATATTGTCGGTATGCAGGAAGTTTTGCATAACCAGTTTCAGGATCTTCGTGCAGGCTTGCCCGAATACGATGGTATCGGTGTGGGACGTGATGACGGGAAGACAGCAGGTGAATATGCGCCGCTATTCTATCGTAAGGACAAATATGAGGTGTTGGACTCCAATACTTCTGGTTGGCCGAAAATCCCGATAGCGTAGGAATGATGGGATGGGATGCGGTTTGTGTCCGTATCGCCACGTGGGCGAAATTTAAAGACAAGGCCACCGGAAAGATATTCATGCTGTCAATACTCATTTTGACCATGTAGGTGAAGAGGCTCGCCGTCAAAGCGCATTGCTCATTATCCGTAAGATAAAAGAGATCGTAGGCGAACGCCCCGCAGTGGTTACGGGTGACTTTAATGTGACCGATGCGAGCGATGCATACGAAACGATCACTACCAACGAGTTTGTGATGAAGGATGCTTATAAGACGGCTGCCCGTGTGACCGGCGTTGATTATACTTTTCATGATTTTGCCCGTATTCCGGCCGAGGATTGTGAAAAGATTGATTTCATCTTTGTCACTCCGCAAGTTCTGGTAAAGAACTGTGAGATACCGGCTGAAGTACCGGAAGCTTTGCTTTCCGATCATAATCCTCAGTTGGCTGACTTGGAATTCTGATTTTTTAATAGGTGAACTTACGCCGGTAGAGTCTTTAAAAGGGCTTTATCGGCGTTTGTATTACAATAACTTTTTCAAATCTTCAATGTTTGGCAGAGCGTTACGAAGTCGTTCCGGCATATCTTTAGATGCACGGTAAGTGGCAACTCCCATCGGCTTGTTATAATCACGAACGGCAAACTCTACAAAGGTTTGGTTCATTTCTTTGCAAAGAATTATTCCGATAGAAGGGTTTTCGTGCGGTTTTCTGATATATGTATCTAAAGCGGATAGATAAGTATTCAACTGCCCCAAATAAGAAGTGCGGAATTTTCCGGATTTAAGCTCAACTGCGACTAAGGATTAAGCTCCCGATTGAAAAAGAGCAAATCAAATAAACATTTTCTTCTCCTGCAACTTCCATGCGATATTGATTGCCTATAAAGCTGAAATCTTGTCCGAAGGTCATAATAAACTTCTTCACATTGGCAACAATTGCCTTTTCTACTATTTTTTCGTCTAAGTCTTCTTCCTGCTCATTCAGTTCCTCCACATTGATGAAATCAAGCAAGTATTCATCTTTGAATGAACAAACAGCTTTTAGCGCTTGCTTAGTATCAGGCAATGTTTGTGCAAAATTGTTGGGTAAAGTTCCCCGATGGCTGTATAGATCTGCTTTTAAGTAATCCCTTAACGTGTATTTACTCCAATAGCGAATGGCGCACTCATGTATATAAAATAGTCTTGCTTCTAAAGTCTTGGCTTTGGATATTATTTCGGTATGGTGACTAAAGCCGATTGAAAAGAAGTCTGACCAATTAAATTCATCCGCCACTGGCTGATGAATTGCTACAAGAAGCAATTTTCATTCAACACCAAATCATCCGCCACTGGCGGATGATTTAAAACCTTATCCCACTCTTCATAAAAAAATACGCATATTTCTTATGCTTGTTGCTGAAAATCCCCTCAGCCCCGGCAATTCTTTTTGTAACAGAGAAGATATTTGTTCAATGGCACCTTTCCCCCAAAAGCCTGTACGGGAATTTTCCGACACGTAATGCCCGATGCCGTAATAAAGAGATAATTGTTCCTTATTTACTGATGCGGCTGCACGGTACTGGCTTCGTAAGATAGCTTCTTTTATGGCCTTTACTGCTTCTCTATAATTCTGATTTATATTCATTTGCACTTTGTTATATGTGACAAAAGTACAAAATTAATGCTGTCAGTACAAATAAGCTTATCATTCCCTCTCCCATTTAAAATAATTTTCCTCCTTCGATAAGTGTAATACCTTATTTAATTGTTTTATATTTGTATCATTAATCCAATTTAATATTATGAAGGCATACAGTTACTATGTATTATTTTTGTTAGTCGTGTTTTGTGGGTGTTCTCGCCCCACAGAATTGACATCGCCGGATGGCAATATAAAATTAGTATTCAATCTCAATGAAGCGGGAGAGATGACCTACGGAGTTTCTGTAGGAGGGAATCCATTCATCACCCCCTCCGTTATGGGCTTTGAAGGCCGTGACGGGGTAAATCTTTCCAAAGGTTTTCTGATAGAAAGTACCGAGTACACCACAAAGGATGAAACTTGGACCCAACCTTGGGAGAAAATAAATCAATCCGGAACCATTATAACGAAATGGCCGTGCGTTTGAAAGACCAGGCAAATACACAGCTGACCCTCCGTTTCCGCGTGTTCGATGACGGTCTGGGCTTCCGCTATGAATATCAAGTACCCCAAGTGGACAGTGTGTTCGTAATGGATGAGCTCACTTCATTTAATTTGGCACAAGACGGCAAGTCATGGTCTATTCCCGCCAGTTTTGAAACCTACGAATTGCTGTATCGTACCCTGCCCGTCAGCAAGGTGGATAATGCCAATACCCCGATGACTTTCAAAACAGATAACGGGGTATATGCCAGTATCCACGAAGCAGCTTTGACCGATTTCCCCGAAATGACTTTGAAGCATACCGAAGGTTGTCACTTCAAATCGGAACTGGCTTCCTGGCCGATGGGGTGAAAGCCCGTTTTGCCGGAGGGACTTTCGTGACTCCGTGGCGCAGTATTCAGATAGCTCCCAAAGCGGTAGGTCTGATAAACTCCGGCCTGATACTGAATCTGAATGAGCTTGTGTGCTGGAGGGGGATTTGAGCTGGATACGTCCTATGAAATACGTAGGTATCTGGTGGGGAATGCATCTGGGAGTCGAAACGTGGACGATGGATGAACGCCACGGCGCCACCACCGCTAATGCCAAACGTTATATAGACTTTGCTGCTGCCAATAACATAGAAGCGGTAATGTTCGAGGGATGGAATGAAGGCTGGGAAAGTTGGGGCGGTATGCAGACTTTTGACTATACCAAACCCTACGCCGATTTTGATATGGCAGAGGTGGCACGTTATGCCAAGGAGAAAGGGATTGAAATAATCGGTCACCACGAAACGGGTGGCAATATCTTTAATTACGAACGCCAGCTGGACAATGCTTACAAATGGTATGCAGACCTGGGAGTGCACAGCGTGAAGACCGGTTATGCCGGAGGACTGCCGGGCGGTCACAGCCATCATGGACAGTTCAATGTACGCCATTACCGCAAGGTGGTGCAGACTGCCGCCGGTTATCATACAACCGTTAATGCCCACGAACCTATCAAAGATACAGGAATTCGTCGTACTTACCCCAATATGATGACACGGGAAGCGCCCGCGGTATGGAGTGGAACGGATGGAGTGAAGGTAATCCTCCCGAGCATCACGAGTTATTGCCGTTTACCCGCTTGCTGGGCGGTCCGATGGATTATACGCCGGGTACTTTTGATATTCTTTATGAAAAGACACGCAATTCTCCCCGTCGCAAGAAATGGAATGACTTGGATAAAGGAAACAGCCGTGTGAATACCACCTTGGCAAAGCAGATTGCCAATTGGGTAATCATTTATTCTCCATTGCAAATGGCATCGGATATGATTGAGAATTATGAAGGGCATCCTGCTTTCCAGTTCTTCCGGGATTTTGATGCGGACTGTGACTGGTCTGAAGCCTTGCAGGGCGAACCGGGAGAGTTTGTAGCCGTAGTACGGAAAGCGAAAGATAATTATTTTTTAGGAGCCACGACCAATGAGGAAGCACGTACGCTGACCATTCCTTTGGATTTCCTTGAGAAAGATAAAAAATACCATGCGGTGATTTATGCTGATGGAGAAGATGCCGACTGGAAAACAAATCCTACTTCTTATCAGATTAAGGACAGAGAGGTGACAGCAGCCGATACCTTGTCTGTAGTCATGGCAAAAGGTGGTGGACAAGCGGTAAGCTTTATTCCTGTAACTGACTGATTTACCAAATGCTTCGTCCTATTGCATTAATAGATTCCGAAAGGTAACTTCATCCCCTCTCAGAAGGAGATGAAGTTATCTTCGGTTATAGCCGAATTCAACAACCTTAAAACTTAGATATAAATGAAAACAACCGAAACCCCAACTCCGTCCAGACGCCGTAGTCCTATTTTCTGGGTTCCCACCGCTTATTTTGGTATGGGGCTCCCTTTTGTTGTCCTCAATATGGTAGCCGTACTGATGTACAAAGGTCTGGGAGTCAGTGATGCGAAAATAGCCTTCTGGACTTCCCTTATCATGCTTCCTTGGACACTGAAACCCCTTTGGAGTCCGTTGCTGGAGATGTACCGTACCAAGAAATTCTTTGTTGTCCTCACTCAGATGGTGTCGGGAGTTACTTTCGGGTTGATCGCTTTGTCGCTTCATCTTCCGTCTTTCTTTGCGGTCACTATTGCCTTGTTCGCTATTGTCGCTTTTAGCGGAGCAACGCACGATGTGGCCTGTGACGGAGTATATATGGACGAGTTGAATGCGCAGGAACAAGCTAAATATATAGGTTGGCAGGGAGCTTTTTATAATGTGGCGAAGATTATCGGTACAGGCTTGCTGGTCTATCTGGCCGGTTTTCTGAAAGATGAATACGAAGGGCCTGCAGAAGATGCGGTACTTTATTCCTGGACGGTCATTATGATTATCCTCGGAGTAGTGATGTTCGCCTTGGGAATTTATCATACCCGTATGTTACCTTCGGGCAAGCACGCCCATTCGGTCACCTCTTTTTCGCAGAGTATGACCGAGTTATGGAATGTCATCCGGAACTTCTTTACGAAAAAGCATATTGTTTACTACATTTGCTTTATTATTTTATATCGTTTTGCCGAAGGGTTTGTGATGAAAATTGTACCTTTGTTCCTGAAAGCCGGTCGTGATGTGGGTGGCTTGGGATTGACAGAACAGGAGATTGGTATTTATTATGGACCTTCGGAGCGGCAGCTTTCGTACTCGGCTCATTGCTGGGTGGATATTATATTTCCGCACGTGGATTGAAAAAGACTTTGTTCTCCTTGTGTTGTGTGTTCAATCTGCCTTTTATGGCTTACACGCTGCTTGCCATTTTCCAACCGCAGAGTGCGCCCCTTATCGGAGGGGCCATTGTGCTGGAGTATTTCGGATATGGTTTCGGCTTTGTGGGGCTTACCTTGTTCATGATGCAGCAAGTGGCTGCCGGTCCTCATCAGATGGCGCATTATGCTTTTGCATCGGGTATCATGAATCTGGGTGTCATGTTGCCCGGTATGATGTCCGGATATGTCAGCGACTGGCTGGGCTATAAACTGTTTTTCATCTTTGTGCTGGTGGCTACCATTCCGGCCTTTCTGATGACCTGGTTTGTACCCTTCACACACGAAGACAAGAAATAGAGAAAAACTATTAACCTAACAAAAAAGAGAATATGAGTGAATTGAAGATTGCGGGCAATCCGTTGCCCGGTATGCCGTGGGAGGAGCGTCCCGAAGGTTGTAAAAATGTAATGTGGAGATGTAGTGCGAATCCTATCATTCCCCGTGATTTGCTGCCTACATCCAATAGTATATTCAATAGTGCGGTAGTACCTTTCGGCGAAGGGTATGCCGGAGTGTTCCGTTGTGATGATACAAACCGCCGGATGGCGCTTCATGTGGGATTCAGCAAGGATGCCGTTCATTGGGACATCAATCCGGAGAAGTTGCAGTTTCAGTGTGATATTCCCGAGATAGGTGAATGGGTATATGGTTATGACCCGCGTGTCTGCTTTATCGATGACCGTTACTATGTGACTTGGTGTAACGGATATAAGGGCCAGCCCACCATCGGCGTGGCATGGACTACGGATTTCAAGACGTTCCACCAGGTGGAGAATGCTTTCCTGCCTTTCAACCGTAATGGCGTGCTGTTCCCTCGCAAGATTAATGGTAATTTTGCCATGTTGAGCCGTCCCAGTGACAACGGGCATACTCCTTTCGGAGATATTTATTATAGCGAGTCGCCCGACTTGGAGTTTTGGGGACGCCATCGGCATGTCATGTCGCCTGCGCCTTTTGAACAGAGTGCATGGCAGTGCTTGAAAATAGGTGCCGGTCCTATTCCTATCGAAACCAGTGAAGGCTGGTTGTTGTTCTACCACGGTGTGCTTCGTTCCTGCAATGGTTATGTCTATGCCTTTGGATCGGCATTGCTTGATTTGGACGAGCCTTGGAAGGTGAAGTTCCGTTCGGGACCTTATCTCCTCTCTCCGCGTGAACCTTACGAATGTATGGGTGATGTGCCCAATGTATGCTTCCCTTGTGCGGCTTTGCATGATCCGGCAACGGGACGGGTAGCCGTTTATTATGGTTGTGCCGATACGGTGACCGGTCTGGCATTCGGTTATATTCCTGAAATTATAGAATTTACCAAGCGTACTTCTATTATTTAAGCACAGTTTGTACTGTTCTCATTAGAAAACAGAGGATGTGTCCTGTGGCTGTCACTTCGGCCCGGACACATCCTCTTTGTTTTTCCCGGAAAAGGGACCTGTCTGGTTATAAAGCGGTTCTTAAGTGCCATCTTCTCTTTGGCTAAGTGTTTTCTTCCGGATGATTAAGGGCTTTTATACTGAAACCTTCTACAGTCCATTGTAATGGACTGTAGAGTCTGCCGTAATGGACTGTACGGTCTGCTACAGTGGACTGTACGGTCTGCACCGGAAGACTATAGAAGATAATAGGAATAAAGACCTTAGTTGTATGGATAAAAAGGCTTATGTTTACTGTTGAACGTCTTCGTCGCAGAGGATGCGGAGTGTATTGCCGAAGTAGCGGAACAGTTCTTCCGTGACGGTTTGGGTGGCGGATTCCACCAAACGATCCGCATGGTATGATGTATCATAAATGTTCGTTTTATAAGTAAATAAATCCGTTTCTTCGAGTTTGTTTAAGTGGAACTCGGTGGAGAATTATTTTTTATAAAGCGAACAGCATCAGGCCATCAAAGTAGAAAACCAGCATAAACATACACGAGTACGTGTTGCGGCATACGAAATTCATTCAGCCAGTCATCGGGTAGGAAGCAACTGAATACTATATCATCGAAATTATGTAGTCTGTCTTCAAGCATTAGAGCGTTTCGAGTAATTCGATAAGACGTTCGGTGTGCGCTACTGATATATTTCTTTGTTGCTCGATAAGTTCCGGTGTGGTACGGTTGCCGTAACTTACGCCGCAGGTATAAACACTGCCACTATACTCCATGTGCGTCAGTCGGCAGGTTGCTTTGTAGCAAGCTAAAAATTCGTCTATGGTGTAGCCCATCGCCCCCTTGTGGCTATACAATGCTTCGGGTGCTCCCGTTGTGAAAGAGAGAACGAGTTTCTTGCCTTTGAGTTTGTCTCCGGTACTTCCGTGCGAGAATCCGTGACGGAAAGTCTCTTCCATCCAGCGTTCCAATATGGAGGGTGCGGAGTACCAGAAAAGGGGGAACTGCAATACGATGATGTCTGCCCGGAGCAATTTCTGCTGTTCGGCTTCCACGTCGATTTTGAAATCGGGATAGAGTTCATCCAGCTTTACGATTTCGGCTTCCGGCAGCCGTTCGTTCAGGGTTTCGAGAATCGTTTTATTGGCTACAGATGCGGCAAGGTTTGTATGGCCGCTGATAATCAATACATTTTTCATATTCATTCTTTTTATTGTTATTTGTTTTATGCACCTACACCACCGTCCACTTTATAGTCGGCTCCGGTTACGAAGCTGGCTTCGTCGCTCGTCAGGAAAGCGACGACGGCGGCAACCTCTTCGGGCTGTCCCATTCTACCGAGAGGCACGCTCTTCGTTACCATATCCTTGTGGGCTTTCGCGGCCTCGTCCGAAAGCTCGGTCTTGCCGTAAATAGGGGTTTCGATGGGCCCCACGCCGAGTGAATTGACACGCACGCCGTCTTTTGCCAACTCTTTCGCCCATGCACGTGTCATGTATAGACGGCAGCTTTCGAGGCGGCATAGTTCGCCATCGTCGCGATAGGATTGGTTGTCATAGTTGTCGTGACATTCAGGATATTGCCTTTTGCTGCCTTTATCATCGGCAGGCAGGCCTGTGTCAGCATGACAACGGCACGCACGTTGATGGCGAATACCTTGTCGTATTCGTCGATTTTCATCGTTGCAAACGGGGTGACGGGTGCCCATCCGGCATTATTGACAAGAATGTCGAGACGACCGTACCGTTCTCCGACAGTACGGATGATAGTGCGTATCCCGTCTTCCGATTCGAGGTCGATGGCAAGATAGGAGATTTATCACTGTAAGCAGCCGTTTCGACAAGTGTCGTTTCCGTGCGGCCTACAATCAATACGTTAGCACCTTCATCGGCCAGACGTTGGGCAATAGCTCTTCCGATGCCCGTCCCGGCTCCGGTTACAAGAGCGACTTTGTTGTTCAATGACTTATACATGGGTTATTATTTGTTATTAGGGTTAAATTGCTTGTCGTAATTCAGAAGGAATTTTACGAGTTCGGGATTACGGTGCGACCAGCGGAAGTCGGCAGGTTTGTCGAGCGGACGGATACTTCCATATCTTCCGGTGTAAGTGTGAAATCGAATACATCCAGATTTTGTTTCATTCGCTCGATATGCGTGCTTTTCGGGATGGCGATGATGCCGCGTTGCACCAAGTAACGCAGGGCGACTTGCTGTACCGTTTTATTGTATCGTTCGGCCAAAGCCGTCAGTATGGGATTGGTCAGAAGGTCGGGATCGCCTTGTGCCAGTGGGGCCCAAGCCATGATACGTGTATCATAGGGCTTCATTTCAGCTTCAGCATCCCACTGCTGACTGAATACATTGGTTTTTAGTTGGTTTACGGCAGGTTTTATTTCGGCACATTCGGCCATATCCACGAAGCGGTCGGGATAGAAATTCGATAGCCCAATGGCACGGACTTTTCCGGCCTTTACCGCTTTCTCCATCGCCCGCCATGTTCCCGGATAGTCGCTAAACGGCTGATGGATAAGCAGCAGGTCGATGTAATCGGTGCGCAACTTACGGAGCGATTCGTCGATGCTGCGGGTTGCCTTTTCCTCTCCGGCATTGGTAATCCACACTTTGGTAGTGAGAAAAAGTTCATCACGGGACACGCCGCATTTTGCGACGGCATTACCCACGCCTCTTCGTTATAATACGCCTGCGCCGTGTCTATCAACCGATAACCCGCGCCGATGGCATCGAGTACGCAACGCTCGCACTCTTCGGGCGATACTTGAAATACACCATATCCTAATACCGGCATTTCGATGCTGTTGTTCAATTTTACAGTCTGCATATGATTCTGTTTTAAGGGTTAATATTCTATTTGTTTTTTGAAATCATTCATGGATTTTGTGCAACCCGATACCTTTTACCGTAAGTAAATCCATGTCATCGTAGATAGGACTTTTCCCTGTCTCCAGCAGGGCGATGGCATCCATTTCCTCTTTGGACAGCGTAAAATCGAGAATATTGAAGTTCTCGATCATCCGTTCCTTATGTACGGATTTCGGGATAACTACGATGTTGCGCTGGTTCAGCCAGCGAAGAATCACGGCTCCGACCCCCTTATCGTGTTGCTCTGCTATCGCTTTCAATGTAGGATGATTGAATATGTCATTCTGCCCTTCAGCAAAAGGCGCCCATGCTTCGTGCTGGATGCCTTCCTGCTGTAAGAAAGCATTGGCAGCCTGCTGCTGGAAAAACGGATGCGTTTCAAGCTGGTTTACGACGGGTTTTATTTCGTTATGCAAGAAAAGGTCTTGCAGGCGTTCATTAGAGAAACTCGTAACCCCGATAGCCCGGATGCGTCCCTCTTTATAGAGCCGCTCCATCGCTCGCCATGCGGCATAGTAATTCCCGTACGGTTTGTGCATCAAGTAGAGGTCGAGATAGTCCAACCCGAGTTTTTTCATCGAGAGGTCGAAAGCGCGCAGAGCATCGTCGTATTCGTAGTCCTGCACCCACAATTTGGTGGTTATGAAGAATTCCTCCCGTTTGATACCGCTTTGCCGGATGGCATTTCCCAACTGTTCCTCGTTGAAATAAGCAGCGGCCGTATCGAATTTCCGATAACCGATCTCGATGGCATCATTTACGGCTCGTTCCGTTTCATTTTCAGGAATCTGAAAGACACCGAACCCGATAGCAGGCATCATTACTCCATTGTTTAATCTTACATTTTTCATATCCTTTATGGTTTTTAATTCTGATGCAAAGTTACAGGGTACCTATCATTTTATTGTTTCATTATTCGGGGAAGAATTTTCACTATTCGTGGTTTTTCGTTATTTTTGCAGGAAATGAAAGAGAAATGACACATACAGACTTCGACGGGATTATTTTTGCTGATACATTGCAGGAATTTAATGCTTTACGATATGCAGGAAGAGTAATCCATATTCTTTGCAGCGGAGGAAATATGGGTTTCACGTTTCAGGATACCCGTTATAACATCGCGGCCGGGGATTATGTAATTTTGCCCAACGCCACACTCGTATCGGAATTTTCGGACTCCGAAGACTTTCAAGGTATCCTGATGAACCTTTCGGATGCGTTCGTTTCCTCGATTGCTATTCGCAGCAATTACGGCATTATTGGGTATCTATCACTCTTGCAGAATCCGGTCATGAAACTTCCTCTCATGATTTTCAAGTATGCGAGCAGGCAATGCGCTGTATCCGGCAACGTCTGAAAGATAAAGAGCATCTGTTTTGGGAAGAATTGATGGGAAGCCTGCTTACGGCGCACATCCTCGACCTTTATGATATTCATGCACGCAGTCAGAATACTATGCAGGTATCGGAGCGTATTACGGTCTTACTGCGAAATTTCATAGAACTGTTATATAACGGCGAATATATCCGAAATCGAGATCTCGATTTTATGCATCCCGGCTTTGCATAACACCTCATTATCTGTCGGAGATATGTAAAAAGGTAAGCGGCAAACCTGCCACTTATTGGATTGACCGCTTTACTCTTCAAGAGATTACCCGCTTGCTGCGACAAAAAGAGTTGTCTTTAACTACGATTGCCGAACGAATGAATTTCTCCTCTGTTTCTTATTTCAGTCGGTATGTGCAAAAGAGGATGAAGACAACACCGTCAGAGTATAGGAAAGATATATCTGTCCGCTAAACAACAAGATATTTGTTCAAGATACAAATAAGAACAGCCGTTTTATACGGCTGTTTTTTATTTAAATTTTTATTCCTCTGTATACGACCAGATCGTGTTATTGCAGTGGTTCTTTTCCACTTTGAGGAACAACTCGAAGTCGGTGATGAATGCCGGAGTAAGCTCTTTCAGCGCAATATCGCTGGCCTTGTACCGCTTTTCGACGAACTCCGCGAGGTGTTTGTAAACGACGCAGTATTTCCAATAGCTGCGCAGACTTTTGAGTTTACCGACCTGCGTCTCGTGGTTCATGCCCAAACCTAAATAGGCATTGCGAACTTTCTCGGCGGTAACATAGTTGTCACCCGGTTTCAGTTGGCTTTTCGATGGCTTCGGTTTGGCTTCGATATCGCAGTTCGATTCTCTCTAAATCCCTTGTTTACAACCTTCTTGCTCCAATCCGCTCCCATTCTCGAATTTCTCTTTATCTTTGTCAGAAAATAAAGCAGTCCATGAAACGACCCAACGTACTTAATTTAACCTGCCCTGCCATCCCCGTAGTTCGGATCGGTTTTGTCGGATTAGGAAACAGGGGCATTCTTGCACTCGAGAGATATATGCACCTGGAAGGCATTGAGGTGAAAGCGCTTTGTGATTTGCGGAAGGAAAACATAGAGCGTGCAGAGCGGATTTTGCAGGAGTCCGGCCGCCCCAAGGCTGAGAACTATTCGGAAGAGGGGATGTGGCGCAGGATGTGCGAATGTAAAGAGATAGATCTTGTTTATATTTGTACAGACTGGCTGACTCATACCGAGATTGCGGTTTATGCTTTGCAGCAGGGACGTCATGTCGCTTTGGAGGTCCTGCCGCCATGAGTGTGGCCGATTGCTGGCGTTTGGTGGATACAGCCGAAGAAACCCGCCGTCACTGCATGATGCTGGAGAACTGTTGTTACGATGCGTTTGCCTTGACTACATTGAACATGGTGCAGCAGGGGGTGTTGGGAGAGATCACTCATGCCGAGGGGGCATACATACATGACTTGCGCAAGCATTATTTTGCAGATGAAAAGGCGGGTGGGTATCACAATCACTGGATAAAGCTTTACAGTCAGCAGCATACGGGGAATCCTTATCCTACTCACGGCTTAGGTCCTGTCTGCCAATGGATGAATATTCATCGGGGAGACCGTATGGAATATCTGGTTTCCATGTCCTCGCGTCAGGCCGGTCTGTCTGCTTATGCCGGACAGGTGTTTGGCGCATCCTCCGAAGAAGCGGCACAGAATTATGAGATGGGGGATGTGAATACCACGCTGATTCATACCGCAAAAGGAAGAACTATCTTGTTGCAATATGATGTGACCACTCCTCGCCCGTACAGCCGCCATCAGACGGTGTGCGGCACGAAGGGATTCATGCAGAAATATCCCGTTCCCTGTCTTATGCTGGATAAATACGGAAAAGAGCCTTTGTCCGGCGAGCAGTTTGAGCGGATGATGGAGCAGTATAAACATCCTTTTACAGCTGTTATCGGAGAAGAGGCCCGGCGGAAGAATATGCCGAATGAAATGAATTATATCATGGACTATCGGCTTATTCATTGTTTGAGGAACGGTTTGCCGTTGGATCAGGATGTGTATGATGCCGCCGAATGGTCCTGCATTACGGAACTGAGCGAGCGTTCCGTGCGGCAGGGCAGTGTTCCGGTGGAGATTCCCGATTTCACACGAGGGACTGGAAAAAGAGATAATGCTGTAGGTTCTTTAGCACAGGGGGATAAACCGAATGGTTCTCACCTGAAGATGAAAAGAACGCTGATATTTTAATCTCCAGATGAAAATATAGGCTTGTTTATTGAACTCCCATTGATGTTATCGTTTTTTGTCTTGTGGTGTTTCCACTATTATTTTTCCTTCTTTCATGGTGAACTGTGCGATTTTCAAATCATTCAGGACATCCAGTACGGTATTCATCGGGAGTTGGCGGTTGATATGGAAATAGATGCGTTCGTCCAGCAACGGACGTGAACGGAATACGATGCTGATGTTATACCATGAACCTATTTCTTGCATGACTTGCCTCAAGTCGGTATTGTCAAAAGAAAATTTATTCTCCGCCCATCCTTTTCTCTTCTCCGTATCGACTCTTTTCAATTGGAGTTTTCCTTGTTTATCCAAGGATATTTGTTCCCCCGGGTGCATTTCCTTACTTTGATTGCGCTTGGTATGACTTACATTCACTCGTCCTTGATAGAGGATGACATCCGGCGAGTAACGGGGATAGCTTTCACGTCGAACACCGTTCCCAATACTCGTGTTTGTAGTTGCTCGGTGCAGACTATAAAGGGGCGGGAAGCGTCTTTGGCTACTTCAAAACGGGCTTCTCCGCTTAGTTTGACACTGCGAATGGTATCTGTAAACTCTTTTTGATACTCCAGACGGCTGTTTGCGCTGAGCAATACCTTGCTTCCGTCGCTTAATTGAACGGAGGTAATGGTAGCGGGCGGGGTGCTTACAATTATCCTTTTCCCTTCTTTCCGAAAAGTAATTTCCTCAGGAACTTCCAGTGAAGTGAAGACTTCCACTTCCTGCTGCTCAGGTTGCAGTAAAGGCTGGAATACAAGTGCCAAGGCGATGACAGCGGCGGCTATACCTAGTATCATTATCCGGCGGATAGATTGGTGTCTGATACGGTGACGACGGATGAATGTCTGCCAGGCTTTCCGGGTTTCGTCCGCGGTGGGAGTATCCCCCAATGCTTCACCGAAGAGCTGTTCCAATTGATGGTCATTCCAAGTTCCGTTTTCTTGGGAGCTTTGGTTATGGGTATCCTTTCCGCTGTCTGGATGGATGTGGTCATTTGTTGAAAACTCTTTTTTCATTGTTTCTCCTCCTTTCCCAGCATCGCTTCGCGTAGAGTCCGCAATGCTTTTGATATATGTTTTTTCACGGTGTCGGGGCTGATTCCCAGTTCTTCGGCTACCTGTTGATATGTTTTTTTCTCCCAATAGCAGCTTCGCAAGATGGTGCAAGTCGGTTCGGGCAAACTGCGGGCTATGTTTTCCGCTTGCTGCAACAGTGCCTCGTGTGCACGATAACCTTGATTCATTTCTGCACGGGTGGCTTCGGTGAGGCGGTCGATGTGTTGCTGTTTCACATTCAAATGCTTCAAACGGTTGAGACACCCGTTACGCACGGCGGCATAGAGCCAAGCGCTACGGGTGTTTTCCTTCAGTTGGTCGAACTCCTTCCAGGCTTGTTCCATGGTTTCGCTTACTATGTCCTTGGCTTCTTCCGTATTGTCCATCAAGGTGGTGGCAAAACGGACGAGGCGTGGGTACATCTCTGAGAACAGTCGTTCGAAATGCTCTTCTTTATGGTTTCTTCTCCTGAATAAAATCTGCATGTTTCTTTGTCTTCCGTGAACAAAGGTACGGAATTTCCTTTTCTCCGCCGGGGTTACAGACGATTCTTTTCACTTTGTCCGGCTCCGGTTCCTTTATATTTGCTCTTGGTGGCATTGAATTTATAGGATACTTGGAGGCCGAAGCGTTGGAAATCCCGGTAAATCCGATTTTCCATATAGGCATCTATGCCGTATAAATCAAAATGGAAATACCCTGTTCTAAGAATATCATTGGCGGTGAATGTTATGGTGAGTGTCTCTTTTAAAAAGGATTTGGAAAGGCGTGCATTGATTTGTCCTTCCGTGCGCGTTACAAAAAATCCTTGCCGGGAAGCGGTGGAGAGATATCCTTCCATATTGAAGAACCAGCCTTTGGGAAGGTTGAAGTTGTTGTCCAGACTGATATAGAAACGGGGTTGGTTCCGGTGTTCGGTGATTCCTATTTTATTCGCATTCATATCCAAAAAAGCCATATTCACATTGAGTTGTGGTTCCCAACACCCCAGTTTGGGAGAGGCGTTGAAACTAATGCCGTAATT
>ENA-OQJH01000522-OQJH01000522.1-human-gut-metagenome-genome-assembly--contig:-NODE-522-length-20677-cov-0.990462_pt1 | contig 20677 bp, 33 predicted proteins | sample MGYA00242597_ERZ504763 | MGnify/ENA primary metagenome ERZ504763 (study PRJEB26092, sample SAMD00036359) | human gut metagenome | host: Homo sapiens | study: EMG produced TPA metagenomics assembly of...
GAAATTTCGGCGGTGCATGGCAGGATCAGCAGAAGGCAGTTTGACAATATTCCGGGCTGTATTCTGATGACCACAACTGTCTGATGAAACCGCGGGACAGCTATAAGGACCGGATATACAGCACAAACGTAGTGGGATGGGACGGTGTGAAATATATCCCCGGAAAAGAAAACGGGGAAAAAGATTTCAGTGAGATCATTCAGCAGGCACTGGCGCTTGGCGGCTATGATACGGATCGGGATGTTCCTCCGACGGAGCCATCCGATTGCCCAGAGTATCAGCAGGCGGACGAACTTCTGACTGGTTTTGCCCATGAGGCGACATTAAGCCATGCGGGAGAAATCGTGCAGGCAGTAAAGGACGGACAGATCCGTCACTTTTTCCTGATCGGCGGCTGTGACGGTGCACGTCCGGGACGAAACTATTTTACGGAATTTGCACAGATGGTGCCGGAGGACTGTGTGATCCTGACCCTGGCATGTGGAAAGTACCGCTTTAATAAAATTGATTTTGGAACTGTGGCAGGGCTGCCGCGTCTGCTGGATGTGGGACAGTGTAACGATGCGTACTCGGCAGTGCGCATTGCGACGGCGCTGGCGGATGCTTTTGACACGGATGTCAACAGCCTTCCGTTGTCCATGATTCTGTCCTGGTATGAACAGAAAGCCGTGGCGGTACTGCTGGCTCTGCTGAGTCTCGGCATCAAAATATTTATCTCGGACCGATCCTGCGGCATTTTTAAGTCCGAATGTGGTGCAGTATCTGGTGGATACGTTCCAGCTGCATCTGATCAGCAATGCGGAGGATGATATCAAAACCTGTCTGAAACAGGAGATATAATGACAGAAAGATTCCGTTTCTATTACTTCAAATCTATGTTAAACTAACAGTATTCGGTAATTATAGCAGATAAGAATTTTGCATTTAATAGATGGTGGAGGAAGACAGAAATGGAATATCAGATTGAGACAGCACATGGAACGCTGTTTTGCAGAAGGGAAGGCAGTGTCCAACCCTTCTGCTCATACATGGAGTAGCCTGCGACAGTGAATTTTTCGGGGGACGTCCGCAATCCTGGCAGAGCATTTTACGGTGATCAGCTATGACCAGCGGGGATACAGCCGGAGCATTGCCGCAGAGGGAGAGACCGATTTTTCCGTCTGGGCGCATGCGGAGGATGCGGCAGAGATCATACGGGCAGAGCAGAAGCGACAGGCTGAAGAAGGGCTGTGTTCGGAAGAAGCGGGATCGCAGAGCAATGGATGCAGTGCTGGTCAGAGTGATGGAAAAGAAGACCAGAGCACGGGCGTTTTTGTGGCTGGCTGCAGCGCGGGCGGCGCGGTGACAGCTGCCTGGCAACGAAATATCCCGAGCTGGTGCGGCAGGTATTTTTACATGAACCGCTGATGCGTGGCAGCGGAGAACTGGCAGAGGAGCAGGATGCGTTTTGGGAGAAGCTGCGCAAAGGAGCCGAAAAGCATCGGATCATTACTTGCATGATGCACTTTGTGAATGCCATGGGTGGCATGAACCGGGACAAAGCGGGACAGTCCATGGAACAGCAGAACCGTAATTTGAAAAATCTGGAATTGTTTCTGGAAAAAGAAATGGACAGCTTTTCAAACTTGAAATTGGATGATTTTGACATATCCGTTCCGGTGACTGTGGCATGCGGTTCTGACGACAGGACTGGAATGTTCCACCGCTCGGCCTATCAGGCGGCAGAGGCAAAAGGCTGGAAGCATTTGACGGTTCCGGGATATCATAATTTTGCTTCTGACGAACCGGAGACCTTTGCGAAGTGTCTCACAGAAGAATTTTTGAGGATATAAATGGAGGAAAAAACAGCATGTGTACAGCAGCAGTTACAGAACGAAAGATACTTATTTTGGCAGAACGCTGGATTATGAATTTTCATACGGGGATGAGCTGACCATCACGCCCCGGAACTATCCGCTGAAGTTTCGCCATGTGGGAGCCGTTGAGAAAAATTATGCAATCCTCGGCATGGCGCATGTGGTGGGGGATTATCCGCTTTATTATGATGCCATCAATGAAAAAGGACTGGGTATGGCAGGACTGAATTTTGTGGGAAATGCGGTGTATCAGGAACTGTCAGAGAAAAAGAAAAATGTAGCGCAGTATGAATTTATTCCATGGATCCTGCGGCAGTGTGCTACGGTGCAGGAGGCAAAAGACTGTCTGGCGCAGATGCATCTGGTGGGGACTTCGTTTCATGAAAGTCTTCCGACGGCACAGCTTCACTGGATGATCGCAGATACAAAAGAATGTATCGTGGTGGAATGTATGGCAGATGGTCTGCATGTATATGACAATCCGGCGGGGGTACTGACAAATAATCCGCCATTTCCACAGCAGATGTTTCAGTTGAATCAATATATGCATTTGTCTCCGAGCCAGCCGGAAAATCATTTTTCGGATAAGCTGGATCTGCAGGCATACAGCCGTGGCATGGGTACTCTGGGACTTCCGGGCGATCTGTCATCCAGCTCCCGTTTTGCACGGGTGGCATTTACAAGGCTGCATTCCATATCCGACGATTCAGAAAACGGAAGCATCAGCCAGTTTTCCACATTTAGGTTCGGTGGATCAGCAGCGTGGATGCTGTGAAGTGACGAAAGGAAAATATGAGATAACCCTGTACATTTCCTGCTGTAATCTGAATCGTGGGATTTACTATTATACGACTTATGAAATCATCAGATTTCTGCAGTTGATATGCATAAGGAAAATCTGGATGCTGCCAGGCTGATCCGCTATACCTCCAATCACAGGGGAACAGATCTGCTGGCAGAATTAATTTCATCCAATGGTAAGTCGTAAAAAACAAAGAGAGTAAACTACCATATTTTTGAGTATTATGCTAAAATGGGGAATAAATCAGACAAAAAGATTCTTCGAAAAGGAAAAAAGCACTTTTACACGAAGGATACAGGAGTATAGATGAAACGATGGCAGATATAATAGAGATTACAGATTTGGAAGCACCGGAGCTGGATGTATATGCACGTTATTCGGAAGTCCAGTTACTGCGGATACATGAACCGAAACCGGGGATTTTCATTGCAGAAGTCCGAAGGTGATCGAGCGGGCGCTGGATGCGGGATATGAGCCGATCTCCATGCTGGTGGAGCACAGGCATATTGAAACACAGGCGAAAGAACTGATCGCACGATGCGGAGAAATCCCGGTCTATACGGCGGAATATGAAGTGCTGACGAAGCTGACCGGGTTTGCATTGACCAGAGGAATGCTCTGTGCCATGAAACGGCGTGTGCTGCGACGGTTGCTGATGTGTGTCAGAATGCCCGTCGGATCGCAGTGCTGGAAAATGTCGTAAATCCCACCAATGTGGGGGCAATTTTCGTTCCGCGGCGGCATTGCATATGGATGCGGTACTGCTGACTCCGGGATGCAGCAATCCGCTGTACCGCCGGGCCATGCGGGTGAGCATGGGAACGGTATTTCAGGTGCCGTGGACGTCTTTCCGGAGAAAGAAAAGTGGCCGGAGGACGGCATGGCATGTTTACAGAAACTCGGATTTAAGACCGCAGCCATGGCATTGCGGGATGATTCCGTCAGCATTGATGATGCAGGGCTGATGGCAGAAGAAAAACTGGCGGTTGTGCTGGGCACGGAAGGAGACGGTCTGGGTGGCGATACCATTGCGGACTGTGATTATGCGGTGAAGATTCCCATGGCACATGGGGTGGATTCCCTGAATGTGGCGGCAGCCAGCGCAGTGGCATTCTGGCAGCTTGGAAACAGAACATAATTTGAGATTATAAAATGATAAAGATGATAAAAAAAGATACAAACAGACAGCAAATAAGTTGAACCACGATCTGCAAAACATAATATAAGATTCGTGGTTCCGTAAGGAGGGCATAAGAGATGAAACGTAAAAAATTGGCAGCTTTCGGCTTGTGATCGCTTTGACGGTAAGCAGCAATTCCGCAGCGTTTGCGGCATCCGTACCGACAGTTTCCGGTGCGGAAAACTCCATGGTACAGTATACGAGTAAAGCGGCAGATACAGTCAGTGATGTTGCAGCAGACATTACATCAGCAGACAATGCAACAGAGAAAAAAGGCACGGATGAAGATGCAGCGACATCCCCAGAGACAGGTTCTGATCAAACAACAGAAAATGGTACAGCGTCTTCTCACCAGGATACATCAATAGGCGACAATCCATCCGAAGCGCAGAATCCATCGGACGCAGCTTCTGATCCGGCATCAGATGAATCGGATACAGATACATATGACAGCAATGCGGGCGCTCAGACCAGCACAGATTCCGATATGCAGTCAACGAATATAACGAATATGGAAGAGGATGTTGCCGATGCACAGGAAGCGGATCTGGATGTTCTGAGTGACAGTGAAGTTGCCGAACTGCAGCAGGAGATCGCTTCTTATTCTAATGACGGCATTTACTGACAGCGGCGGCACCGTCCACCATTGGCGGTGTGGCTACCACAGATATCGTAAATGCGGCAAAAGCAATGATCCGCAAATATGAGGGCAGTTACAGTTCTGTCAATGCAAACGACAACGGAGCACTTTCCATCGGAAAGATGCAATGGCATGCGGATCGTGCCAAAAGCCTTCTGCGGATTATTATTTCCGGAGATGCTGCAAATGCGCAGGCGATCCTGGGAGATACGCTGTACAACGAGATCCTAGGAGACGGCAGCTGGAGCAACGTGTTCTGACGGACGACGAGGCAAATAAAATGCGCACACTGCTGGCCACTACACAGAGCCAGCTGGCACAGGATGTGCAGGAAAATGCCGATGTGACGGAGTATGTCAACGATATTTACAATCGCGGTATCCGCAATGCAGCAGCTGTTGTTTATCTGGCAGATGTTGAGAATCAGAGCGGTTCCGGCGGTGTGAACACGATCTTATCTTATGCAAAGAATTTTGGAAATCTCGGGGATCTGATGCTGAATGAGATCCATATTACCACTGTGTGCTATGCATATACGAACCGAAACAGCTGGCTCAGCCAGTCAGATACAAACCGGAAAAGTTACATTACGAGAAGGATCAACGCATATACCGATGCTTCCGACATGGGCTGGACCTACTGTAATGCAGGGGATTACCGGATGCCGTCCACTTCACCGGCTGTCAGCAAGATCGGTATCCAGTGGCTGCAGAATGCACTGAATCGGTATCAGAACGCAGGACTTCTCTGGATGGCAGTTATGGACCGGCGACAAAAGCGGCAGTCAGTGCATTTCAGCAGAATGCGGGATTATCTGTGGACGGAGATGCAGGTGTGGATACGATCCGTGACTGATCCGCAGGCTGTATTTTAACAAGGCGATTTACGGACGTTCGGAGATCATCAGTAATACCGTTACCGGTCTGGTGCAGGATACAGATGGCAGATGGGTTTACAAGGTAAATGATAAAATTGATACGACATACACCGGACTGGCATCCAATGAATATGGCTGGTGGTATATTTTAAACGGTGTGCTGGACTTCAGCTATAACGGATTTGGCCGGAATGGAGACAGCTGGTGGTACTGCCGCGGCGGTAAGGTACAGTTCGATGACAATGGCGTGATCGAAGGAACCGTAAACGGCACTTACGGCTGGTGGAAAGTGGTAAACAGTCAGGTTATTTTTGACAATGATGTATGCTCAAATGCAAACGGCTGGTGGAAGATCACAAATGGAAAAGTAGATTTTTCTTATACGGGATTGGCACAGAATGCCGGTGGCTGGTGGTATATCCAGGATGGAGCGGTAGACTTTAACTACACCGGATTTGGACAGAATGGAACCAGCTGGTGGTACTGCGTGGCGGTCAGGTGCATTTTGACGATACCGATGTGATCGAAGGTTTTGTAAATGGCATCTATGGCTGGTGGAAAGTGGTAAACAGCCAGGTTATTTTGACAATGACGTATGCGCAAATGACAAACGGCTGGTAGGAAATTACAGATGGAAAGTTAGATTTTCCTATACGGGACTGGCGCAGAATGGCCGGCGGCTGGTGTACATCCAGGATGGCGCCGTTGATTTTGATAAAAACAGCGTGCTGGAAGGAACCGTAAACGGAGATACCGCATGGTGGAACGTCCGTGGCGGTCAGGTCATCTTCAAGAGCACCGTGGCTGACAAATGAATGCTGGTGGAGAATTGACAACGGAAAAGTAAACTTTGGCTATAACGGCATCGCACAGAATGATTTTGGCTGGTGGTACATCCGGAACGGTCAGGTGGATTTCAGCTACACCGGAACGGTAAAAGTCAGCAGCGGCACCTATCAGGTAGTCAACGGAAAAGTAAACCGGTAACCGTATAGAATGGAAAAGTAAACCGATAACCGTATAAAAATGTACGTCAGATGTGAGAAAAATGAGATTCACATATATCCGTGGAGGGACGCGGTCATGCATCTGACACATGTGATAAAGAGAGAAGAGGAAAAGTGAGACAATGTTATTTCAGGAGCAGGTGAAAATGGTAAAACAGGCGGCGCCAGAGCTGGCAGCCACCACAAATGAGCAGCGGAATGCGGCTCTGGCAGCGGTGCGGGAGGCACTGCTGCAGCATCAGGAAGAGATTTTTGCAGCAAACCGGCAGGACATGGAGCAGGCGGAGACGGATGGCGTCTCCGGTCCGGTGCTGAAACGGTTAAAATTCGATGAAGGAAAACTGCGGGATGTGACGGCAGGTATTTCAGATCTGACGGGCATGGAAGATCCGCTGTTCCGGACACAGTTTGCCCGGGAGCTGGATGAAGGTCTGGTACTGAAACGTGTCACCTGTCCCATCGGTGTCATCGGTGTGATCTTTGAGGCGCGCCCGGATGCGCTGGTACAGATCTCTGCACTGTGCATCAAGAGTGGAAACTGCGCGATCTTAAAGGGCGGCAGCGAGGCACTGCGCACAAATAAAAAACTGTTTGACATTATTCACAGCGCTGTGATCAGTGCGGGACTTCCGGCAGACTGCATGATGCAGCTGGAGGCGCGTTCCGAGATCAATGAGCTTCTGGAGTGTCATGAGTCTGTGGATCTGCTGATTCCACGGGGCTCCAACGCTTTTGTGCAGTACATTATGAACCACACTAAGATTCCGGTGATGGGACATGCGGACGGCATCTGCCACATTTATGTGGATAAGGATGCGGATCTGGCGAAGCGTTCCGATCATTGTGGATGCCAAGACCCAGTATGTATCTGCCTGCAATACCGTTGAGACATTGCTGGTTCATGAGGATGTCCGGGATCAGTTATTGCCGATGCTGAAGGCAGCCCTGGACGCAAAACAGGTGGAACTGCGCGGCACAAAAGACATTGCGGCTGTGGTGGACTGTGTACCGGCCACGGAAGCAGATGACAGAACCGAGTATCTGGACTATATTCTCTCCGCAAAAACCGTGAAAAGTGTGGAGGAGGCCATCGCACATATCAACCGCTTCGGTTCTCACCATACAGACTGCATCATTACGGAAAACCCACAGACTGCGGAGCATTTTATGAATCTGGTGGATTCCGCCGGGGTATATCAGACTGTTCCATACGTTTTTGCAGACGGATACCGCTATGGATTTGGCGCAGAGGTAGGCATCAGCACAGGAAAACTCCATGCCAGAGGCCGGTGGGGCTGGAAGGTCTGGTCAGCTACAAATACAAGCTGTATGGAAGCGGTCAGATCGTGGCAGATTATGCATCCGGCGAGAAGCAGTTTCACTTTAAAAACCTGTGATTTGAAAAAAAATACAGAAACAGGTTATTTTTATGCACAATAACCATTGCAATCTCTTCTTATTGCAACTATAATGAACGCTAGTAAACATTTCAGATATTGATGTGCATATAAATTCACAGGTATCTGTGTAAAAGAGGAGAGAAAATATGAAAGCAAAGAAAATCGTAGCCTGGTGGCAGCTGCAGCATGGTGCTTTCCATGGCAGCATGTGGCAGTGCAGATAGCAGCAGTTCTGATGCAAAAGACGGAAGCGCAGCAGCAGAGACAACAAAATCATCCGACAGTGATACACTGGTTATGGCAACAAACGCAACATTCCCGCCATATGAGTATATAGATGGAGAAGATTATAAAGGTATCGATATCGAGATCGCTCAGGCAATTGCTGATGCCATGGGTAAAAACTGGAAGTAGATGATATTGATTTGATTCCATCATCCGGCAATCACAACAGGAAAGCAGATATGTCTCTGGCAGGCATGACAGTAACAGATGAGCGTAAACAGAACGTAGATTTTTCTGATACTTATGCAACCGGTGTACAGGTAATCATCGTTCCGGAAGATTCCGATATCACAGGTCCGGATGATCTGGCAGACAAGATGATCGGTGTTCAGCAGGGAACCACAGGTCACATCTACTGCTCCGACACACCGGAGAACGGCGGTTTCGGTGAGGATCACGTAACAGCATATCCGAATGGAGCAAGCGCGATCCAGGCATTACAGACAGGAAAGTAGATGCAGTAGTTATCGACAACGAGCCGGCAAAAGCATTCGTAGCTGAGAATCCGGGATTAAAGATCCTTGATACAGAGTATGTAACAGAGGATTATGCGATCGCTGTGAAAAAAGGAAATACAGAGTTATTAGATCAGATCAACGAAACTCTGGCAAAATTAAAAGCAGACGGAACATTACAGTCCATTATTGATAAATATATCAAGGCTGAGTAATCCACGTTAGGAAACGTATAAAACGGGGCAGCATGCTATGCTGCCCCATTTTAATGATTATAAGAAGGCTATTATAAAAAGGAGAAACAAACATGCAGGAATGGTTTGCAAAACTGGCAAATGACTTTGTACAGACCTTTATTACAAAAGACCGCTGGCAGTTGTTTGCAAAAGGATTTACCGTTACCATCCGCGTTGCAGTGCTTGCCCTTCTGATGGGTATTGCAATCGGTATCCTGGTGGCGATCGTCCGTACAAAACATGATTCCAGAAAGAAAAATGCACATGGCTTCGGCAATGTGATCTTAAACATTTTAAATGCGATCTGTCAGGTATACCTGACCATCATCCGTGGAACCCCGATGATGGTTCAGCTGATGATCATGTATTTCGTTGTATTTTCATCCAGCCGACATGAAGTGGCAGTAGCGACACTGGCCTTTGGTATCAACTCCGGTGCCTATGTAGCGGAGATCGTGCGAGGCGGTATCATGTCCGTCGATGCAGGTCAGATGGAAGCGGGACGCTCCCTGGGTATGAACTATACACAGACCATGCGCCATATCATTATCCCACAGGCGATCAAAAATATCCTGCCGGCACTGGGCAATGAGATGATCACATTGTTAAAAGATACTTCCCTGATGACGGTTATCGGAGCAAAGGATCTGACAAAAGCAGCTCAGACCGTACAGGCTGTTACTTACCAGGCATTTATGCCATACATCAGCATCGCAGTGATCTACCTTGTATGCGTTATCGCATTATCCAAGGTACTTGGACTGATCGAGAGGAGGATGAGAAACAGTGATAGACGTTAAGAATCTGGAAAAAAAGTTTTGGTGATCATAAAGTATTAGACGGAATCAATGAGCATATTTATCCGGGAGAAAAAGTCGTTGTCATCGGACCTTCCGGTTCCGGAAAATCAACATTTTTACGCTGCCTGAATTTGCTGGAGGAGCCGACAGCCGGAACCATCACCGTAGATGGCGAGGACATTACAGATCCGAAGACAGACATCGATAAAGTGCGTCAGAAAATGGGTATGGTGTTCCAGCAGTTCAACCTGTTTCCACATCTGACCATCAAGGAGAACATCAAGCTTGCGCCGGTGACATTAAAGCTAATGTCAGACAGTGAAGCAGATCAGAAAGCCATGGAGCTTCTGGAGCGTGTCGGACTGCCGGATAAGGCAGACGCATATCCGAAACAGCTTCCGGTGGTCAGCAGCAGCGAATCGCGATTGCCCGCGCCCTGGCCATGAACCCGGAAGTCATGCTTTTTGATGAGCCGACATCTGCCTGGATCCGGAGATGGTAGGCGAGGTTCTTCAGCTGATGAAAGAGCTGGCTGATGATGGAATGACCATGGTGGTCGTAACCCATGAGATGGGATTTGCCCGTGAGGTGGGAACCCGTGTCCTGTTTATGGATGGCGGAAATATCGCAGAACAGAATAATCCGAAGGATTTCTTTGAGAATCCGAAAAATCCGCGACTGCAGGAATTTTTATCGAAGGTACTTTAGTTGTAAAGGGCAAATCTGGAGCAGAAATCCAGGTTTGCCCTTTTATACAGGAAAGATGGAGGAGAAATAGATGTATTTGATACCAAAGCCACAGAAGTGGACGACAACAGAGGGGATTTTTACGATTTGTTATGATCGTGCCATTGTATTGGACACCAGCTGCCCGGCTGAAGTTTATGAGGATGCCAGACTTTTGCAGCAGGCACTTTGTGAAACGCTGGGATTTACGATGCGTATCATCAGAGGCAGTGTGCGTCCGGGAGATATCTGCCTGAAGCTGGGTGAAACGTTGGGCGCACAGGCGTATGATCTGTGCATAAATGCGGATGGAATCATCATAACCGGCGGCAGCGCCTGCGGGCTTTTCTATGGCATGCAGACACTGCGCCAGATGACGCAGCAGGAAGGCTGCTGTCTGCCGTACACAGCCATTCAGGATGAGCCGCAGATCGCAAACCGTGGATTTTATCATGACGTTACCAGAGGACGGATCTACCATGACTTATCTGAAAAAACTGGTGGACCGCATGGCTGCATATAAGCTCAACCAGCTGCAGCTGTACATGGAGCATACGTTTTTTGTTTGCAAAATTTTCGGAAGTCTGGCGGGATGATACGCCGCTGACGCCGGAGGACATTCTGGAACTGGATGCCTATTGCAGAAAGCGTCACATTGAACTGATCCCGAGCATTGCATGCTTCGGACATTTGTATAAAGTGCTCCGTACCAGAACGTACAGTCATTTGTGTGAACTTCCGGATATGGAGCGGGAGCCCTTTGGATTTGTGGACCGCATGAGACACCACACGCTGGATGTTTCAATCCGGAGAGCATGCAGCTGGTCAGATCGCTGATCGATGAGTTTATGCCGTTGTTTACATCAAAGCATTTTAATATCTGCGCGGATGAGACTTTTGATCTTGGAAAAGGAAAAAGTGCCGGCCTGGCAGAGACAGAAGGCACACAGCGCATGTATCTGGATTTTGTAAAGGAACTGTGTGAGTATGTGGTGAGCAAAGGAAAAATTCCGATGTTTTGGGGCGATATCATCTGTGCATTTCCGGAGGCTGTACAGGAACTGCCGAAGGAAACCATCTGTCTGAACTGGGGATATGACGCGGACTGGCCGGAGGATTCCACACGAAAACTTTCTGAGGCGGGAGCAAGACTTTATAACTGCCCGGGAGTCAGTGGATGGGATCAGCTGGTAAATCAGATCGGAGTTTCCTATGAAAACATCAGCAGAATGTGCCGCTACGCTTTTGACTATCAGGCGGAAGGCGTGCTGAATACCGACTGGGGCGACTGCGGTCATATCAACCATCCGGATTTCAGTCTGGTCGGAATGATTTACGGGGCGGCATTTTCCTGGAATGCGGATATTCCATCCTTTGACGAAATCAATCGGCAGATATCCTGCGTTGCTTATGGCGATGTGTCAGAATCACTTGTGTCTGTGCTGGCAAAAATCTCCGTCAGTTGGAAGTTTACCTGGCGTAATGCAGTGGACTGGCTGGAACAGGGGGGATTGCAGGAAAAACATGCAGATGCAATGTGGATGCCGTGGATGTGGAAAAACTTCCGGATGTGCCGCTGTATCCGGTGGGTGATTACCGGGAGGCAAAAAAGCATCTGGAAGAGATTAAAGATAAACTGTATGCATCCGTGTCCCACGTTCCTGTGGAACAGAAAAAACAGATCCATGCATATCTGATCGCTGTCCAGGGAATGATTCTGTTACAGAAACTGGGAATGGTACTGTCCGGTGAACAGACTTCTGATGATGTATGCAGGGCTCAGCGTCTGACACTGGCGGAAGAACTCGAATACTGGCTGTACGATTACAAGGTATTGTGGCGCAGTGTGAGCCGTGAATCGGAACTGTTCCGGATCCAGCATGTCATCTGCTGTTATGCGGACTGGCTGCGCAGCTGAATGTAAATATTAAGAAAAATTCAGAATTTCAATAGGGGATTTTCAAAATTCTCTGCTATACTGGACAAGTCACACAAGGGAAGACATCATTTCCATAGGAGATGGATCTGTAAGTTAAGTATCAAGTGTATTTGACCTGAAAAGTGTTCCATTTCAGGAAGATGAAGAAACTTCATGGAAGAAACCGAATTTGTTTGGATGCGTGTGACGGGTGAGGTATGTGAGAATGATGAAACAAAATGAAGATAGAAAAAAAGAGGTCCTGCAGACCGTGATCTTTACCGGGATCCTGGTGGCGGTATTTGTACTGCTGATCCGTCTGATCTGGCCGGAGGGCTGTTTCTACGGATCCACCACGGACTGGTACAGTCAGCATGTGACTCTGGCGGAACGATCCGGAAAGTATGTATTCAGGAGAAAACCCTGGCACCGTCCTGGATTTCCCTGGGTGGCGGAAGCAACGGATTTCAGTTTGCCTATTATGGCTATTATCGGCCGGACATTATCCTAGGATGTCTGCTTCCACAGGTGCCTATGACGGTGCTGATCCCGGTCTATGCACTGAGCAGCTATCTGGCATCGGTACTGCTGATGCAGCTCTGGCTCAGAATAAAGGGAATGACACCGTATGTTGCATTTTTGGAAGTCATGCTCTTTTTGCTGGCCGGATGTTTTTCCAGACACATCGGCAGATCATGTTCGTGAATTACATGCCGTTTTTACTGCTGGCATTGATTTCCCTGAAAAAACGCAGATTTGCGCTGATGAGCATCTGTCTGACGCTGGTCTATCTGCACAGCTTTTACTATGCAATCGCATGTCTGGCGGTGATCGGCTGGTTTGCGGTTGGAATGCTGCGCAGGGAAGACGCTAAGGGACGCAGAGTGCTGCTGTTTCAGGGTGTGACCAGTGTGATCTTATCCGTTGGAATGGCAATGATGCTGCTTTTGCCGACCTTTATGACGATCCTGGAACACAGACACAGTGGAGAAAAAGCCACTACATGGGCGGATCTGGTGGTGCCGAATATTAAAAATCTGCTGTATGATCCCTACGGACTGGGACTGACGCTGTTGTGTCTGTATCTTCTGGTTTAGGGCTTCGACTGCGGGAAGTCCGCTGGCAATGTGCCCTGCTTCTGGCGGGAAGTCTTTTTGGTGTGGCATCCTATGTGCTGAATGCGACATTGTATGCCAGAGGAAAAATACTGATGCCATTTGTGCCGGTGGTTATCTACTATTGTATGAAAGTATTTCAGAAAATCCGTCAGGGTGAGACGCAGTGGCGGTTGTGGCCGTTTCTGATCTTTGCGATCGTGATGCTGACCCAGCGGAAACAGGCGTGGTTTACCTGGGTGGCACTGGATGGTGCGGTGCTGCTTGTCATTGTTTTGGTGGATCTGATTTTGCGAAAACGGGAGCGTCTGACGGAGGCGGAAGAAGAGCGGCGGAGTCTGTATGGAACAGGAATGTTTCGCTATGTCGGTCTGTTCGTCATGCCGTTTTTATCTATTTGGGTGCGGCGTCTATGGAAGGCTGGCAGGGAATTTCCAATGCAGAAGCCAGTCAGATTCTCGGTGCAAATGTAGAGCAGACAGTCGGCACAGATACGAATCAGATTTCTGATGCAAATGTCGTTCAGGATATCGGTACGGAAAGCAGTGTAACTTCCGGTACAGACGCTGACACTGCATCGGAGGAATTTACAGAAGAAGAGTTACAGGCAATTTGCAGTAATCGTTTGTATCGCTGCGACAAGCTGACGGATACAAAGAAAGACTGTAACGCCCTGTTATTTTACGGACAGCAGAGTGCGAATATGTATTCCTCTGTCACGAATCCGCTGTACCAGAATTTCTATTATAATATTGTGAAAATGCCGATACAGATCAATAACCGGACGGCATTGCTGGAAGAGCGCAACCCGTTGTTTGCACAGCTGATGGGGGAACGCTATATCCTGACGACAGAGAATAAGATGCCTTCGGGCTATTCCGTTTTGCAGCAGAAGGGCAAATAGTGTCATTGCGGAAAATACGGATGTGCTGCCGATTGCCTATACCACGGCAGACTGTATTTCGGATGAACAGTTTGCGTCTCTGGATGATCTGGAAAAAATGACGGCACTGAGCCGATATACTGTGGTAGAAAACAGTAAGCAGAAAACGGTAAAAGTATCTGAGATGGAAGAGGTTCCACTGCCGGGACTGGACGCGGAAGAAGTCAGCCACGATAGTCAGATACAGATCACAGCCATCAAAAACGGTTATCGGATCACCGCCACAGAAGGCGGCGTCATCCGGATTTCGTTGGATCCGGATATGAAGAACGGAACGCTGTATTTCCGGTTTCAGGTGAAAAATCATACAGAGGATCCGGTGATCATTTCAGCAAACGGAAGGAGAAATAAGCTTTCCGGTCTGGATGCGCCGTATCCGAATGAAAACAACTGTTTTTCCTATATGCTGAAGGAAAAGGGCAGGGACAAGTATATATCCCTGAAAGTGTCTGCGGGAACCTATGATCTGACAGAGATAGGATGCTATCGTTTCCCGACAAAACTGTTCCAGAAAAACAGGTGCAGTCTGCCAAACTGCTTCCGGAGGAGCAGTGGAATAAAAACAGTGTGCTCAGTTGTGAGATCACTGCCGGAGAGGATGGCTATTTCGTTACATCCATTCCGATGCAAAAGGATTGAAGCTGTACGTGGATGGAAAAGAAAGGATCTGGAAATGGTGAATACTGCTTTTGCCGGTGCAAAGGTAACTGCAGGAACCCATACGGTGGATCTGCGGCTTGACCCTCCGGGAGAAACGTATGGAAAACTGGCAAGCATGCTGTCTGTGCTGCTGTATGCGGTATGGGCGGCAGGAACTATCTTACAGAAACGAAGATTGCGCAGCAGATAATTGGAAAATAGATTTGTGGATTTAAGTAGAAAATTGTGCTATTTACATAGCGTGTGTAAGAATATGCATCGTTTATATGTAAATAACACAATTTTTCTTATTTCTATAAATTGGTAGCACCAATGTATTGCAAATAGTACAGAAACTGGTATAATAACTGAGAAAACTGAATTGCATTTTTAGGAAAAATGTTATCAGTAAATGTAGACTTTTTGACCAGGGAAAAGAGGCGTTATTATGAAGTATATTCGTCAATTTGTCATTATTCTTTTTATTTCTTTTATAGGAGAGGCATTGAAATATGTATTGCCGCTGCCGATTCCGGCAAGTATTTACGGACTTGTGCTGATGTTTGTCCTGCTGGAAACGAAAGTGCTGAAGGTGGAAGCGGTTCAGGATGCGGGAAAATTTCTGATCGAGATCATGCCGATGATGTTTATTCCGGCAGGTGTCGGTCTGCTGAACGCATGGGATACATTAAAACCAGTGCTGATTCCGATAATTGTGATCTTGTTTGTTATCCACAATTGTAGTTATGGGTGTTTCCGGAAGTAACACAGACGATGATTGAAGCAGAGGAGCGTAAGAAAAATGAAGGACATTCTGAATAATTCTATGTTTTTCGGCGTACTGGTGAGTATCCTTGCATATGAAGTCGGAGTATTGCTGAAAAAAGAAATTTAAATTTGCATTGTTAAATCCGTTACTGATTTCTATCGTGATCATTATTTTGGTCCTGGTAGGGTTCCATATTGATTATGATACATATAATGATGGTGCACAGCTTTTAAGTTATCTGCTGACACCGGCCACCGTATGTCTGGCAATTCCGCTGTACGAGCAGATGGAACTGCTGAAGAAAAACTGGAAAGCCATTATGGGTGGTATTATCTCAGGTGTCCTGACCAGTGCTGTCTGTATTCTGGTATTGTGCTGATCTTCCATCTGGAGCATGATATGTTTGTGACATTGCTGCCGAAGTCTATCACAACAGCAATCGGTATGGGTGTGTCGGAAGAACTGAATGGTATTGTGACGATTACCGTTGCGGTTATTATTATCACCGGTGTGGTTGGAAATGTGCTGGCGGATTTTGTATACAAGTTATTCCATGTTACACATCCGGTGGCAAAAGGAGTTGGACTGGGTACTTCCGCACATGCGATCGGTACTGCAAAAGCACTGGAAATGGGTGAGATCGAGGGCGCCATGGGCGGACTCTCCATCGCCGTTGCAGGTATTCTGACGGTTATCGTTGCACCTATTTTTCACATATTATATAGCATATAAAGTATGTGGTTTCATAGATATGAAGCGGATTCCGTATGCTTAAACGATGAAGCAAGGCAGATGATTTTGTAAGTGCTGAGCAGAAAACAATATCACAAAAATGAAAAGCAGCTTATTATGAGTAATATGCTCTCTTTTAGACAGACAGTAAAAACTGTTTATTTGAAAGAGGGCATTTTTTATGAAACATGACCTATTCATATATGTGTTATTGTGATTGACTAATACTGTTAGTCAGTTTGAAAAACATATCTATAAGATCTGACAGCTGTTTTTATAAGTACAGAATCATGCTTGCAAAAATAATGCATTGTACTTATAATCTATGTTAGAAAAAAGCTGGAAAGTGAGAACAGAATATGAAGTATAAATGTGTAAACGAACTGGACAAATTTATGTTCCAGGATGCAGAAGTGAAAAAAATGGAGTTTAATCCGGGTCTTATGACGATGGTTCTGCTGGGGGTAGCAGCAAGACATAACAACCCATCCAATGATACCCTGGCGGATCGTTATCTGGATGACACAGAGATCCGTTTCAAATCTCCGGTGATCACACGTTTTGCTGGAGGGTGCAAAATATTATGACGCGAACAATGTGCTTCAGCGTGAAGTACCGGATCAGGATATTCCGGAAGATCAGTTTAAAGAGATCTTTCAGAAAATGCAGGAAGATGGAAAAGTATTTGTAGTTACGCCAAAGGCTGCAAAAAATGGCGGTGAATGCTGCTGTGAGATTGCTGTCGATGTAGAAGAAGATACCTATTGGGTAGAAGTGGAAATTTGAAAAGCAGTGGTAGAATGGGAGCATTTCCTGAATAAAGTACAGGCATAGAGAAAATCAGGTGCGGTTCATCTAAATAATATTATCTGCATTGTGATATGCGGATGTGAAGCAGATGAATGATACTGATGTGGAGGAAAAATAACAGGAATGATACTGACAGGTATTCTGATTGCCGCTGCAATCATTGTTGGATTACTGGGGTTAAGCGTGTGCATGCTTCGACCGGAAACGGAAAAAACACGTTCTTTTGCAGCCTTTGATCATACGATGATCGCTCACCGCGGACTGTTTGACAATGATTCGGAAGCACCGGAAAACAGTCTGGCTGCGTTCCGAAAAGCCGTGGATCAGGCTTTGGCATGGAACTGGATGTGCAGCTTACAAAGGACGAAAACTTGTGGTTTTCCATGATTTGACCTGAAGCGCATGTGCGGTGTACATAAGAAATTAACAGAATTAACGTATGCGGAACTGGAGCAGTATTCTTTGAAGAACAGTACAGAAAAGATACCGCTTTTTTCTGCTGTGCTGGAACTGGTCAACGGCAGAGTGCCCTTGTGGTGGAGATCAAGGTCGGCTTTGATTATATGGCAACTACGGAGGCTGCAGCTGCGATGCTGTCTCAGTATAACGGTGTTTATTGCATGGAATGTTTTAATCCGCTGGCGCGTGGTCTGGTATCGCAGACATGATCCGAAGGTGTTGCGTGGACAGTTGTCTATGGATTTCTTTCACAGCGAGGATAAGATGCCTCAGATCATGCGTTTTTTCCTGACAAATCTGTTGCTGAACTTCTGTGCGAAACCGGATTTTATATCCTATAATCACAAAGACCGACATATCCGGGGATTTCGGATGTGCCGGAAATTATTTAAAGTAAAAACCGCGGCATGGACAATCAAAAGTCAGGCTGAACTGGAAGCGGCCCGCGGTGTATTTGATATGTTTATTTTTGACAGTTTTCTGCCAGAAGAAGGGGAAAAGGTGAGATTGAGTTGAGAAAACAAAAACAGAAGATTGATGAGAGTAAGCTGCTCTTTTCCAACCACGATCTGAAGGTATTGCTGATACCGCTGATGGTGGAACAGTTGTTGAATTCCCTGATGGGAACCGTGGACAGTATGATGGTCAGCAATGTGGGAAGTGCAGCTATTTCTGCGGTTTCGCTGGTGGATTCCATCAACGTGCTGGTTATCCAGGTGTTTACGGCACTGACGGCAGGTGGCGCCATCATCTGTTCCCAGTATCTTGGACGAAAAGATGTCAAAGCATGTAATAAGGCGGCCCGTCAGGTATTGCTGGCAATGCTGGTGATTTCCATCGGCTGATGGCTGTGTGTATCGCGTTCCGCCATCCTCTGCTTCGGCTGATTTTCGGAAATGTAGAGCAGGAAGTTATGGACAATTCCCAGATCTATTTTCTGATCACGGCGCTGTCTTTCCCATTTATCGGATTGTTTGACGCGAATGCGGCATTTTTCCGGGCAGAGGGAAATTCCAGACTGCCGATGACCATTTCTGCTTTGTGTAACCTGGCAAACATTGCCGGAAATGCGATATTGATCTTTGGATTTAATTTTGTCAGATATGCGATTTCCTGCTCCATGCTTGGCTGATGCCACCATAAATACCAGTGACGGAACCGGACAGTCCTTCATGGTCTCCTCGTCCACATGATCGATAACCTGAATGTTGTGCAAACCGAAATGATCGATATTCTCTTCCATAGTCGCACGGTCGTCCTTATTATACTCCACGGCAATGACAGTGCCTCTGTGGCGATCAGTGCCGCCTCAATGGCAATACTCTCGCCGCTGATGACACAGATATCGTCCTGATGACCTACATGCATCTTATTTAAAATAACGGAACGGATCTCACTTCCTACATAATGAATGGAACCACGTTTGAAATTATGGTTGTCCATACCAATCTTGTAAGTATTGCATGCATGCTCGTTGACAATCAACATACCTGCGAGGAGCATTAATGCCACGATTGATCATATTGCTTACTTTATCATGTTTGATCTCGCCTGCCGGCTCAGATCCTTCGTTGTACCAGACTTCACAATCGCCAAGTCCCGCATTCCACATCCGGTAAAAAATATCTGCAATACCAGCTTCTGTAAATACGAGCACGGCTCTGTGTGATTCTACCGTTGGAATCAGGTTCTTATTTTTTCGGGTGATATCGAGCATCTTTACTTTTTCCAGATCAATGGCTGTATTTTTTGCAAAAATACTGTAACCAGGATAAAATGCTCTCGTTGGTAAAAATCTGCTGTTCCATAATGAAATACCTCCCATACTTTCGTGCAGGAATGCCGCATGCATCCTGATATTTCCAGTTTATCATTATCAAAAACACACGTCAATAAATCCTTAGCATACATTTAGGAAACACAAATCCTATTGTTACAATTCACACGCATTATGGAAATGCAGATCCAATTGTTGCAATTTACACCCAAATCTATTTAGATAACAAAGAGCATTCACATAAATTTATATGATTATAATTTGTTAAGAGATACTTTCCATTTTTCTTCATATTTACGCCACAAAATGAACACAATTTCCAAGTAATATAACAGTATCAAATAAATCAAGTGAAACAGATGTAAGACTTGATACTTATAAAAAGCTTCTGAGGGTAGTCAGTTAACCAACACTGGCACATTCAGAGGCGACAAAAACTATTTCCTTTATATAGATAAATTTTTCATAACTCACTCTCCCCATAAGACCGGACCCAGAAAGGATCCGGTTTTTACATTCAGTAAATAATTTTTAAAATGAATAATTATACATTAAATGTATAAAAAACAGCAGCGAATCCAATGTACAGAATTCGCTGCTGTTTTTCTCATCTTTTTTATAATAAGTATTTCTTATGATACCGCCGGTGTTCCGACAAACTTCCCTCCAAATATACAACTTCCGGTTATTACAGTTGTTCGTATTTCTTTACACTGCTTTTCAGCTGATCGATAATCTGATGTACTTCTTGATCTTCATTTTTGAATTTTCCGCTGAACATAAATACTTTTCGTGGACTGTTTTTTTACATAACCAGTAATCTCTTCCTGCCAGAACAGATTTTTCTGTTGTAACTTCTACAAAATACTCCTTTGGACAATGATATCTTGCTACGATTTCAATCCCTTTTTCCATATTTTCACCTTCTGTTGATAATTATGTATTTTTTTCGTTATAAATTGTTGCTGTACTTATCAACAACAACCTGTTCCAGTATATCAGAAAAAAAATTTAAGTTAAGTATTGAAGTTTTTTTTTTTCTTGTTGTTCTAAGAAGAAAAGAAAAAATCGGCATTGTGGATCAAAATAAATGGAGGTTATCGACAGGGAACAACGCCGTTGTTGATAATATTCTATTCTTTTTATTTATTTGTAAACAACAATCTTCTATTCTTTTATATTACAGGCATGAAAAAGGTCGAAAAGTGTTGATTTTACTGGGGTTATGAAAATAAAGTACGGACATTTATA
>ENA-OQJH01000523-OQJH01000523.1-human-gut-metagenome-genome-assembly--contig:-NODE-523-length-20645-cov-2.227800_pt1 | contig 20645 bp, 21 predicted proteins | sample MGYA00242597_ERZ504763 | MGnify/ENA primary metagenome ERZ504763 (study PRJEB26092, sample SAMD00036359) | human gut metagenome | host: Homo sapiens | study: EMG produced TPA metagenomics assembly of...
TTAATAAGGTTAATCTAACAATTTCATTAAAACAGAGCAAACATACGGATTGTTTTTGACATTACCATTTCCAAATTGATTATCTTTGCCACTAAAAGAGAAAAAAATATGAATATATTATTACTTATCGGGGGATTAATCCTCATTCTTCTAGGAGCTAACGGATTAACAGACGGTGCCGCCTCGGTAGCCAAGCGCTTTCACATCCCTCCCATCGTGATCGGACTTACCATTGTTGCATTCGGCACTTCTGCCCCGGAACTGACAGTCAGTGTATCTTCCGCTCTCAAAGGAAGCGCGGATATTGCCATAGGCAACGTAGTGGGAAGCAACATTTTCAATACGTTGATGATTGTGGGCTGCACGGCCTTATTCGCCCCGATTGTCATCACCCGCAATACACTTAGAAAAGAGATACCGCTCTGCATACTTTCTTCTATTGTCTTGCTGATTTGTGCCAATGATGTATTTCTAGATAAAGCTCCGGAGAATATCCTGAACAGAGTAGACGGCTTATTATTACTTTGTTTCTTTGTCATCTTCATGGGTTATACCTTTGCCATCGCCTCCAAGCCGGGCACAACGGAACAGGCGGGACAGATAGAAGCTCCGACCATAGAAGAGGAGACAGAAATCAAATCACTCCCCTGGTGGAAATCCATTCTTTATATCATCGGAGGCTTGGCTGCCCTTATTTTTGGAGGTCAGTTGTTTGTTGACGGCGCCACGGGCATCGCCCGCAACCTGGGTGTCAGCGAATCGATTATCGGACTGACACTGGTTGCAGGAGGTACTTCTCTTCCTGAACTGGCTACGTCTATCGTTGCCGCATTAAAGAAGAATCCGGAAATTGCCATTGGAAATGTGATCGGTAGTAACCTCTTCAATATATTCTTTGTACTGGGATGTAGCGCCAGCATCACCCCTCTCCATCTTAGCGGAATTACCAACTTCGACCTGCTTACGCTAGTAGGTTCCGGTATCCTGCTCTGGTTATTCGGGCTGTTCTTTGCCAAAAGGACTATCACAAGAATCGAAGGAGGGATTATGATACTTTGTTATGTGGCGTACACGATGGTATTGATTTATAACACTTGAGAATAGCAAAAGGCTTCTGACACTACTATCAGAAGCTTTTATTCATACAGGTAAATTAAAATTAATCGTTATTTCACCTCAACTGTTGTCAATACATTAACGCCATATTTTCCGTCTTCAGACACCCACCAGGTGGTATTACCATTCGCACAGCGCAGGGCGTAACGAGGATTATATTTCAACCGTTCCGAACCGTCGGGTATCCACAGACCCAGTCTGTATTCTCCGGCGGGCATTGGGCCTTGTAATTGAATAGACTGATTTACAGAATGTACCAATGGCGTATATGCCGCGTCTCCCGGTTGGAACGGTTGCCAATCCAACGGGTTGGCTTCCGTCAGGAACTCGGTGACTTTCCCTTTGTCGTCAATCAACACAAAGTAGACAGGATGCTCCCCAAAGACAGTGGCAAAACCTCTGTTTACCAAGCCTAATTTCAGTCGGTTTTCCTTACCAGACTGTAACTTTTCCGGTAGTTGAAGCGACTGCAATTCAATCCGATAGCCAAGATGGTCGCGTATATAATCGAACATATTACGTTGTACCTTCGTTCCGTCCTGCTTCTGAAAATAGCTGTCGGATACAGGCATATGATGCTGACGAAGTGAATCTTCCGTTATCATTGTTTTCTTCCACACAATCATGGAGTATTCGGGAGGATTGTTCTCATCAAACCTGTTATTAGGATGCTGCTCTTTATAATTATGTATAATACTCAATGAAGTATAATGCTGGAGAAACAGGCGTCTCGCCGTTTGCATACCATCGATAATCCATCCTGCTGAAGGACTGTCCGGATCGGCACCTACACTCCAAAATCCCCAGGGAAGTTCACCGTCTACCACCAAATAAGGCGATTCTTTCACAATCTGGTCGAATTTGACAGTTCCTTCGTGCATATCAGCATCCCACCTGTCAGGCCGTATGACAATAAAATCATCGTGGAACGAGAGTCTTTTATACAGTTCCGGTTTATCTTTCAACAGGTTCTTAAATTCCGGTAGTCTCACTTGTACATTTCTCTCTACGGGAACCACCGAAAGCAATTTTTCCAACACGGCTGCTTTTGTTTCTTCCGAGTTCTCCAAACCCTGAATAGAACTATGCCATTCTCCCCATGCACCGATCATACCGGCTTGCACTACCAAAATCAGGTCTTTATTTTCTCCAGGAAAGGTTTCAACTGGTCCAAATGTTCCAAAATCTGCTCTCCGGTAGGACCGACGGCGGCTCTCCCCATAAAGTCCCGCTCATAAGCAAAACGCAACACCGCTTTCTTACCCAACTTCTGTAGTTCATCAAAATAGGTTTGCATAGTTTGGAAGTTTTCTTCCGATAGTTTTTCACCTATTAAATAGGTAAGATAGAAATAGCTTTGAACGAGTGACACACTGTCTGCTACATACTTTTCCGACAGTTCCAACAATTCCGTTGTCGGACGATCTTTCTCGTGCAACACATCTACCACCGTCTCCAACCGGAATCCTCTTCCGGGATTATAGAGTCCATTTTCACCATGCAGATCATCCACACAAATTCCGCGAAACTCAAGAGTCCGTTGAGAATCACCACAGCCACTTACCAGCAGGGCCAATAAAGCAGCTATCACACTGCTATACATCCAATACTTCTTCATAGTAATATTTTGTTTGCAGGCAAATATATAACAAATCAAAACACGAACACAGATCACAACCCATTTCGCACAGAAAGTATCAGTTTGGGATAAAAAAAGCAAAAGTATTAGTTAATGCTAAGATTGTATTTGTCTCGCAAGTTGAATAACCCTACCTTTGTCACAGCAGCCAGTAACAGCCAACTGACCATTAAAATAATCCTTAAACAGTAAATAATACATGAATAGATTAAATTGGTTCTTCTTACTAATAGTTACCATTCTGTTGATTCCGGCAGAAAGGCCACCGCAAAAAAAGAAAACAGAAAGTGTGACAGAGAAATATGGTGCGAAGTGATGTACCGGATGGCTGCTCCCGTATTAAGTAATATGAGCGAAGGAGCACTAAAACAAAATATGCTTGTCGAATTAAGCCCGACATGGGACGGCCGCAACAAAGATGTCACTTATATGGAATGTTTCGGACGACTGATGGCGGGACTGGCTCCCTGGTTGTCACTGCCGGATGATAACACCACAGAGGAACCCACCGTAAACAGCTCCGCGAATGGGCACTGAAAAGCTACGTCAATGCCGTAGACCCGAAAAGCCCGGACTATCTGTTATGGCGCCAAGAGGGTCAGACACTGGTAGACGCAGCCTATATCGCCGAAAGTTTTCTACGAGGCTATGATGCTTTATGGACACCGTTGGATAGCCTCACTAAACAACGTTACATCAATGAATTCACTCAACTCAGACGAGTTGATCCGTCATATAGCAACTGGTTATTGTTCAGTGCAACTGTCGAATCGTTTCTTCGAAAAGCAGGCGCACCCAGCGACACCTACCGTATCAGTTCTTCCTTACGGAAGATAGAAGAATGGTACGTAGGTGACGGCTGGTATTCGGATGGTCCCAACTTCGCATTCGATTATTACAATAGTTTCGTGATACATCCTATGTATATAGAATCACTGGAAATAATCACCGAAGCCGGCAAACACAAAAATATATGGAATATGCCCGGCTGCGATTATCAGAAAGCAATCACACGGGCACAACGATTCGGCATGATTCTCGAACGGCTTATTTCTCCGGAAGGCACACTACCCGTTGTCGGACGTTCCATCACTTACCGCACCGGTTCCCTGCAAACTTTAGCCTTACTCGCCTGGCGAAAATGGCTTCCCAAAGAATTAACAAACGGACAAATACGTGCCGGCATGACTGCTGTTATCGAGCGTATGTTTGGCAACGACCGCAACTTCAATGAAAAAGGTTTTCTAACACTGGGCTTCAACGGTTCACAACCCGGCATCTCCGATTATTACACCAATAACGGCAGCTTATATATGGCGTCACTTGCCTTCCTGCCGTTAGGTCTTCCCGCAGATGATCCGTTCTGGACAGATGCCGCACAGCCTTGGACTTCGAAAAAAGCATGGGATGGAGATGATTTTCCAAGAGATCATTCTTATCACGAGAAATAAGTGATAATCAGCATCATATAATAGTTTCCAGTTATACTGGAAACTATTATCCATTCACACTGAAAAAACAAATAAAAAGCAATTTGTATAAAAGTATTGGTATATGCTAATATTATATTTGTCTCCTTTTCACAATAGCCTACCTTTGCTTATCATCAATGATGACGTCTTATTAAACAACGAATAAAACATTAACCATTTAAATAAAAGTATCATGAATAGACAAAACCTTTTAACATTACTCGCTACATTCGCATTACTCTTCAGCTTCACATATTCTTGTAATGCCAAAGGAAAAGACAAGGCCAAACACGTTGTTTTCATCGGTTTAGATGGCTGGGGCGCATATAGCTACCCAAAGCAGATATGCCTAATGTCAAAAAATTAATGGAAGACGGTTCTTATACATTAAAGAAACGTTCGGCACTTCCTTCTTCCAGCGCCATCAACTGGGCATCCATGTTTATGGGAGCCGGACCGGAACTTCACGGATATACCGAGTGGGGATCCAAAACACCTGAACTTCCGTCGCGTGTATTGAACAAGAACGGAATCTTCCCGACTGTATTCCAATTGCTGCGCGACGCCCGCCCGGAAGCAGAAATCGGTTGCCTCTACGAATGGGAAGGTATCAAATATTTAGTGGACACCCTTTCTCTGAACTATCATTATCATGTTGCCGATTGCAACAAAACTCCCAAAGAATTAGGCAATATGGCATCAGCCTATATAAAAGAGAAACATCCGGCCCTTGTTGCCATCTGCTACGACGGCCCCGACCATACCGGACATACTGAAGGACATGATACTCCCGCCTATTATGAAAAACTCAAAGAGTTGGATATATATGTCGGTCAAATTGTCCAGGCTGTAAAAGACGCAGGAATCCTTGATGATACTATTTTTATATTAACTTCCGACCACGGCGGCATTGACAAAGGACACGGCGGCAAGACAATGCGAGAAATGGAAACAGCTTCATCATTTCCGGCAAGAATATTAAAAAAGGACTTCGTTTTGATGACATAAGCATGATGCAATATGATGTAGCTTCTACCATAGCATCTATTTTCAATCTCGAACAACCACAAGTCTGGATAGGCAGACCGATGAAGATTGTTTTCAAATAATCACTCTTTTCTCCATACTCATCTTATTTACTGAAACAAATACAGCAATAATCTTTCAATATACTGAAAGATTATTGCTGAAATATAGTCATTATATAAAATATCCAATATTCACTAGTAAAGAAGTCCAAACATCCATAGTGGAATCCGATTATGATGCCCAATTTCTGTCCCATCAACAGCAAGAAAAATAAATCCTCCAACGTCTTTTTTTTGCTGATGAAGTTTAGGCAGGTCCAATGGAATCAATTTCTATATCGGACTCACGTTAATTTGCTACTTTCATTTTAGGATTCTTTTTTAGGCTATTACATTATGAAATATAAATCGGAATGTCTATATTTGCACATAGCCAAAAAAATAACGGCCGTTATTATTACCGTGGTGGAATTTAAAAAGAAAGAGCTATGAAATTTTATAATCGAGAGAAAGAATTGCAGAGATTAAATAAAACTAGAGAAGTAGCTTTTAATAATCATTCTCAAATGACTGTCCTTACAGGTCGTAGGCGCATCGGTAAAACAAGTTTGATTTTAAAGTCTTGCGAAAATACACCTACGGTCTATCTCTTTGTAAGTCGGGGAAATGAAACAATGCTTTGCAACCAGTTTGCACAAGTTGCGAGCAGAGAGCTTAATAGCTTTATTTCACCGGATATCTCATCATTTTCAAATCTCTTTGAAACACTAATGGGTATAGGACGAAATATGTCCTATAACTTAATTATAGACGAATTTCAAGAGTTCTTTTACATCAATGAAACAGTATACAGTCAAATGCAAGATATTTGGGATAGATATAAGGATACTACCCACGTGAATTTAATTGCCAGTGGTTCTGTCTACACCCTTATGCATCGTATTTTCATGGATTATAAAGAGCCCCTTTACGGGCGTTGTGATAGCGTAATGAAATTACGACCGTTTGAAACCACTATTCTGAAAGAAATATTATCGGATCATAAACCTAACTACACAAATGAAGACTTACTAGCTTTGTACACGTTTACAGGTGGAGTTCCGAAATATATAGAGAATTTCATCGATAATGGCTGTATGAGTGTTGATGAAATGATTGATTTTATGATGCTCCCAGATTCCATGTTCCAAAACGAAGGAAAGACGCTATTGATTCAGGAGTTTGGGAAAAAATACGGAAATTACTTTGCTATTTTATCAGCAATAGCAAATGGCGACAATACGATTCCAAAACTCAACGACACGACCGGGGAAACAACGGTTACCGGACATTTAAAGCGGTTGGAAGAGGATTATGAATTGATAACAAAGAAACGACCTATTTTTGCAAAAGACGGAACGCAAACTGTCCGCTTTGAGATATCTGATTTGTTTTTACGCTTTTGGTTTCGTTATTTCACAAAGTATAACGATCTCATTGAAACAGGAACCTTGAACTGTTAGGAAAAATAATAAAGGATGATTACCCAACCTATTCAGGGTTAACGCTTGAAATGTATTTCCGCCAAAAGATGGCTGAAAGTAAAGAATTCCGGAATATCGGTTCTTGGTGGCAGACAAAAAAGGAAAAGATCCCTTGTGAAATTGATATTGTAGGGATTTATGCAGATGACAAGCATGCATTAGTAGCCGAAGTGAAACGACAGCGCAAAAACTTTAAGCCAACAGAATTTAGAGAGAAAGTAGAAACAATCCGTACTAAAATCCTCTCTAAATATGAGATAGACAGTCGTTGCTTAAGTATGGATGATATGTAGTAAATATTTTTTCGCAGGTTATAAAAATTAAAAGAATGGTTTCATTCAAGGTATATTTCAGCAATAATCTTTCAATATACTGAAAGATTATTGCTGAAATATAGTCATTATATAAAAAGTCTACTCACTGAAAAAATGACTCTTCTTAAAAAAAGAATATCTAAACAGTCTGGAAAGGCATTAATTACATCCACCGTTTGAAAAGAATAGAAAAAGCGCCGGCATTTACAAGTACAAAAATCTTTTTTAATTATTATTTTAAATGATCCCCCAATCAAATCGCAACATTTTTCCTTCTTTATCTACCATTTAAAAGGTATAAATTCAAATATTACACATTCCTATCACTGTCTTGTTTTCAATATTTATAATAAACCAGAGGGAAAACAAGCACCTAATAGCCCCTTCACATCTTCCTCACCGAGAAACAATAGCTTCTCCGGTGAGAAACAAATCGATGCACACCGAGGAACACCTCATTGGTTTTAAAGTAATAAGTGCTTTACAAACAGGAAAAAATGCATATTCCGTATAGCTTTATACAATATCAGCTTATATTTTCGTATATACATACAGTTATTTATGCAATATCTTCTATAGTTCATCAATTTTAGCATAATCACTTTTCAACAAAATCTTAAAAATAGCACATTAATAGAGAAAAGATATGCAACTTTCAACTATGGTATCAGCCAAATTCCGGAATTATTAAAACGAGAAAAAGGCACAACCATTTGCTGCCTGCAAACAGCAAATGATTATATACCCAATTTTGAAGATGAAATCGCAGATCCAATGGAACCAAATAGTAAATCAAAGCCATTCATTCTTTATTTCATTTATCTTCTGCCGGAAATTTTTATATATCCCAGAGGGCATTATATAAATCAGGCTTTAATATTCATACCAATAAATTCGTCAATTAATGGTATTTCAGTATCACATTAAAGAAATTATATTGTCTTTTTTACTCATATTTATGCTTTTTGTTAATATTGTATTAGTATTTGATAAAATTATATTTGTCCCTCGTACTAAACCACCCTACCTTTGCTCCCAGATTCAAACAATATAAAATTATATATGCAATGAAAAACAAATTATTTTATCTTATTGGAGTAGCACATCTATTAAGTTACATCAGTAAATAGACTTCCAGTGTAAGCAATGTTGATGGAAAATATTCCCTATTGCCACTCACAATTAACAAAACGAATTATATGTCTAAGAGTTTATAAATCTAATGCAATAAATCATGAGTAAAAAAATTCATTTCTTACTTTTCTTCTTTCTCTGCCTAGCCAGTATTCCATTGGTAGCCCAGAATATTGAAGTTAAAGGAGTCGTAACAGAAGCTACGACTAACGAGCCCTTACCAGGAGTCACAGTAAAAGTTAAAGGAAAAGACACTGGTACAGTTACAAATATGGACGGTAAATATACCGTTAAACCAATAAAGGCGACATACTGGTATTCTCTACAATAGGTATGAAAAGTATAGAGCATACAATATCATCTAACGCTCCGATTAATGTCAGTATGGAAGAAGACAATGTGGCTCTCGAACAAGTAGTTGTCATCGGATATGGTACAGCAAAAAAAAGTCACCTTTCCGGAGCTGTAAGTTCAGTAGGCGCAAAAGAACTGAATGGTGCCGTTACCACAAATGCAGGTACAGCACTCCAAGGTAAAATTGCAGGTGTATCCGTAACAAGTACTAGCGGTGACCCGAATGAAGGAATGACCATTAACGTACGTGGTATCAGTTCTCTCTCTAGCAATGATCCACTTTACGTCATTGACGGTTCTTTCGGAGACCTTAGCATGGTAGATCCATCAGATATTGCTTCCATTGAAGTGTTGAAGGATGCGGCTGCCGCCGCTATTTATGGTTCTCGTGCAGCCGGTGGCGTTGTATTAGTAACTACTAAAAGCGGTCGTAAAGACATGCCTACAAAGCTTGAGGTAAACTTTTTCACAGGTTTCAGCCAGACACCGAAAAAACTGAAAGTATTTAATGGTGAAGAATACAGCCGCTTCGCACGTTATTATAAACTGTCTGCTGATGGTTACGGTAACGAGGTCGGTGCTGTTCCCTTTGTAGGTGAAGGTACTGATTGGCAAGAGGTAATGCTTCGCACCGCAATGACATACAAAGCAAACGCAAACATCAGCGGAGGTTCCAAGACAGGTTCATATAGTGCGTCCGCAAGCTATTTAAATAAGGAAGGAATTCTCCGTAACACTAGCCACGAATCTTACAATATTCGTTTGAAAAGTGACTATTCTTTTCTGGATAATAGGTTGGTTATCGGTGAGTCGCTGATTGTTCGCTTATCTAAAGGAGAAGGAAATATCAATCAAGATACAATGGGAGAAATCTTACGTTTTCCCTCAGTCGTACCGGTATTTGATCCGACAAACTCTACAGGATGGGGAACTTCGGCCGATATCAATCTTCCGAACCCGTATGCATATTACTCAACGGTGAACAAAAACAATGAGAAAACTCAAATTTTCCTCAACGCTTATTTACAAGCTGAAATAATTAAAGGTTTAAAGTATAAGTTGAATCTCGGACTTAGAAAGGATCATAACAGGAGCCGCACATATACAGGCATTTACGATTTGGGATCTGCTGGTAAAAACGATGCTCCAGACCTAAGTGAGGATCATCCGATTACGAATCGTGGGTTTTGGAGAATACGTTGAACTATGACAGGGCATTTGGTAAGCACAATATTTCTGCATTGGTTGGTTATTCTGCACAAAAAGACAAGAGCTATGGATTGAACGGTAGCAACACGGATATTCCAGAATTCATCTACACTATGACAGGTAACGTTAAGACAATGACAGCCTCTAGTTCATTGAAAGAATTAACTCTCGTATCGCTCTTCGGACGTGTGATGTATACTTATGACGACCGCTACCTGTTTTCAGCGTCTATCCGTCGTGACGGTTCTTCACGCTTCCAAAAAAGACATCGATTCGGCAGCTTCCCTTCAGCATCCATCGGGTGGAATATCAATCGTGAAAAATTCTTCAAACCGCTGGAAAATATATTTGACCAATTCAAATTCCGTTTCAGCTATGGTAAACTAGGCAATCAGCAAATGGACAACTACTATCCCACTATTAGCATAGTATCCGATGGCATGAATTACCTTCAAGGAAATAATATATGGTTCGGTCAGTTACCCAACGTTACCGCAGTCTCACCTACCAACCTGACTTGGGAAAGTACGGAAACTTTTAACGTGGGACTTGATTTAAGCATGCTGAACGGTAAATTGACATTGACCGCCGATGCTTATGTAAAAAACACAAATGACGTATTACTACCCGTTCCTGTTTCAGGTTCAGCTGGTATCAGCGGACTTCCTATCCTAAACGCTGGACAAGTACGCAATAAAGGATTTGAACTATCTGTAAACTGGCGCAGCAATATCGGCGATAATTTCAACTATTATATAGGTGCAAACGTCACTACAGAGAAAAATAAAGTAACGAAGATTACGGCTGGAGGCGACGATATGGGTATTTCAGGTTATTCCGCTCACGCCGCTGCCAAAAATGGTATCAACAGATTTGAAAAAGGGCATCCTATGTCTTACTTCTATCTAGTTGAAAGTGATGGAATTTTCCGCACTCAAGAAGAAATTGACAATTACAAGAATAAGGATGGCAGACAAATACAACCGGGTGCACAACCGGGAGACGTTCGTTACAAAGACTGGAATGGTGATGGTATGATTGATGAAAATGACCAACATGATGTAGGTAATCCGTTCCCGGATTTCTCATTCGGTCTGCGCATGGGAGGCGAATGGAAAGGATTTGACTTCAATCTTTTCTTTGATGGTATGACTGGTAACAAAATATATAATTATCAACGTTATTGCCTCGAATCTGGTAAGTTCAATGGCAACTACAGCACGAAGTTGGCTAACTCATGGAGACCGGACAATCAGAACACAGACATTCCTCGTTTCTCTAAAACAGATGGGATAGACAATGGCTTAGCCTTTACCGACAGATGGCTGGAAGATGGTTCTTACTTCCGACTGAAAACACTAGATATCGGTTATTCCCTTCCTAAGGGCCTGCTAAAGAAGGTAAAACTGGAAAATGTAAGAATCTATACATCAATGGAAAACCTGTTCACATTAAGTAAATATTCCGGCTATTCCCCTGACCTCGGTGAAAGTGGCAGCATAGATATCGGAGTGGGTTACAACGTATTCTCAAGAGGAGTAGACCAAGGACGCTATCCACTCCCGCGTACTATCTCATTTGGTATTCAGGTTAGTTTATGATACAATGATAAAATCCACTAATTGAATTAATAACATGAAAAAGAATTGGTTATCATATATATGCATGGCAACTCTCTTATCCGGAGCACTGACTTCATGCAACGAAAATAAATTTCTGGATCTGAAAGATCCTAATCATTTCACGGAAGAAAACTTCTGGAGAAATAAAGCGGATGCAGAAAGCGGTCTTGCCGCTGCTTATTCCCCCATAAAATATCAAATGTATGGTTATTACGGAGCATTTGACGGATGGTTAAATTTAAATAGTCGTGGTGATGATATTTTTACGGTTCTGAATGAAGAACCTTCTATGTGGACCATCGCAACATTTCAAAACTCAACTACTACCGGATATGATCCGTATGGAGCGCTTTATGCTGGTATCCAACGTGCCAATCTTGTAATAAAAAACATCGATAAAATTCCAGCGGCAGGAATTAGTGAGGAAGACCGATCCATGATTAAAGGAGAGGCACTCTTTTAAGAGGATTCCAATATTTCCTATTAGTTCATAATTATAAAGAAGTTCCTCTACGTTTAATTCCGTCTAACGAAGACGAAAGCAATAAACCCGCGGCTAAAGAAGAACAAATTTGGAAGCAAGCAGAGGATGATTTAAAAAATGCTATAAATAGCAATATTCCCGTCACTCGTTCCGGTGACGAGAAAGGACGTATTGAGAAAGGAGCAGCCATCGCTATGCTTGGAAAAGTATATTTATACCAGCACAAGTATCCAGAAGCAAAAGCTCAACTGGAACTATTGACGAAAGCCCCTTATTATCCAGGACGTTACGACTTAATTGAAAACTTTGCCGAGAATTTTACTACAGCGAATGAGAACAATAAGGAATCTGTTTTCGAATTGCAATATAGTAGTGATGGTGAATTGACATGGGGTAACGAAAGCGGTATCAACTAGGTAACTCACTTCCAACATTTGTAGGTCCGGTTGCCGCCGGTGGTTGGGCTAAGCTGATGCCTTCCAGCTTTGCCGTCGGCCAGTTTGTGCAAGAAGAACGTCCTGCCGGTTCGGATACGAAGTATGACAAACGCATGTATGCAAGCTTATTTTTCAATCCCGAAGCTATGGGAGATGTAGTGAAGAACGAGAAATGGTATGGAGGAAGCCGTTCTATGGAGCAACTTTGGGATGGCAATAGCGGTAAAATGAGTGGTGGTGCTCCATCTTACAGTCAAGGTGACGGTAAGTTTTTGCTAAAAAAATACACTGCATATTTTGTAAATGCTTCTGATGCTGATATTATGGGTCATAAGGAAGGGAAAGCAAACAATTTACGAGCTATGCGATTCTCAGAAGTGCTGTTAATGTACGCCGAAGCTTGTGCCAAAACAAACGATGTAAACGGGGCAAACACCGCATTGAAGCTCGTTCGCAAAAGAGCAGGATTAGCTGATAAGACATTTGCCCAATCGGACTTGATGTTAGAAATAGAGCACCAATGCTTGCTCGAGTTTTTTGGTGAAGGACATCGTTTTGACGACCTAAAACGCTGGTATACCACTGAAGAGATTAAAAATATTTTCACTGAAAATGAAAAACAGGGAGCAGAATACTTTCAAGAAAACATAAATATTACCCTATTCCTTCTGGAGAGTTGAACAACAATGATGCCATGGTACAAACTGAACTATGGAGATAATATTTTTACAACCAATTTATACTTAGAATATATGAAGAAGATATACTCATTATTATTTGTAGCATTATTCCTATTCTTAGGATATTCATGTGACGATGGAAGTTTAGACCATAGTGATGTTTTTATCCCGGAACCAGTTGAAGAAAATTTTGACGATGACGGGATTGCACCGGAACCTACAACTACCGCTGTTGTAAGAATGAAAATCGGAGAAGAAAACAAACATCAAGTAATTGATGGCTTCGGCTGTGCCTTCTGCGGGTGGTCACATCGTATTTGGAATACGATGCAGCGTGACGCAGTGATAGAAGACCTGTTTAGTGAAAACGGTTTGGATTTAAATATTTTCCGGGGCGAAATATTCCCGTCTTACGGTAATCCAACTACAGGAGACATTGAATTCAAGATGGATCGCAATTTTATGTTGCAGCCCGATGATCCTTCTATGATTAATAACTACTGGCGAAACTACAATGGTGAAGAGTGCGGAGAACAATGTCAACTTGGCCAAATGTGGTTAGTTGACCTTATAAGTAGAAAATATAAAGATGTCAATTTCTTCTTTTCAGTTTGGTGTCCTCCTATCAAATGGAAAAGCAATAACAAACTTAATGGTGGAAGCCTCAAGTCGGAATATTACGATGAATATGCCCAATATCTATTGGATTTCGTCGATGCATATGAACAAAAATTCGGCATTGACATATATGCATTATCAGGATGGAATGAACCGGACAAACTTGCTAGTTTAGGTGGTTGGGCAACCTGTGCATGGTCTGAAGAAGAAATGGCTAAATTTGTCCTCGAAAAACTTCGTCCAGCGATGGAGAAAAGAGGCCACAGTGATATGAAACTTGTTTATGCAGAAAATGCCCAGTGGAAATGGGCGGTCGATTTTATCAATAATAGTTTAAAAAAATATCCGGAACTGGTAGATCCAAATTTCATTGTAGCCGGTCATGGATATTCTACAAGAGATGAAAATGTCATTCCTTTTGAAGAGGCAGAAAAGCGCAATGTCCACATGTGGCAAACAGAGCTTAGTGATGATAAAGGTCGCCAAGAGACATGGCCGGATGCAATGAAATGGGCTAAAACTTTTCATGCTTATATGGCAAATGCCAATATGAGTGCCTTTGTATGGTGGTCAGGTGCACGTCCTTGCAGCACTACGGGCGAAAACCTAATTCAATTAGAAGAGGCATTACCTAGTACATACTATTACAGAGTTCCACGCTACTATACTTTTGGACAGTTCAGCAAATTTATTGAGCAAAATGCCGTACGTGTAGACGTAGAAGCTATTTCTTCAGAAACAGATAAACTCCCCGAAGACTTGTTGGTTTCTGCTTATGTGAAAGATGACACCTACACTATTGTACTAATCAATTTATCTCAAAAAGAATCATTCTCTACATTGATTGAGATTGAAGGAGTGGAATTCCAAAATATGAGAACATATACTTCCAGTGAATATGTGAAGTGGAAACACAAAAAGATCAATCCGTCTCAAAGCGGTTTACGTTCTATTACCGTTCCCAAATATAGTGTTGTAACTGTGACTGGTAAAATGAAAAACCATGAAGTTGAATAACGAATTATAAATTAGAGAATATCATGAAAAGAAATATAATACACTTAACAGGAATCGCACTTTGTGCAATCGGATTATTTTCCGGTTGTAATGAAGACTTACCTAGTTACACAAGTCTGACTGTGGATGCAGAGACATTGACAATTAATTTAGATGAGACAACCGAAGGGAGTTTTAATATTACTGGGGGCAATAGCGGATACAAAGTGTCTAGTTCAAATGCTGCAGTAGCGACAGCAGTTATTTCGGGCAATGAAGTGATTGTAACAGGTTTGAAATATGCACTGCAACGTTAACCGTTATCGACTGGACTAAGAATTCGGCAAATGTGAAAGTAGTGGTAGCTCAAGAACAGGAGCTAGCAGTAAAAACAAGTTCCACGACTATGTTCTTTGAAGAACACAAAACGCTCGAAATATATACTGGAAATGGAGGATATAGCATAACATCTTCCAATGAGTCAGTAGCAACAGCAAAAATCAGTGAAGATGGAAAAATAGAAATCACTTCTTCTATCGTTCCGGGGACTGCGATACTAACCGTGAAAGACAGTCACAACAAAACAGCCGAGATTGCTGTGAAAGTAATAAAGAGGCTGGTAGTAGATAATAGTGAAGATATTACTTATCTAATAACAAGCGAACCCGTTACGATTAAAATTTTGGATGGAAATGGTGATTATACCTGCAGTCTCCCAAAATACTCCGAATCTTATATCAAATGTACGGTAGCAGAAAATGGAACAGAAGTTATTATTGAAGGATTGAAAAGAAACTATTTCAATAAAGCAATCACCATCAAGGACAAAGAAGGACAATCCATTGACATTCATATCAAGACTATTGATGAACCTTATTGGGAAAATCCAAGTTATCGTTACTTAATAGCTGGTTCTTATGCTTATCAGTATCCTTCTACAGCAAAAGTTGGTGAAGCTATTTATTCTGAAGAACTTAATATTTCGCTATTAACAATAAAGAGTACAGGAAGTTATGCTTCCGGATTTGCAGTCCAATTACCGGTAATCTTGAAGAAGGAGTAAAGACCAATGCTGTACTTTATAAAGTTGCTAAAAATGCAGTAGATAAAAATGTTGCCTATTCAATAGAAGACTGTAAAATAGATAAAGTAGAAGATGGCTGGTATTGGGTTAGCTTCTTGGAACCCGGTTACACCGTTCGTTCTTACTTTATCACTAAGCAATAATTTATAAACTTGACATATCCGTTTAAAAGTACCCCCATACTTTTAGAATGATAAAACATAAAAAGAAACTGTTCGTACAACACAGCATGCATTTCATGTCTATCTGCATTGTGAACAGTTTCTTTTATCTTGTCAAGAAGATGCAAGGGAAATGGACTGCAAATCTTTATCTCTTAATATATTGAATTGATATGAATAGATACAATAATAGACTTCATATTCTAAAAAAAGAACATGAGTCACTTATCTCACGTAAAAATAAGATGATATTTTCCGAAAATGGAATATCGAGCGCTATAAATATCCTATCCTGACAGCTGCTCATACTCCCTTGGAATGGCGTTATGATTTGAATCCGGAAACAAATCCATACCTAATGGAACGAATCGGAGTAAATGCCACCATGAATTCGGGAGCTATCAAATGGAATGGAAAGTATCTAATAATAGTACGTGTAGAAGGAAACGACCGAAAATCATTCTTCGCCATTGCCGAAAGTCCGAATGGCATAGACAACTTCCGTTTTTGGGAATACCCGATACATTTGCCGGACACAGACCCAAGTGAAACAAACGTCTACGACATACGTCTGACAGCCCATGAAGATGGTTGGATATATGGCATTTTCTGTTCCGAAAGTCTTGACCCGAACGCTGCACCAGGCGACCTATCTTCCGCCATAGCCAAAGCAGGCATCGTGCGTACTAAAGACTTAAAAAGCTGGGAACGGCTGCCAAACCTGATTTCCAAAAGTCAGCAACGCAATGTTGTATTGCATCCGGAATTTGTTAACGGCAAATACGCCCTGTACACCCGTCCACAGGATAACTTTATCGACGCCGGCAACGGAGGAGGTATTGGCTGGGCGCTTATAGATGACATTACCCATGCAGAAGTGAAAGAAGAAATCATTATAAACCACCGTCATTACCATACAATAAAAGAGGTAAAGAATGGCGAAGGTCCCCATCCTATCAAAACCCCCAAAGGATGGTTGCACCTCGCCCATGGAGTTCGTGCATGTGCTGCCGGTCTGCGTTATGTACTCTATCTGTATATGACATCTTTGGAAGATCCGACAAAAGTCATTGCCGAACCGGGTGGTTTCTTATTGGCCCCTATGGGAGAAGAGAGAATTGGAGATGTCTCCAATGTGCTCTTCTCAAATGGTGGATTGCAGACGAGGACGGAACAGTGTATATCTATTACGCATCTTCCGATACCCGCATGCACGTAGCAACTTCCACCGTAGACAGGCTGATAGATTATTGTCTTCACACCCCGGCAGACGGTTTACGCTCTGCTGCTTCTGTAGAAAACATTTGCAAGCTCATAGAAGCTAACAAATATGTAATGGCAGAACAGGTTTATTTTTAAGGTAATGTGAGCTCAATACTTGAGCAGTATTAGTTGCCCTCCATTGACCAATTCCACGTCAATGGAGGGCTTTTCTATAAAGCAGGACAATAGCTGATACAAAAGTGCGTATTGCAGGTAAAATAGCACTTATCAAAAGTGCGCATTGCAGGGTATAAATAGGAAATTAAATTTGCGTATTGCAGAGGATATCATTAAATTTGCGTATTAATAAGATGATAAATAGAGAATTACATGATATTTAAACGCAAAATGTATAACAAGCTGCTTGCTTGGAAACAACAGGCGGCAGGAACCAAGGCACTTCTGATAGAAGGCGCCCGGCGAATAGGTAAATCCACTCTTGTGGAAGAGTTCGCAAAAAATGAATACCGAAGCTATCTTTGATGGATTTCAACAAGGTAAGTGACTCGGTTACTTCAGCCTTTAACAATTATATGAATGATCTCGATACCTTTTTCCTGATTCTTTCTTCGGAATATGTGTAAAACTTACCCAAAGGAATCCATCATCATATTTGATGAGATACAACAGTTTCCGAAAGCCCGGCAAGCAATAAAGTATCTGGTTGCGGATGGGCGGTTCGACTATATTGAGACAGGCTCGCTCATTTCCATAAAAGAAAATGTACAAGATATAACCATTCCCTCAGAAGAGAGAACACAGCTTATGTACCCCATGGACTTCGAAGAGTTTGCTTGGGCAATGAATGAAGAGCCATTGATAACATATATCCGCCAATGCTTTGACAAAAAGGAACCTTTGGAGCAAGGACTTCACGCCAAAGCTATGTTATTGTTCCGTCAATACATGATTGTGGGCGGTATGCCGAAAAGCCTGTCAGCGTATTTGGAGAACAACCGGAGCTTCGAAATGGCCGATGTGGAAAAAAGGGATATACTGACACTGTATCGGAATGACATAATGAAGATAAGGTCAGGTTACAGGTCGAACGTATTGAGCATCTTTGACCAAATTCCCGCTTTTCTTTCACGTTCGGAAAGACGGGTAGTAATGAATCGTATTGAAAAGGGAGCAAGCTTCCCAAAGTATCATGATACTTCTTTTGGCTCTCTGATTCAATGATTGCCAATGAATGCTTTAATTGTTCAGATCCTAATGTGGGCCTCTCGCTGAATGAAGACAGAACCTATGTGAAATGCTATATGGGTGATACCGGACTACTTATCAGCCATACATTCGATGAGAATGAAATCTCTGACGGAGAACTTTACCGGGAAATCCTGTTGGGAAAACTGTCGGTGAACGAGGGTATGTTCTACGAGAACGTAATCGCACAGATGCTTGTGGCTGCCGGACACAAGCTTTACTTTTACACCCGATACAATGAAGAAAAGCATCGCAACGACATGGAAATTGATTTTATCCTGTCGAACCAAAGCAAACTAAAATATAAGATTTTTCCGATAGAGGTAAAATCGAATGACAAGTATACTATTCGTTCACTCATCAAATTCAAAGAGAGTTTTCATCAGCGCATAGGAGAATGCTATGTGATTCATCCGAAGAACCTGTACGTAAAGGAAGGAGTAGTGTATCTGCCTGCCTATATGACCTTCTGCTTGTAAAGAGAGAGTATTCCTGCAGGAATTTTCTCTCTTTTTCCTTAAATCCGCAACAGTTATCATGAAGGACGCTTTCATGATACTGTTGCGGATTTAAGGAAAAAGTATCAGAATGAGTTAAAATAATATTTGTTTCCCTACTACTTTCGCCCTACTTTTGCATCAAATAAAATAAACCTAATCGAAATAACGATATGAAACTACACGAAATCGATATTCTCATCATTTGTGCCTATCTCATCGCCATGATTGTCATCGGACTTATCCTGAAGAAACGGGCTGCCCAAAATATGGATTCTTATTTCCTGGGAGGGAAATCATTGCCATTTTATATGCTCGGACTCTCCAATGCTTCCGGAATGTTTGACATCACAGGAACGATGCTGATGGTATATTGGGCATTTGCCTACGGATTCAAGAGCCTTTGGATTCCCTGGTTGTGGCCAGTGTTCAACCAAATCTTTCTAATGGTTTATCTGTCCGTGTGGTTACGTCGTTCCAATGTACTCACTGGAGCAGAATGGATTAAGACACGTTTCGGTAAAGGCAAAGGATCGACTCTTTCACATACGATTGTTATCATCTTTGCATTACTTAGCGTACTCGGTTTTTTAAGTTATGGATTCATAGGTATTGGTAAATTTATGGAGATATTCATCCCCTGGGAAGTAGTATCTCCATTCATTCCTTTCAATGTGCCTGCAGAATATGTTCCTCATGTATATGGTATTTTCTTTACCACAATCGCCACTTTCTATGTAATGCTCGGAGGAATGTTGAGTATTGTATGGACAGACGTTGTGCAGTTCCTGATTATGACAGTAGCAGGTATCGTAATTGTTGTTATCGGAATGCAAATGGTAGCACCGGACATGATTCATTCTTTCGTACCGGCCGGCTGGGACTCTCCTTTCTTCGGATGGACGCTGGATATCGACTGGAGCAGTCGGATGAGCCTCTTGACGGAACGGATGGCGAATGAACCATATAGCCTGATTAGCATCTTCGTCATGATGGCCTTGCTCAAAGGAATATTTATGAGTATGGCAGGACCGGCGCCCAACTATGATATGCAGAAAATTCTATCTTGCAAATCCCCCAAAGAAGCGGCTATGATGAGCGGTTCCGTATCAGTCGTACTATTAATCCCCCGCTACCTGATGATTATGGGATTTGCTCTGCTGGCTATCTACTTCTTTAAAGAAGATGGCGGTCTGACACAAATGGAAGTGACACGAACGGATTTTGAAACTATCCTCCCCCATCTATCACACGTTATGTGCCTGCAGGATTAGCCGGAATCCTACTAGCCGGACTACTGGCAGCTTTCATGTCGACTTTTGCGTCCACTGTTAATGCCGCACCGGCTTATATCGTGAATGATATTTATCTGAAATATATCAATCCGAAAGCGAGTGTGAAAACACAAATACGCAGTAGCTATATTATTTCTGTCGCAGTAGTAGTTATCAGCACTGTCATCGGATTCTTCCTGAAAGACATCAATGAAATATTCCAATGGATTGTAGGAGCACTCTTCGGAGGATACATCGCGGCCAACGTACTGAAATGGCATTGGTGGCGCTTCAATGGTGAAGGCTATTTCTGGGGAATGACCGCCGGAGTAATAGCAGCCATCGTCATGAAGTTCACTGTTCCCGACGCATGGGTACTCTATTTCTTCCCCGTACTGTTCGGAGTTTCCCTGATAGGATGCATCGCAGGAACCTATAGCGCACCTCCAACAGACGAAGAGACGCTCATCAACTTCTACACCGTGTACGCCCATGGGGATGGTGGAAGCCGATTGAAGAAAAAGCATTGGCCCG
>ENA-OQJH01000524-OQJH01000524.1-human-gut-metagenome-genome-assembly--contig:-NODE-524-length-20592-cov-3.054532_pt1 | contig 20592 bp, 27 predicted proteins | sample MGYA00242597_ERZ504763 | MGnify/ENA primary metagenome ERZ504763 (study PRJEB26092, sample SAMD00036359) | human gut metagenome | host: Homo sapiens | study: EMG produced TPA metagenomics assembly of...
TTTCCTCCCTTGTTTTTCGGAGAAAAATGCAAGTCCTCTGGCGAGCAGAGGATTTTCCTCCCTTGTTTTCCGAAGGAAAATGCGAGTCCTCTGGCGAGCAGAGGATTTTTTTTCCTTCCTAAAATTTTTCTGCTTCATCGAAAATGCAAGTTCCACGACCTTATACGCCCCGTCGTAGATTCCGGCTTCTTTATTTTTTACAATGTTGTCGCACATATCGCAGAGCAGTGTTTTTTCTTCCAGAAACAGTTTCATCATCTGAAGCGTGTGCGGGATATCCCTGCACTCTAATGTGCCATCACCGATCTCCGCGGAATGGATTGCTCCCCACTGCTCGTGTCCTCCAACACGTCTGATAAATAGTTTCGGCACCGGATAAAATGAAAGTTCACTCGGCTTTGTGACGAGCACATCGCAGCTTCGCATCAGAAGATTCGTGCAGTATACCGCTTCAAAAATATTTTCATGCCAGAAGCCGTGGATTCCGATGACATCTTTGTTAAGCGCATCCTCCGCAAATTTTTTCGTATCCTCCCAGTCGTTAAAATGTTCTTTCGCATAATGTCCCATCTCCGGGATTTCCTTTAAAAGTTCCTCCCAGACATTGCGGTAATCACCGACATTGACATAAAGCGCCGCTTTCTTTTCTTTGATCTGTGGCAGCAAAAAACGGATGATCTCTGCAAAAATTTCTTTCTGTGCACCGGCACCTCCGATCGTCAAGAGAAAACGCATCGGTTTTCCCTCTTCTTTTCTCTGTTTTCTCGCTGCGCAGTCCGTCTCGATATTGCTGACAAGCTCATGGTCGACGTAATGTCCGGTATAAAAAAGAGCATCTTCCGGCATCGGATTCAACACATCATTTCCCTGCATTCCATTTAAAATGCGGTATCCTGGTATGCATAATGCGTCTGTACCGTGTGAATGCTGCCTTCCGCTAAATGAAGTGCCATCTGCCAGTTGTCCGGAATCGCATTGACCACATATTTCATTCCGGCATGAAGTGCAGCCTGTGCCGGCCATACATGTGTTGCGACGACCGGGATATCCTTTGGGATATTCGCATACACCGGAGCCATCAGTTCTGCATTTTTCTGATCCGCTGCATTGTAGGTCAGTTTGCGGAATCCCTCATAGTTCATCGGCTCCCATACCAGACGGTTAAACAGTCTGCTCTTCTGTGACAGGCGGGAACCCATGGAGTAAAGATCATTCTGTGCACCGATCACTTTGGTACAGGTGGTCTGTCCGTAAGAATTCAGATCCATCCAGTACGGTTCATAGCCCAGCGCATGCGCCGCGGAAGCGATTGCCATAGAAATGCGGTAATGGCCAAATCCCATACGGATATTTCCAACAATGATTCCTTTCTCCGTATGAAAATCCGCTGCGCCCTCTTCTCCCACACGGATATCAGAGACACCAAGTTCCGGTCCGATATAAGGATTTGCCTTGATCGAGGTCGGATAATTTTTTGTGCTGTCATCCCCGAATTTACGAATAAATTTCTGCTTCGACCGGACTGCTTTTCGATAGGCACCCGATGCTATGTTGTTTCCAAAAATCTGTTTCGATCGTTCCTGCATCATCTACTACTTCCTTCCTTATTTTGTGTTTATTTAAATTCTTTTCAAATTTTCTTTTCAAATTGTAAAACACAGTGACTGTTTATTTTCTGTCATTTTTCACTTCAAACTGTATTCTCTGTTCTTCCATCTGCGCCGCTCTTATCTTTAAAATGCCAATGCCCTCTTCTCCGGTCGTTCTGACATAAGTACCACCCATACCTCCCTGCAGGGAAATGATTTTGGTCCAATAATGGCAATCGGTCCCTCCGCAGATAATACAACCGGCTCCTGGTAAAAGTTAACGATATTATCGTTCTGATCTAATGCATGGATACGGATCTCTGCAACATCATAGGTATGCCGTTCTGTCAGGCTCTGATGATCCGGTTTTGCAGATAAATGCAAGGAAGTGACCGGCTCTTTTCTGACCACCTTTACCACTTTTCCATTTTTTACTGCCTCAAACCGGTAACTCGTTGAAGTTCCGCCCCAGTCACCGATATAGCGGTTGTACAAAGTTACCGCGTCCGTCGGCTTCATATGATAAAAGAGTATCAGCTTCAGTGCCGCTAAATACACACCTTTCGGAAGATCGGAAAGTCCGTACCGCGCCGCCGCATTCAGGATATATTTCACTGCCTTTGCCTGTGCCGGTTTAAAATCTTCCTCTTTTTCAATGGCATCTCCGATAAAATCATCTACCGCGACCGGTCCATGTGAAAGATTTTATACGGCGAATCTGATGCGGTATACTCCTTTAAAAACCGGTCATTTTTGTACATCCGTACACTGTCCGCATTGGTAAAAATCCAGATCGTTCCGCGGTTACAGCCCGGATGTTCCCCGATATCCATGGACGAACTGATTTCAAGTACCGGCTCCTTTTCCTGCTGACGCATGTAGACCGCAGCCGCAAGTTTCGGATTTCGGAACATGTCCATCACACCGTGATAACAGATACGGTCGCCGCTGCCAAAATCCTTATGTGTATTGTAGTCAAACATGCACCAGCCAAAACTTCCTGCAATATCCGCTTCCCCGGCAACTGCATCTAATACATTTACATGTCGCATGGCATGCCACACACGGTGTTCCTCCCAGTCGTAACTTTTCGTTGGATACATATGTCCGTTATATTCGCTGATGAGATACGGTTTGCTGTTATCAGACGTAACAGCACTTTTTCTCACATCCGTGGTTTGTCCCATTGTGGCTGAAATCATTGTAGGTATAGACATCCTCTAAAAGGCTGCTCTTTTTATGTGCCCGGACACCCCCAGTCTGTCTTGTTGGATCCAGTTCATGTGCCACGCGGTTTGTTTCCCGGTAAAATGCGTCATCATCCCCGGACTCGTTGATCCGCACACCCCACAGGATCACAGACGGATGATTCCGATACTGCTCTACCATGTCTTTTACGTTTTCGACCGCCTGTTTTTTCCAGATTTCATCCCCGATGTGCTGCCAGCCCGGTATTTCCGTAAAGACCAAAAGTCCCAGTTCATCACACCGCTCCACAAAATGCCGCTCTGCGGATAATGGGACGTCCTCACCGCATTTACGCCCAGTTCATTTTTCAAAATATCTGCATCCCGTTTCTGCATGGATTCCGGCATTGCATAGCCGACATATGGATAACTCTGATGGCGGTTCAATCCTCGCAGCTTTACTTTTTTGCCATTTAAATAGAAGCCGTCCTGCAAAAAAACTGCAGTCCGGAATCCAAACAGCGTAATATTTTCATCCAGCACATTTCCATTTGCAAAAGTTCTGTTTTGACTTCATAGAGCAACGGATTCTCCAGATCCCAGAGTTTTATATCCGGCACCGGAAAAGAAAGCTTACGATCTGATGCCACCCGGCTCTCACCGATCTGTCTGTAGTTTTCTGTGCCGCGCTCTCTGATACTCTGCCGGATGAGAAATTCCTTTTTTTCATCGGTTTTGCCACTGTTTTTAATTTCTATTTCAGAGATCAGCTTTGCGTCTGGCTTTTGACCTTTCGGTATTTCGCTGTGCAGAAATATATCCGCGAGATAAGTCTCATTTTTCAGATCCACATAGGCTTCCCGGTAAATTCCGCCGTAAGTCATATAATCGATCACATACCCGAACGGCGGGATGTTTAAGTTCTCCCTGCTATCCACCCGCACTGTAAGCACATTTTCTGCCCCGATTCGCAGTTTTTGCTGATATCGATGGAAAATGCCGTGTAGCCACAGTGATGCTCCCCGATCCTTTCCCCGTTCAAAAACACCTGTGCTTCATGCGCGATGCCTTCAAACGTCACGATCACGGTCTGATCTTTCCATTCTTCCAGTGCAAAAAAATGTTTTCTATAGCAGCACACCATCTGGTAACTGCTCTCATCAAAATAATGAAACGGTGTCTCCTTGCAAGTGTGCGGCAGTCTGACATCCTCCATGCGTCATCCTGATAAGCCGTCTCTCTCATTTGATTTTCGTATGTTTCCTTAAATTTCCACCCGTCATTCCAGTAAATGCGTTTTTGCATCATCCTCACTTCCCTTCCGCAACGATTCCCTGCACTAAGATCGTGACTACTTCATCCAGACCATCCTGATAGGATATCCCGTTAGAGATCAGGATATCTCTCTGGAAAAATTGCTCTAATGCCGCCTCCAGCATCATTTTTACGATTGGGATCTTAACCGGCCGGATCACGCCCTCTTTCATTCCCTGCTCTAATAAGGAAATCGTTGTCTCCCAGCCGGTTTCTAACCGTTCCTCCACATGTTTGTAGATGTTCGGATACTTTTCCCGCAACAGATAGAGCTGTCTGAAATCAACTTCCCGGTAACTCTCCGGCAAAACACCTAAAACCGCCCGGATTTTTTCAAGTGTGGATAATTTTTCATTCTCTAACACCTGTCTTTCGCTCTCTTTGATTGAATCGAACAGATAATCTACCATCGCTAAGAAAAGTGATTCCTTATCACGGAACACGGTATAAATCGTTTTCTTACTCATGCCAAGGATTCCAGCCAGATCATCCATGGTAAATTTTAACCCTTTCTGGTTAAATGCCTTTAAGGTTCCCTCTAAAATACTCTCCCTTAATTCCATCATGTTCTCCGTTTCTTCTTTATTACATGGAAACTATTTTTGTTATTTGAGTTTCCTATATTGTATCATCTTGTTTTCGTACCCGCAAGAAACTAATTTACCAAAAATAGTTTCCATTTTTTATCTATTTCTTCCAAAACCCAGAGAATCGTGTGCATTTTATTTTTGCAAATAAGGTGGGATGTGAGTATAATAGGCAGTGAATTGCAATGAAGGAGAAATTAGTGTGAAAAATAAGCTCGATAGCTTATCGCACGGCTATTTGTTTCTGAGCAAAAACAAATAGCTTCTATGACAAGGCATAAAAAACATGACAGACGAGAATTTGAGATTCTCGTCGCCTCTTCGCAACAAGTTGCTCAGAAATGAGGATTACTATGGAAAATGATCATATCAAACATATATTAGAACAGTTAGAATCGGGGCAGCTACTGCTTCCGATGCTTATGACCAGTTAAAGCTGGCACCTTTTGAGGATCTTGGATATGCCAAGGTGGATCATCACCGTGAAGTCAGACAGGGTGCGCCGGAGGTGATCTACGGTGCATCTAAGACAAAAGAACAGATGGAGGGCATTATAAACAGCCTGCTCTCCCACTGCAAAGAAAATATCCTGATCACAAGACTTTCGACAGAATCCGCGGCGTACCTGTCCGAACGTTTTGATCTTTTTTACGATGAGCTGTCAAAAATCGGCATCGTAAACCGCACCGAGCATTATTCCGCTGACGGCACGATCGTTGTCGCCACCGGAGGGACAAGCGATATCCCGGTTGCAGAGGAGGCTGCGCTGACTGCAGAGGTACTCGGCAATCATGTCATCCGTCTCTACGATGTCGGCGTTGCCGGGCTCCACCGTCTGCTCTCAAATATGGAACTTTTATCAAAGGCAAATGCGATCATTGCAGTCGCCGGGATGGAAGGCGCGCTTGCGAGCGTCATCGGCGGCCTGACCGACTGTCCTGTCATCGGCGTCCCGACGAGCGTTGGTTACGGCGCAAGTTTGGTGGTATCTCAGCACTTTTATCGATGCTTAATTCCTGCGCCAGCGGTGTTTCCGTCGTAAACATCGACAACGGTTTTGGTGCAGGTTACCTTGCCAGCATGATCAATCATCAGGCAGCCCCTAAAACAGATGACAGACCATCATCCTGCCATAAAAACACGGACAAACTGTAAATCTTCATATTAAAAAATATCAAATTCAGCACCAGGGAGGATTATTTATGAAAACACTTTATATAGAATGTAATATGGGTGTTGCCGGCGATATGTTAATGGGCGCCCTCTATGAACTCTGTGATCAGAAAGAAAAATTTTTATCGGACATGAATCAGGCTTTTGCACCTTACGGTGTGACACTTTCTGTGGAACCGGCAGTAAAATGCGGGATCAGCGGCACACACATGAGGGTAGCTGTACACGGTGAGGAAGAACATTCCCATGATGTTCTGCCTGAGCACATTCATGAAGATGGGCACATGACAATCCATGCACAGGAAGAATCCCCTACACACGATCATGGTACACAATGCTGCCATGAACACGTTCATGATGAAGATACACTCATGCATTCACATGAACACACTCATGATGAAGATACACTCATGCATTCACATGAGCACACTCATGATGAAGATTCACTCATGCATGTTCACGATCATATTCATGACGAAAATGAGCACACACATACTCACGACAACAACTCGCACCATGAACACCACCACACGCATGCCCACACCAGTTACACCCAGATCTTAGAACAGATCCACACACTTCCATTCCCATCATCGGTAAAAGACTCCGTAGCCGCAGTCTACCGTCTGATCGGGGAAGCAGAATCAAAAGTGCACCACTCCACCTTAGACCAGATCCATTTCCACGAAGTCGGATCGATTGACGCGCTTGTGGATGTGACCGGATGTGCCTATCTGTTATCACTGCTTGAACCGGAAACCATTCTCTGCTCTCCGGTTCATGTCGGAAATGGCTTTGTACACTGTGCCCACGGCACACTCCCGGTTCCGGCGCCTGCCACCGCAGAACTTTTAAAAGGGATTCCTTTTTACAGTAGAAATATTCAGGGCGAACTCTGTACGCAACGGGGGCTGCTGTTTTAAAACATTTTGTGACCTCTTTCGAAGCCATGCCGCCTATGAATGTAACAGAGATCGGCTATGGTATGGGAACAAAGGATTTTGCTGCCGCCAACTGTGTGCGTGTTTTCCTCGGCGAATCTTCTCCCGGTTCCAACACAGCTCCATCCTTTGATGACTCCGTGCTGTCCATCTCCTGCAATCTCGATGATATGACAGGCGAAGCGGTCGGATTTGCAACTGAACTGCTCTTACAGGCGGGCGCTTTGGACGTATACACAATACCGATTCAGATGAAAAAGAACCGTCCGGGTATTCTTTTAACCTGTATCTGTGAGCCAAAAGACCGTGAACGTCTGACTTCCCTTTTCTTTTTACACACCACAACACGCGGTGTGCGCTATCAGATGTTTGACCGCGCCAAACTTACCTCTGAAATCGAAACCTGCCATTCCGCATACGGCGATATACGGATCAAAAAAAAGCTGCGGGTACGGTGTCGAAAAAGAGAAAGCAGAGTTTGAAGATTTAAAAGCCATTTCTGCCGGCCATAACTATGAGGTGTCACTCGACCAGATCCGGGATACGATCGTGAGATAATTTTAAACAGATGACAGGGCGAAAATCCGATTTTTTCAGACATTTTCGCCCTCTTTCTTCCTCATTTCAGCGTTTCCACAGGCATTTTGGGGGAATCTTCTTCATTTCTGCTGTTTTTCGCCCTGACTTTTTGATTTCCGTGGGCTATTGAAATGAATTCCATCACTTTTCGCCCATTCTCTTTTATATCTGATAAATTTCTATTATAAATCGGGCGAACCACTTTTATTTTCCTCATATTTCACCCATTTTTATCTTCACCCCCAATCCAGCTAATACAATACTTTGACATCTCATCCGTGACCTCATACACCGGAAGAAACATGGTTTCCGTGCCACGGGAACGGGATCTGTAACTGCTCTGCTGCCAGGGGGGAAAGCTTCATAGGTGTGCTCAACAAAAAATCTTATACACAAAATAGCTGCGTATAAAACTTCGTAACCATCTAAAATTTCTTCTTTTTCAGACAATTCATGCAGATAAAGACTCACCATATTTTCCAATACACTTTCTTTTCCAGCGTCAATTATTTCATCTTTAATCTCCTGCAAACACATATGAATCTCCCATTTTTCATTTTCTACAATATATATTCCATCTGTCTCTCTTTGGTTTTTAATCCCATTTTTTCATAGAATTTTTCCGCGGAGGTATTTCCTGCCCAGACATTTAATGTCACTTCATAACAGCCTAACCGTTTCGCCTCGCCCTTTACATATTCAAACAGGCTCTCACCTACATGCTGTCCTTCTGATTTTGCATCGACGCACAGATCATCGATAAAAAGCGATGTAAATGGCACCATATTATTGGAGAATGGCTGCTGTTTCAACTGGCAGAAAGCATATCCTAAGCATACGTCATTCTCATCTGCAGCTACATAAACAGGCTTTGTATCATCTTTTAACATTTCTTTCAGTTCATCCTCTGTGTACTTTGTCGTCCCCGGAATAAAAATATCCGGTCTTATATCTGCATGGATTTGAAGCACCTGCTCTAATAATTCAATCAGTCTTGGGATATCTTTTTCGTTTGCTCTTCGAATATTCATTTCACTTGCCTCCATATTTTTCATTATATCTGTAGTTTGAGTTTCAGGAATTTATTTTGATCCCCGCTTCCATTTATACATTTTCAGACACTGCGGATGCTCAAAATACTCCTGATCAAAGATCCATGCAATGTCAGTATCCGATAATTCTTCTGCCTTAAATCTCCGATATTTGCTGTTCAGCTATACACTTCCCACTATCTGGGCGTGTTCGGGACTTGCACCCGTTAGAGTGCGCCCATGGCGCGCAAACTAAAAAAGGCTCCGCCAACAATAGCAGAGCCTACGACATTTTCTTTAAAAACCCACGGTATCCAGCCGGATCGTGGTAAATGATAATCCAAAATTTTTGATTTCTATCTTACTCTTCTAAACTTTCCTTCATTCTGCCAAGCATACCTGATTTTTTCAACGGCAGAGTAATAATAATGGCAATGATCGTTCCTCCACAGGTGCTGATCAGAAACGGAACAACAAATGTGAATAACGCCGCTGCTTTATTACCCATGACAAGATATGCCACCGGATAAGAGAGCATTCCACCAATGATTCCGGTTCCAACTACTTCGCCAATATAGGCAAATGGAAGTTTTTCCCATACTTATAGAGAAGTCCGCCAAGCAATGCACCACACATGCTTCCCGGGAATGCCAGAGGGCTTCCCAGTCCTAACAGATTACGGATCAGCGCCGCAATAAATGCCTGTGCCAGTGCCCACCACGGTCCTACGGTAACTGCGCATAAAATATTTACCAGATGCTGTACCGGTGCACATTTTGAACCGAATACCGGGAAGGAAAATAAACTTCCCACCACCGCTACTGCTGCTAAGATTGCTGTAACTGTCAATTTCTTTAAATTAAATTTTTTCATTTTGTCCTCTTTTCCCAGAATCTGCCACATACCACATTCTAAAAAAGAATGATAAGACTGCAACAGTTCCTATTTGATTTACTGCCCCTGCAGCTTTTTCCACAATCAGGCAGAGAATGACTGTGACCACCATATCCGGCAGCGTATTTCCAACCGGCGTATCCACCTGCATCAATATGCGGTAAATCACAAATCCGGCAAGCCATACGATCAGATTACGCCACTGAAATGCAGATTTTCCGGCATCTGCTTTCTTTAAAATGAAGTAATCTGCGATCTGCACTGCGATCATCGGAGCAAAAACAGAACCGATCAGATATAAAAAGTTTGTAATGTTATCCATCGGATAAACGATTGCTGCGACAGTTCCAATCACAGTAACAACAATTGCCGCCCATTTTTCCTGAATCTTTGAGGAAATGGAAACACTAGAAACTCCTGCGGAATAGGCATCCAGGAAGGTTGTTGTAACCGTGGAAAATACAATAATGAGAAGTCCGACAACGCCGAAACCGGTTTTTAACATAATCTGCGCAATGTCATATTCACCGGTAAAAATAGCCGCTCCCATACCGATCATGTACATAAAAATGCTGACCAGACTGTAGACAATCACACTTGCGAGTGTTGCTACAAACGGTTTTTGGGCTTCTCTTGTATAATCACTGATCAGCGGCAGCCAGGAAAGCGGCATTGCCACCGCAAGCTCTACGGCAGCTCCGAATGTCAAACTTCCGTCATCCACGATCGGCGTCATACTGCCGCTGCCAAAGAAGATCACTTTAAAAAGTACCAGTGATAAAATAAAAAGTGCTGTCATGGCAACCGTATTTAATTTGCCAAGATTGGTCAGTCCAATGAAAATCCACACAATGATCAAAGCACCAATGATGACTGCCCACACCCAGTTTCCGGTATGTAAAACGCCGTCTGCCGCAAGTGCGCCATCATAGATCATGATCGCAGTCCATCCAACAAGCTGTAATACATTTAATACGGCAAAAAGAAGGCTTCCCTTCTCGCCAAAGCTCATTTTTACAGTTTCCATGGCACTTTTGCGCTCTTTCGCTCCGATCATTCCTGCCGCAAACATCATAAGTCCGCCGATCAGATGACCGAGTAGAATCGCTGCCATTGCTCTTCCAAAGCCAAGCGGTGCAAAGTATGTACCTGTCAGTATTTCGGCTAAAGATACGCCCGCACCAAACCAGATTAATCCGTTTGAAAAAACGGAAGTTCTCTTTTCATTCATCCTTCGTACTCTCCTTCGATCGCAAATGCATGGTTCATAGGTCCGCTTCCTTTCCAAGGTCAAGCATGGCGGCAAGTGCGCCGGAAATATAATTTTTCGCATACCTGACGGAAGTTTCTAAATCCCTTCCTTTTGCAAGATTCGATGCGATTGCGGAAGAAGCGTGCAGCCTGTTCCATGGGTATTTGGATTGTCAATTCTCTTTCCATGAAACCACACCGGCTCTTTTCCTTTCTGGAAAGAAGGTCGTTGGCATCATTTAACTGATGTCCACCCTTCAATAAAACCGCACAGCCTAAAGTGTTACAAATGACTTCTGCTGCTTTTTCCATATCTGCTTCTGTTTTGATCTCCATTTCGGAAAGCACTTCTGCTTCCGGGATATTCGGAGTAATAACAGTTGCAAGAGGCAATAATTTACTTTTCAATGTGCTGATGGCGTCCCCGCTGATCAGTCTTGCCCCGCTGGTTGCCACCATGACAGGATCCACCACAATATTTTTTGCATGATACTCTGTCAGTTTTTCCGCAATTGTCTCGATCAGTTCACTCGACGAGACCATTCCGGTTTTGATCGCATCCGGATGAATATCCGTAAAAATACTATCCAGCTGCTCTGCCAAAAATTTCGGAGTTACCTCCATAATATCTGTTACGCCGGTCGTATTCTGGGCAGTCAGAGCCGTGATCGCACTCATGCGTATACGCGGTTTGCGGTCATTGTCTTAATATCTGCCTGGATGCCGGCGCCTCCACTGGAATCACTTCCAGCGATTGTTAATGCTGTGTACATAGAATCCTCCTTGTTTTCTGAAGGAAAATGCGAGCCCATTGGTGAGCAGAGGATTTTCCTCCCTTGTTTTTTCTGCATTAATTTTGTATAGCGACCTAAGGTGGTGCCCCCAATCTGCCGCTGTAATATATCATTTATCTTCATGCAGCCTTATCGGCGCAATCGACCAAAAACAAAAAGTGCAGGAACCCAACCAAAGATTCCTGCACAAAAACCACTTGTGATTCATTATCTCCCTACGTTGGCATTATCCAAATCAGGTTCCGGGTTAAAGCGTCCGCTTACTCTCAGCCCGCCTGTGCGAGCACCCCATTTTTTGTTTTCGACATCACTTTTGTGATGATCTGTTTTTTTATAACAGCTTTATTATACACGCCTGTTCTCAAAATGCAAGTTTTTTATCCTGTGACATATAAAGTTCCGTAAAATACGGATCTGATTTCATCAGTTCCTCAAAAGTCCCCTGGCAGAATCACGAACCAGGCAGGAAAGATTCTCCTTTTCCAGTGCCATCATGATCTCATCGTCCGGGACATTTCTGTCAAATAAAATATTTTCTCTGATCGTCCCATCAAAATCTGAAAATCCTGGGATAAATAAACAATTATTTTCTGAAAATAATCTGCCTTATAGTTCAATAGAAAAGAATTAAATACCCCAGGCACAAGATAACCAGATGTAACTAATAAATTATGATCGATCACAGTGGTAATATTACATCAAAAACCGTTCCTCCAGACGGATTTGATCTGACTGTAATACTGCCATCATGCACTCTCACGATTTCACGGACAAGTGCAAGTCCAAGTCCTACACCGCCAAGTTCCCGGCTTCTGGATTTATCCACACGAAAGAATGGTTCAAACACGCGTTCCCTGAGTTCCTCAGGGATTCCGTTTCCCGTATCCTCCACGGACAGATAAACATGTTTTTCCTTCCGGTATGCAGTTACTGTAACCTGTCCGCCTGAATGATTATATTTTATGGCATTCTCAACAAGATTGTATACCAGCCTGTAAATAAGAATGTCACTTCCAACCATCGTTATCTTTTTACATTTTCCAGTAAGTTTTATGTTTTTTTCCTGTGCAAGAGGATCCAGATCTGCTAACACTTCATCAACAAGCGCGTCAACCATAATTTTATCATCCTGTCCCACAGTCTGAAGTTCACTCATATCAAGGAGCGTTTTTACCATTTTACTGAGTCTTCCATTCTGCTCGGTAACCATCTTTATTGTCTGCAATGTGTCAGCATCATTATCCGGATGCCGTGTAGAATTATAAAGATCAAGCTGTACCTGCATCAAAGATAATGGTGTCCGCAGTTCATGTGCTGCATTTGCGGTAAATTGCCTCTGTATCTCAAATGCGTCCGAGAGACGTTCAAGCATCTTATTATACGAAACACTAAGCTGGTTCAATTCTTTAACTTTATTTTCTTCTATTCGTGAATCTGCCAGATTTTGCGCCTGTACCTCTTCAATTTTATCAGAAAATTCACGGATCGGTCTGAGTGCATGCCCACTTATAAAATATGTAACTACCCCGCCAATAAATGCCAATATGGCTGATATCAGCAGACTGTTTTTTTGTAGTCTTCCTTATTATTATATGCCTGGATAGAAAAATCATTGGCAAACTCATCCCACTTATCATCTGGAATGCTGATATATATTTCATCCGTATCCTCCCCGTTATCCTCTCCCTGGGCATCCACAGTCTCCTGCAGGGAATCGATATAATACACGCCATTTTTATAGACAAACATCGTCAGACATCCACATATAATAGCAATATATACCGTAATGATACAGGTAAGCCTCCACTGCAGTGACATTCTTTTCATCGTTCAGACTCCTCCCGTATTTTATATCCCTCTCCCACCTTGTTTAAAATCGGATCATATCCAAGCTCAGCCTTAAGCTTTTTCCTAAGCGAAGACATGTGTACTCTGATGGCACCACTAAAGCTATCCACGATGCATCCCAGACATGTTCCATCAATTCCTCCTGACTTACCGGTCTTCCAGGATTCAAAAGTAAATATTCCAAAATACCATTTTCTTTTCTTGTCAGGGAAATCATTTTCCCTTTTGCATATGCCTCACGTCTTACCGTATCGAACTTTATCCCACCACTTTCCAGACACACATCTTTCTGCACAAATTTTCTTCTTGTCAGACTTCTGATACGCGCCTCAAGTTCCTGCAGATGAAATGGTTTTTCCATATAGTCATTTGCCCCTGCATCCAGTCCTTCAACCTTATCCGCAATCTGCCCTCTTGCAGATAATATAAGAACCTTTGTCTCCTCATTTCTCTGTCTGAGTTCCTTTAAAATCTCCATTCCATCCATACCGGGCAGATTCAGATCCAGAACAATCAGATCATAATTTTCCGTCAGGACACTTTCAAAAGCCTCTTCCCCATCATAACAGGTATCCACCTCGTACCCTGCATCATACAGCCGTTTTGCAACCATGTCACACATTTGTTTCTCATCTTCAACTATCAATAATCTCAAAATTCATTCACCCGCTTCTTAACACAAATTTTACAACAGCTATTGTATAATACTAACATCAGCTGGTCAATAAATACAACAAATGAAAGGAGTAAAATATCTTGAAGTGCAAAAAAATCTATCAGTCGATCCTGCTCATCTCAGGTATCACCATGATAAGTTACGGTGCGGTCAGAGGAGAAGCAGCTGTCGTGCTCGGTAAAGCAATAAAATTATGTCTGGAGTGTGTCGGAATTGGATAAAAAAAAAGATTTCTATCAAAAAAATAGCTGTACTACGCGGATGGATACAGCAGCTGCCACACTGCTCACGAATATCCATATTCCTAATTTATGGAAAGGTAAAATATATCAGGCAGCGTAAAAAACGTATGTGTACCAGGATTAAATTGTTACTCCTGTCCTGCGGCAACCGGAGCATGCCCAATTGGAGCTTTTCAGGCGGTTGTTGGTTCATCAGGATTTAAATTTTCATACTACATAACCGGATTTTTTATTTTACTCGGTGTAACACTCGGAAGATTTATATGTGGTTTTCTGTGTCCGTTTGGATGGTTTCAGGATTTACTTCATAAAATACCCGGGAAAAAAATTTTCTACAGCCCGGCTCAAACCGCTGCGCTATTTAAAATATATCATCCTGATCATTTTTGTTATACTTCTTCCGATGCTGGTAACGAACTCTATCGGAATGGGAGATCCTTTCTTCTGTAAATATATTTGTCCTCAGGGTGTCCTGGAAGGAGCTATCCCTCTCGCACTTGGAAATGCCGCTATACGTTCTGCACTGGGAAAACTTTTTTCTTTTAAATGCCTTATTTTAATCACAGTTATTGTGTTAAGTATTTTGTTTTACAGACCATTCTGTAATGGATCTGTCCTCTTGGAGCAATCTACTCATTATTTAATAAAGTCAGCTTTCTTTCTATTAAAATTGAGAACAGCAGATGCATCGGATGCGGGCAATGCCAAAAGGCATGTAAAATGGATGTGGATGTGTGTAAAACTCCAGATCATCCGGAATGCATAAGATGCGGAGCCTGTATAAAAGCCTGTCCTAAAGATGCGATCCACTACCAGTTTATGGGGAAATCATGTAAAAAACAGAACAACAGTAACCAGCAGTCATAAACCAGTAACTATCAATCTTATTACAATTTAAAAAAGGAGCAATTATCCATGAAAACAAAAATTACATTTATTTCAGTTGTCACACTCAGCATCGCACTGCTGCTTACATCCTGCAGCGGAAAAGGAACTGTAAGCACCACAGAACCACAGAATACCACGGCTGAAGACAGCACGGCATCTGCGGACAATTCCAACACGAAATTGGATGATTTATATCAGCAGGAGAACCAGATCTTTGCAGAGCATAAAGATATATGGGACAAATTATTTGGTCTGATGAATAAAAACACTGCAGATTCAAACGGAAATTATGCTGATCATCTGGCTGATACCGCTGAATCAAACAAAGATTCTTTTACTGATGACGAATTCAAAACACTTACTAATGATATTGAAACCATACGAAAAATCGAAGAACAGATCGCAGAAATTGAAAAAGAAACTACAGAATCCGATAACAATGGGCAAAATACTAATTCTGAAGATGCATCACCATTCAAAAATTTCTCAGGTCAGGATTTCGATGGTAATTCTGTTGACGAAAGTCTTTTTTCCGAAAATGCAGTAACTGTCATCAATTTCTGGTTTACCGGCTGCAAGCCTTGTGTTGCTGAGTTATCCAAACTGAATGAATTAAATGATGCAGTCAGGGCAATGGGAGGAGAAGTAGTCGGCATCAACACAGAAACCTTCGATGGAAATGAATCGGCTATCAAAGAAGCTGCCTCTGTTCTTGAAAGCCAAGGTGCTAAATACCGCAATCTTTCTATTGATTCATCTTCAGATGCAGGCAAATATGCCTCCAATATCATGGCATTTCCTACCACAATACTCGTCGACAGAAATGGTAACATCGTGGGTGATCCGATGCTCGGTGGAATCGATAATCAGGATAACTATGATACTCTGATGAAACAGATCCAATCTGTAATCGATGCAGACAGCTCAAATAAATAACCCTTTTATGATACTCTTTTGTACATAACCGGCACATCATACCCAACGGTTCTATTTGCATTCACTCCCGGACTTTCAGATACCTCCCGGCAGGTATCTGAAAGTCTCTCCCATTACCGGTATAACTTTCTTTTATCTGCATTCTCCTTATGCTTTCTTAAGTCGTCCTCTTTAACGTTCCAATATAATCTCCATTATGATAAACAAATGGTCCGGGTTCTCCCTCTTCTCCAAAATATTCCGGTCTTAAGGACAAGATATCGAGCAGTTCATCAATTGTCTGCACCCTGGTTGCCTGATATGGCTGTTCAAATGCAATCTTTTCTACAAACAAATAATAATCACTATACTTTATCAGGATACCTGTATGACCTACAAAAACAGCATCCGAATATGGATCATATATTACGATACTAAGAAGTGATATTCTGTCATTGTCTATTTGAAATCCATATTCTTTCCAGCTGTCGCAAAATGCAGATTCCGGATGTCTGTCATCCGTAACACTCTTTTCACCATAAAGTGTGGTAAACATGTCTTTGTTCTCTTTTAGGATTTCATATCTGTCCACATTATCTATCGCTTCTGTATCAAACATCAGATAGGTTCCCTCATAATGATCTTCCGTTAATTCCGAGCGGATCACCCCATCTAACAGAAGAAAAGCTGTCATTCTACAGTCCGCATCTGAATAATCATGATTCTGTTCCCAGCCATCCATACATTTACCGATATCCGCTTTCATTTTCCAGGATCTGACCATGTATCTTCCAGCTTCGCATTTTTTCCTGCGGAATCTGCAAAATCAACCGCCCATTCCCGAAATATGTCTACATGCGCAGCTCCCGCAGAGTCAAGTTCTTTACAGATCTCAGTAATCGTATTGTTCCCTCCCATATATGTTGCACCAGGTATCTTTTGTTTCTGCACTGTTTCTGTGCAGGCCGCCAGCATCATAAATGCAGACACAATCATAGCAATAACAGACAGCTTCATGGCTGTTTTGGTTTGTTTTTTCAACAGATATTACCTCTTCTCCCCTAAATGATCATGACGCAAAAATCGTTCCTGTCAATTCTTTTCATCCTCGATCGTGAGTGTTCCAGGTCTTACATTCAAATAGATACTGCCCTTGTCCACTTTATACATATCAAGCAGCATTACCCAGAGACGGTGTATTGCGTCAAGTAATACATTCGATACCTCTATGCTATATGGCAGCAGTGCATGAATATCAAAAAAAACGCATGCCAAGTGGTGGTAAAAATACCATATTGCTTGATTTTACTTTCTGCTCTCCTGTGCTTCTGTTTGCAGTTTTTAACATTTCATAAGTGATCAGACAAAAATCTTTTCCTTTATATTTACAATAGTAAGAAACATAGCACTCATCAATCGTCCAGTCTAATCCGTCCTCATGCTCAACGGGTTTTTCTTCTGCCGGATTTGCCTCGGTAGTCATAACCTCTACACTCCAGCGGATTCTTCCTTCTTTTGTCTCTCCCATCATCTCCTGGATCTCACGAAAAATTTCTTCCTGTTTTTTCACATTAATCTCCATTCTTGCGCTGTCTTTTGCGCATCTCAAGTTTGTGCGTAAGCACAAATCTTGCGTGTGAAAAATCTTATTTTTCACACTAATCTCCATTTCTAAGCAGCTAATGATATTATTTTTTTCATAAAAGCTATATATTTTGCCCGGAAACAAATAGCCGTACTAATCCCTCACATAAATATCCGAAAGGTTCTCAAGGATCGCTCCTGCGACATCCGGTTTGTTCATCGTATAAATATGCACATGATTGACACCGTTTGCGATCAGATCGATGATCTGGTCTGTCGCGTAGGCGATACCTGCCTGTTTCATGGCAGCCGGGTCACTTCCAAAACGGTCAACGATTGCAAGGAAACGGCGCGGTACCAAACTTCCGGACAGGGCAATGCTCCGTTTTACCTGGTTTGCGTTGGTGATCGGCATAATTCCTGCTACGACAGGAACATCGATTCCATGTTTTAGTGCTTTGTACATAAAGTTATAAAGAATATTATTGTCAAAGAACATCTGTGTTGTGAGGAACTCACATCCGGCATCCACTTTTTCTTTCAGATGGATCAGATCTTCCTCTAATGTCTGTGACTCAGGATGTCCTTCCGGATAGCAGGCTCCGCCGATACAGAAATCTCCCTGTGATTTGATATCATAGATCAGCTCACTTGCATGTTTATACTGATTTGGCAGCGGGAAATCCGCATTCTGCGGGATATCTCCGCGCAGTGCAAGTACATTTTCAATCTGCTTTTCTTTTAACTCCTGAATCACAGAGGCAACTTTCTCCTTAGTCGAAGATGCACAGGTGAGATGTGCCAGTGCCGGAATATGATTCACATTTCTCACTTCATTTGCAAGTTCTACCGTATAATCAGAAGTTCCGCCGGTTGCACCATAAGTAACACTCATATATGCCGGTTTCAATGCTGCCATATCACCGACAATCTTTTTGTAGTTGTCTAACTGTGCACCCTGTTTCGGCGGGAACAGTTCACAGGAAATCGTTACATTCTCTGTATTTAATAATTCTGTAAGTCTCATAAATCCCTCTTTCTGCTAAAAGCTTCGTAATTTATCGGAACCGTCATCCACGGTATTCTCGATCTTTCGTATCACAACATAATAGGAATAATTCTCATTGACAGCCACTTCCACGCGGTCACCGACCTTATGTCCAAGCAATGCCTTTCCAAGCGGTGACTCATTGCTGATCAGATTCTTTAAAGAATTACCGCGGACGGTGGTCACAAGTTTATAAACTTCTTCCTCATCGTCCTCCTCAAAATAAACCGTCACCGTATTATTCATACCAACTTCATCCTCCGCAGAATCCGTTGAAATCACTTTTGCTGTTTTGATCATTCTCTCTAAATAGCGGATACGGCTCTCATTCTGGTTCTTATCTTTCTTTGCCGCATGGTACTCGAAATTCTCACTTAAGTCTCCCTGCGCTCTTGCCTCCTTCACTGCCTCTAAGGCCTCTTTGCGCACCACAAGTTTCCGGTACTCAATCTCCTCTTCCATCTTTTTTATATCCTGTTCGGTCAATTCGTCGTACATGAATCTTCCTCCTTACTTGTCATTTCAGCGATTATTATAAATTCTTTCCGGTTTTCCGTCAAATAAATTTCTGTGTAAACATCTCTTTACTGATCCATTGAATTTTCGCATTTTGTACATTTTTTCGCACATACTGACAATATATATCCACTTGCGGGATCATAGCTTTGCAGATACCATTCTCCCGTCTGCCCCGCTTTTAAAAATTTAACCTGATCCTGCAGTACACAAAACGATGCAAAATCCAATGCCATCCCTTTTCCAACCGCTTTGATATAACTTTCTTTTCTTGTCCATAACTCTGTAAAATAACAGTCTGCTTTTTTCATTTTTCCCTTTTGTAATGCCAGATATTCCTCCGGACAGAAAAAACGTTCTGCCACTTTCATCTGTCCTTTCCGGATCTGTTCCACATCAATTCCAACTTCTTCATCTGAAAAAACACCTGCCACATATCTTCCCGAATGTGACAGGTTAAAATGTATACCGGTTTTTCCATTTAATACCGGTTTTCCTTTCTCTCCGAATCTAAGATACATCTGCTGCATTTTCCCTGGTAACAGACTGATTCCATATTCCCTCAGGGCATACTCTAACAATAATCCTGCTGCTAAAGATCTGCACCGGTCTTCTTTTTTTTCAATTGCATTATTTTATTTTTCCGGTCTTCCGTGATAAAAGGCAGCATCTGTGCAAATATCTTTTCATCCCCAAATGGAACAATATCCGTCATATAAATCTTCACGCGTCTTATTCTCCCTCGATCCGGATAATGCTTCTAAGATGTTCTCTTTCCCTGGACAATTCCTCATATACCGGCATCAGTCCATCATTTATTCCGGCACGAAGCGGCTCTACAATTTTTTCGACCGTATCAAACATCGGTGTGATTCCCATATTGGCAAAGACACCTTTTAAAGTATGTGCACAGTCAAACGCCTTTTTTCTCTCATCTTCTGCAAGTGCCTCTTTTAATCCATCAAAAGCCTCGTCCTCTGCCACCATCGGAAGGCAGCTTTTATATAATTCCTCATCTCCTAAAAAACGCTCTAAAGCTCCATCTAAATCGCATCCCCATGCTCTTAATTTTTCCAATACCTCACACATTTTTCTATCATTCCTCCGATTGTTCTTTTTCCTGTTCCATCTCCCTGTCTTTCGTTTTTCCGGATAATAACAGCCTGTATTTTTCTAATTCCCATTCCAGTTGTTTTGGTTCTGTCACATTTAAGAAAACACCATATATGATATGTTTATTTCCTACAATTCCTACATCATACAGCTTTAATGATATAAAAATTTCTTCTCCTGCTTCATTCTTCCTGGAAAATTCACATTGTGTTTCACGTCCTTTATCTGCTGTATAAAAAAAGGCATCCAGAATACGTTTATGATATCGTTTTGGAATTCCCTGAAAATATCTTTTTTCTGACTGATATCCTGATATCCAAACAACCTCATAATACGCATTATTTACGCGTATTATCTCAATCTGTTCTTTGCCGTACTCATAGACAGCCACACCCTGTTTCGCATTTAAAAAGAGTGACTCC
>ENA-OQJH01000526-OQJH01000526.1-human-gut-metagenome-genome-assembly--contig:-NODE-526-length-20570-cov-1.567431_pt1 | contig 20570 bp, 29 predicted proteins | sample MGYA00242597_ERZ504763 | MGnify/ENA primary metagenome ERZ504763 (study PRJEB26092, sample SAMD00036359) | human gut metagenome | host: Homo sapiens | study: EMG produced TPA metagenomics assembly of...
GGAACAATCTTTCCCATCGACCATACACATCGTACATTCAGTTCCTTATCAAGAATCACAATATCAGCATCCTTTCCCTTTGCCAACGCCCCTTTCCGGTCACTCACTCCTATTAAACGGGCAGGAGTTTCAGAAGCCATACGCACGGCATCTTCCAAAGGTATATTCGCTTTCTTCACCATGGTGCGAACCAATACATCCATCGTAGCCAGCTACCGGCCAATGCAGAATGATCTGCCATCTTACATACGCCGTCCTCTATGATATAGCGAGGATCAATCGGTTCATTCCCTTCATAAGCAGCATAAGCCAAAGCATCGGTAACGAGGCACGTATTCTCTACACCTTTCAACTTATAAACCAACTTTAGAATCGTGGCAGGCAAGTGAATACCATCTGCAATCACTTCCACTGTCATCCCATCCGTCAAATATACGCTCTCCACCGTACCCTCATATTTATACTCACGACGTTTATGGAAACCCGGCATCGCATTATAAAAATGGGCAGCATGAGAGAAGCCCACTGCATACGCAGCCTTGATTTCATCATATTCGGCTTCCGTATGTGTTACGGCAGTCATAATTCCTTTCGAACGGGTATACTTTGCAAAATCATGTGCACCGGGTAGTTCGGGACTAATATCCCAACGTCTGATGCAAGACGTACGCGCAATAAAGGAATATATTCATTTTCATCCGGAGTTTTCAGAAAACCGTCATACTGTGTTCCCGCCATCTTCGGATTCAAGTAAGGACCTTCGATATGCAGGCCAAGAACAGGAGAATCCTTCTCTTTCATCAGGTTTTCACAGACATCAACTGCCTGGTAGATTCTTTCGAACGAGGTAGATGATAATGTAGGAAATATCCCGGTAGCACCATGTTTCAGATGTGCAGTAGTTGCCGTGCGGAATGCTTCTTCCGTTGCTTCCGTATAATCATGTCCGCCACCTCCATGTGCATGCATACTTACAAATCCGGCACAATCGTCATCCCTCTGGCATCAATAACCGTTGCACCGATAACCGCCAAATCACTGTTGGTCACCTCTAATATTTTTCCATCACAAATCAATACGGAACCATCTTTCAACCAGCCTTGCGGGGTCAATATTCTTCCATTTATTATTTGAGTCAACATAGTTTTCGTTATTTATTAGATTTAAAACAGTTTATTGGTGCCTTCTACCAGTTCTCCCATCGCCCATACAGCTCTCACATTCAAGTCTCTGTCTAAAGCAATTATATCGGCATCCTTGCCACGCTCCAGCGTTCCTTTACGGTCGATTACTCCCATAATCCGGGCAGGAGTTTCGGAGGCCATTCTCACGGCATCCTCCAAAGGTATTTCCGCCTTCTGCACCATGGTACGAATCAGTCGATCCATCGTTGCAATACTTCCCGCCAGTGCTGAATGGTCTGCCAGCTTACATACTCCGTCCTCGATAATCACACGCGGATCAAAAGCCACCTGACTATCACTGGCGGCACAAGCCAATGCATCCGTTATCAGACAAGTGCGTTCCACTCCTTTTATCTTGTAAACAAGGCGCAAGATTGTTGGAGGCACATGAATACCGTCTGCCACCACTTCCACTGTCATATCATCAATCAGATAAATACTTTCTACCGTACCTTCATACTTGTACTCTTTCCGTTTATGGAATCCCGGCATTGCATTATAAAAATGAGTGGCATGCGTATATCCCGCCTCATAGGCTGTCTGTATATCCTCAAATTCTGCCTGGGTATGTCCTACCGAAGCCAACACCCCTTTCGCTGTGATATATTTACCAAATTGCATGGCTCCGGGAAGTTCCGGTGCGGCATCCCAACGTTTGATACAATGAGTTTCTTCCAGCAACGGAATATATTCTTCGGGATCGGGATCTTTGATATTTTCGGGAATCTGTCCACCTGCCATCGCCATATTGAAATAATGTCCTTCCAGATGAAGCCCGAGCACAGGGCTATTAGCTCCGCCATCATTTTCTCTGTAGTTTCCGCGGCTGCACGGATCATTGGAATGGTAGAAGAAGAAAGAGTAGGAAAATACTGGTAGTGCCATGCTGCATATGAGCTTTGATTGCTGTCCGGAAAGCCTCTTCGGTGCCTTCCATAAAGTCTCTTCCACCGCCACCGTGAACATGGATTTCTACACCTCCCGGAACAATATACATTCCTTTGGCATCAATCAGTTTGGCTCCGATAATTGCAAGGTCACAATTGGTTACTTCCAGAATTTTATTGTCACGAATAAGAACTGACCCATCCTTCAACCAGCCTTGCGGGGTGAGGATGCGTGCATTAATAATCTGTGTTAACATATCACAAATAGTTAAATTAATTAAAGGTCTGTGTGAATCAATGACGCTCTTTTTTGGGGGGAGTACATTGATTTTTTCGTTTGCAAAATTACGCTTTTCCGTTCAATCTATCGATACAATCGTCCGGTAAACTTCCAATATTATACAAAAAAGGTTGCCAATCTTATCGACTGACAACCTCATCTTATATGGAGCGGAAAACGAGACTCGAACTCGCGACCCTAACCTTGGCAAGGTTATGCTCTACCAACTGAGCTATTTCCGCAAACTAAATTTCGTCATTCAGAAATCTGAAAGATTGGTGCCCAGAACAGGACTCGAACCTGCATGCCTCTCGACACACGCACCTGAAACGTGCGCGTCTACCAATTCCGCCACCTGGGCAAAACTTAGTTCCATTATTTCAAAGAAACAAGAGCGGAAAACGAGACTCGAACTCGCGACCCTAACCTTGGCAAGGTTATGCTCTACCAACTGAGCTATTTCCGCATTTCACTTTCATAAACTGTGAAGAGGAGGAGACTCGAACTCCCACAACATTTCTGTCACTACCACCTCAAAGTAGCGCGTCTACCAATTCCGCCACCTCTCCATAATTTTAAAGTTTAACCTTTGTGCCCAGAACAGGACTCGAACCTGCATGCCTCTCGACACACGCACCTGAAACGTGCGCGTCTACCAATTCCGCCACCTGGGCAAAGATTATTGTTCCAACATTTCAAAGAAACATGAGCGGAAAACGAGACTCGAACTCGCGACCCTAACCTTGGCAAGGTTATGCTCTACCAACTGAGCTATTTCCGCATTTTTTCGTTTGCGGTTGCAAAGGTAGGGATTTTCCGTAAACAATGCAAACATTCTGCCTTACTTTTTCACAGAAATCTGTTCACTTTGCACCTACCGCAAAACAATCATTTTGATTATCAACTCATTCGGTCACGATAATCTTCATAAGAAAATTGCTTGTATATTTCCGCTTTCCCCTCTTTTGTCCAAATGGCAATGGCAGGATGATGAATTCCGTTAAACATATTTGTCTTGACCATCGTATAATGAATCATATCTTCGAACACGATACGCTCTCCGATTTGCAACTCGTGATCGAAGCTCCACAGTCCCATATAATCACCGCTCAAACAGGAATTTCCTCCGAGACGATAAATATATTTTCCTTCATTTCCCATCTCTGCACCACGCACGGCAGGTTGATATGGCATCTCCAGACAATCCGGCATGTGGCAAGTGAAACTAACATTCAAATAGCCGTCTTGATACCACGACTTTCCACAATATCCACCACTTCGGAAGTCAGCACTCCCGTCTGCCATGTAAAAGCCGAACCGGGTTCCAGGATAATTCGCAGATGAGGATGGCGTGCTTTTAATCCTTGCAACAGTCTTATCAAATGTTCGGTATCATAATCCTTACGAGTCATCAGGTGTCCACCACCCAGATTCAACCATTTAATCTGTGGAAACCAATGGGCAAATTTAGCTTCAAGATGTTCCAATGTACGTTTCCAGCTCATAAGAAGAAGATTCACAGTGACAATGACAATGAAAGCCTTCAATACCTTGCGGTAATGCTTCGGGCAACAAATCGGCTGTTATCCCAAAACGTGTGCCGGGTGCACATGGATTATAAAGTTCGGTTTCCACTTCCGAATATTCAGGATTTACGCGGATACCACAAGAGATGCCACTTCCTTCTGCAACCACCATCGGATAGAGCGTTCAAACTGCTGCATTGAGTTGAATTGTGATATGACTGCTGCAACGCATGATTTCCGGGAAATCCTGTTCCGTATAAGTCAGGAGAATATGTATGCCGCCTTGCTGCCGAACTCTTCCAATGACCAACGGCTTCATACACCGAACTTGCCGTAGAATGATCTATATATTCACGGAATATGGGGAAAGAGCGCCACATGCAAATGACTTAAAAGCAAGAATGATCTCCACTCCCGCCCTGTCGGCCACGCTTTTTATCAAACACAGGTTCTTTCTTAAAAGCTCTTCTTCCATGATGTAACAAGGAGAAGGGAACTGATTAAAATCTATCATATATAAATTATTATCTAAAATAACGCCTTACGAACGTGGATGCAAAAATACAAATTCAAAAGCAAAGAGGGATTGTTTTATTTTTAATTAAGATATTGGTTTTCGCGAACTTTTTCTTATTTTTACACCTTATATATTATAGTTAAGTATTATATCATCCTAAATACCTGATTAAAAATGAATAAAGATTTAAGAAAAGTAGTGATTCTGCTGGCACATCCTAACATCAAGGAATCACAAGCAAACAAAGCATTAGTTGATGCTGTCAGTGACATGGAAGGAGTAGCAGTTTTCAATCTTTACGAGCTGTCGCAAGAAATCGCTTTCAATGTAGATGAATGGAGTAAAATCATTTCCGATGCCTCGGCTGTCATCTATCAATTTCCTTTCTATTGGATGTCTGCGCCGTCATTACTAAAGAAATGGCAAGATGAAGTCTTTACTTTTCTATCCAAGACTCCGGCTGTCGCCGGCAAATCGTTGACAGTGGTAACGACCACGGGATCCGAATACGAAGCGTATCGCAGTGGCGGCAGAAACCGCTTCACGATGGACGAGTTATTACGTCCTTATCAGGTAAGTGCCATTCATTCGGGAATGTCATGGCAAACCCCTATTGTAGTCTACGGAATGGGAACAGCAGATGCGGGAAAGAATATTGCTGAAGGAGCTAATTTGTATAAACAACGTGTGGAGATGCTTATCGGTAGCAGTAATGCAGGGAACAATTGGTAAGATTTATAAAGCGTAGCTTTAGATAGGATAAAGCTACGCTTTACAGTTGCTAAAGCATAGCTTTAGGTTTCACCAAACACTTCTTTTTCAATGTAAACACTGGCAGGAAAATAAACACTCCGATTACAGACATTATTAATCCTCCGATAGTGCCTGCTGCCAATGGAAACCAGAAGCCTTCTTTTCCATGCCTGCCATAAAAGGGACAAATCCCAAGATGGTAGAAGTCACCGTCAGAAAGATAGGAATCACTTTAGTATTCCAGGCTTTCACATAAGCCCGAAGCGGTGAAAGACGCGGGAAGCGTTTACGAACGGAATTATATTCATTCAAGATATAAATGCTCGCATTAACCGTAATACCACAAAGCAAAACAAAAGAAGCAAATCCTCCCTGGTCAAAATTCAATTTGAACCAATAGAATGTCAGAAACACGCCGATATAAGATACCGGAATCACAAAAATTATTGCCAATGGCTGTTTCAAAGAATTGAACAGTATACTCGTAATAAAAAAAATAATAGCAATCACAATCAAAAGCAAACGATATTGCTTGTTGTCCTTTCCACCCCAAGACCAGTTATTATCCTCCGATTTTGCAGTATATCCCATCGGGAGAATCTCGTTAAACTCTTCCAGATCTTTTTTCAATAGTTTATTTCCCTGTTCCGAAGAACCGATATACTCATATTGCAAACACAGCCGATACTGTTGATTCTCCTTAGCCACTTCCTGTGGCATCTGTCCTTTTTCCACAGTTGCCAATTCAGAAAGCTATATTCCCTCTCTCCTATTTGAAAAGGATAAAACTGCATTGCCCACACATCCCTATCTTCCGACTGACACGAAGAAAGTTTTATCTTTTCCGTCCCCTCTTCCGCCATTACCGAACCTATTTCCATATTTCGCCCATATATCGGGTGAATAGCAGAAAATAACCTTCCGGCTCCAATCCCCTCCTCTGCCATCCGCTGTTTATTCAGATTAAAGTAGAATTCCATATAATCATCTTTCCACCAGGAGAAATCAGATCCGATCGTCACTTCCCGAATCCGGCGGTGAGACAATAACTTTGCTTTTAATTTTTCAACCCAATCATACAGTGCATCGTAATTATATCCATACATTTTCACCCGGAAAGAACCCGCATTCTCACGTACATCATTACTGAACCCCTGATCTTGTAAACCATATATACTCCAATTTCCACCTCCCAGTTGAAGCGCCTTGCTAATCATATTCGCTTTCAACGTATAGGGAAAACCGCTTTTCTGGTGTTCTTTCGAAAAATAGATGTGGATAGATGACCTGCGAGCACTTTCTACAGATGTCTGGAATTGCTTAATCTCTTTAAATTCGCTCAAATAAGTTTCCATCCTCTTCATCAGTGTATTCATCTGCTCAAGTGTATTTCCATTCGGCAAATTAGCATTGGCGTGAAGCACTACCTCTTCATTACGTGAAAAGTAACTCCCTTCATATACCTTTTGCACAAATAACCTTAAAGTACCTCCCAACACCTTATCTACTATCGGTTTCACCTTTTCTTTATAAGTGGTGGTCCCCAACGTTTGATTATAAGTTCTCGCCCATCTATCATCACCTTTCATCTTTTCCGGCAATCGAAATACCGGTAGTCCGAATACCAACAATAACAAAATACATACCGCCACCCTCCAACGGCAAAGTATTTGTATCAGCCACCTGTAACAACGACTGAAATAAACCGGAAGCCGACGTATTCTTGAACGTATCCACACAAAGCAACGCACCTCCCCAATTTTCCATTTAACTATTGAAAGAGAAGGTTTCTTTCTTCGTTCAATCCTATTTTATCAATTAGAGAAGGAACAAAAAATAAAGCAACCAGCAGTGATACTCCCAGATTTATAATCACTACCGCAGCAAAATCCTGTAAATTAAGACGTATCTTCTCATCCAGAAAAAAGATGATAACCAAAGCTCCCATCGTGGTCAACGTGGCTGCAAGAATGGACATAAACGCTTTCCGATCTCTACGCCGCAAATAATGATCGCTCATTACAATTGTATTATCTATCACCAAATTTAATGAAACCGTAATACCCGCCAAAGAATACAATTGCATTTCCAATCCGAACGCATAATAAAGAATGACAGCTATTGCCATATTAACAGCCAGACTGATTACAATCAAAAAAAGATATTTAGGACTAAAGGTGATCAACAATACAAACAGGAGCAAAATCGCTACAGTCATTCCCGTACGCAAATAAATTTTCCCCAGTTCTTCCTGAATAAATTCCGTTGCGTCGTAACTGGTGTGAATCTCATATCCTGCCGGAAGTAATAGCTGGTTATCATCCATAAATGCTTTTACCTTTTCACTCAATGCCAATTGATTTGCTGTTTCCTCTGCAACAATCGACAGATAAATTGAATTCAGCCCATTAATCCGATAATAATTTTGTGGCTGCTCCTCCATACGGGAAACCTTCACCAGCTCATTCAGACCTATGATTTTACCATCTTTCATTTTTACCTTTATCCGCTCCGCATTAAACTCTCTGCCCTCCTGCTCGGGAACCAATGCCAAACGTATCCACTGTCTGCCCGAAGCACCCTGTTCTACATCATAAGTACCCAAAAATTCTTTTTGATAATGCAACCGGACAGCTTGACGAATATCATCCGTATTTATTCCAAGCGCACGCAATTGTTCCGAATCATACTCCAATCGCCATTCCATCGGAGTAGCTCCGCTAAGATTGATTTTATAAATTCCCGGAATCTGTGCAAGACGCGTTTTTATATGTTCTTCCGCATACTGCTGAATTAAGAAAGGAGTAGCGGGTGCATTGATCGTAAATGCCATAAAAGGCCCCTGATTACTCTGCCCCGGCCTGTGCATCTGAATATACGGATAGCTCACCCCATCCGGTAATTCCGGCCACGTCTGACGAATAATAGTAGAAGCTTCAAAGCGGGCAACCGCTGCATCCACATGTTTATCCAAATTCACACTGACACTTCCCCATCCGTTTCCTGAAGTGGAAGAAATCCCTCGAATACCCTTCACACGGGCAAGCATTGCCTCTAACTTACTGGTAGCCGTCATTTCCACCACACGTGCTGAAGTACCGGGCATACTGAATCTCACCGTGAAGCCGGGTAAGGTCCGCGACGGATTCAATTTGACAGGCAGCAATGGAATGAGTGCTAACCCAACCAATGCCACACAGACAAAAGCCACAATCAATGTGAAAGCGGAAGCCTTAGGAGATTTTACTATTTCAGAATCTATATTTTGCATTTTCGTCATTTAACCAACTTTCCTCCATTAAAATCAAACCTGTCCGAAAGTGAAAGTTTCGCAGCAAAATCAAATAACGTAAGTCTCCGTATCTTATAATAATTCAGCCAGTAGTTCTGCAAGGCAGAGATAAAATTACGTTGTGCCTGCTGCTGCCTGTTGAGTGAAAGTGTCAGGCTGTTTATATCCGCTTTGCCGATGATAAAACGCTGTTTAGTCTCATTATAAGCAAGTATAGACAGATCCAACGCTTCTTCCGCACTGGCTATCAATTGCTGCTGGATATTAAAATCACTTACCGTCATAATCACTTCCTCCTCGATGCTAATCTCATCCTGACGTGCCGAGATCTTCACTACATTCAGATTATTTCTTGCCATATTATACTTACCCTTACGAACACCCCAGTCCAATAACGGAATAGAAACACTGACTGCCACCAAATCCTGCTGCATCGGTTTATGATACACATCTCCAAAATTATCTGCTACCTGATTAAAACCGATACTGGCATTCACACTTGCGTTAAAGCGAGATTCTTTCTTCGTCTTATCCACATTCCGTTCCGCTTCAAGTACATTCTGTTTCAGTTCCAACAATTGCGGGTTATTATTCCTGCCCCACTCAAAGCCTCATCTACCGGAATATCCACCATCTCCGGACGGGAAGGAAGTTCCAGTTTGATTTGCGTATTCTTATCCAGATTGAGAAAAGAAGCCAGTGAAAACATAGCCCGTTTCAGGTCACTTGCTTTATTCTGCAATGTATTCTGCGCATTCACACGATCCAGTTTCAATGTCAACAAATCAGCCTGTGAGATAGCTGCAATTCGGTGACGCTGTTGCCCAATACGATACAATGTATCCGTAGAAGCCAAGTTTTCTTTAGCAAGATTATATTCTGCCTGCGCCATAGCCAGAGAGAAGAAATAATTCGTAGCCGTTTCCGACACCTTTTCCACATTATAGAGAAATTCCTTTTTCACACGCTCATACTTCAACGGTTCTATCCTCCGTTCCCATTTGAAGGAGTTATATCCTACCAGACTTTGCGAATATCCGATTCGTATAGGAACACTCGTAAGTTGCGTAACACTGTTACTTCCGAAGTTACGCATATAGGCAAGATTCGATTCCAGATAAAAAAGTACCTCCGGTTAAATCAAAATTCTGTTTTACACTCAATCCTCCATAAGCATAGTAAGACTGTTGCGTACGGTATACATCCAAATCCTGTCCCGAATCGTATCGTTTCGTAATATCCCGGTTATATTGTGCCGGAGTAACATCCAGCGTCAAGCTAGGCAACCGATTTGCCCGAAAAGTCCTATACTCCCAATAACCGGATAAATACATATTCTGCGTACGGAATGATTCCAGCGAACTGTCGTTAGCTAGAGAATTGTCCTGTTCAAATCCAATACCAGGTGTTTCTGCGCTCGAAGCTGGGATTCACCACAGAGGACACAGAGGACACAAAGGAAAACAGGAATTCTTTTCTTTAATCTATTCATAACTCTCATTTTTGGACTAATACTTAATACTTATTTTCTTGTTACGGTAAATAAACCAGTAAAGTAACGGTATGATAAATAAGCTCACCGTCGTACCAATCGACATTGTTCCTATCATAGCTATAGACAACGGTTTTTGTAACTCCGAACCCATATCTGAAGAAAAAAGCAGTGGCACCATTGCGAAGATGGTAGTCAGTGAAGTCATGATAATCGGTCGCAACGCCTGCGGCCAGCTTCATGTATCGCTTCTAATAACGGAACACCCGCTTTACGCAATTCATTGATAGCATCCAGCTTCAGAATAGAGTCATTGATTACAATACCGCAGGTAACGATCAACCCGATAGCAGACATCAAATTCAGCGTATGTCCGCAAATCCAGAGTAAAAGCAGTGCAAATGCGAGGTCAATCGGTATCTCCGCCAAAACAAGCAAAGGCTGCAAAAAGCTTTCAAACTGTGCGGCAAGAATAAAATACATCAATAACAGCGAAATAAATAAAATCACCACCAGTTCATCCAACATCTCACTGTTAGAAAAGAAACTGCCGGAGAATCCAGTATCCCAGTCTTTCATATCTTCTGCCGTTTGTTTCACCTCCTTTATCAGTTTGTTTCCGTCCTGTACGCCATAAAAATCAAAAGGAACATATTCCCCGTTACGTCCGGCAGTAATACTCTTCAAGTCCTCGGCAGGAGTAACCGTCACCAGTTCCCGGAGTGAATGTACTCTCTGTTTCCTCTATTGTCCGGTTCAGTCTGTATTAGTGCTTCCTGTAATATTTCATTCACCGTCTTCTCACTGCCCGCAACGTTGATCGGAAGATATTGCTGGTAAGAATGCAACATAGTCACACTATTTTCTCGGAAAGCTGTTTTCAAGACTCTATAAAGTTCATTGTAAGCAACACGGTAAAGCAATAGTTTCTCCTTATTGATACTTAGGTTCAGTTGGTTCTCAAAGGCAATGCCTGTAGGAGCAATTCCCGTCCTACGGGCTAACTCCAGCTCCACATTCCGGATCGTTTCCGCTTCCGGTGCTTTTGCCTTATTACGGGTGTAAAATTCAGCTATGATATCCGGTTCTCCCGTGACAAAGAGTTTCTCAAATACAGTCTCCGGTGGAGAGAAAGAAATAACGGAAAGTGGATAACGTTCTTTCAGTTTATGGTATATCTCCTGCTGCAAAGGAATGATTGTTTCTGATGTTTCCGTTCGGAAATAAAGTTCTGCTTCGGAAGAAGAAAGTTCCCTTTCACGATTCAGAAGAAAATCCTGCCTGCCAACAGATGCCGTGTGCTCCAATACCTGTTCTTTTAAATCCCTAAAAAGCTCATCCACACGCCGCCTGTTTTCATCCACATGAATATTCTCATTCCACTCGATTCGGGCAATCAATTCATTCTCTTCTATATCAGGCATCCGCTGCTTGTCGATAAAGAAAAGAAAAATATACAAAGCGGGATGGAGACAACACAAAACAATACACTAAACGTTTTGTGACGGAACACCCAATCTACACCGGCATCATAAAAACGGTCCAATGTGTGATCCTTTATCGGGTTATTGAATTTAAAAGAAAGCCATTTCCATTTCCGGGTATGAATACCTGTCCGATAGACCAGCAGATAAAGCACCGGAAGAAGCATAATACCAGTAAAATACGAAACCATCAATCCCACTGTAACCGAAAAAGCCTGATCATAGAAGATAGCTCCGGCAATACCACTCATAAAAATCAATGGAGCAAACACGGCAATGGTAGTCAGGGAAGAACTTAACATAGGAGTCACCACTTCACTAGTTCCTGTTATACAGGCACGACGCAATGAATAGCCCCGCTCCCGGTATTGGGATATATTTTCTGTCACAATAATCGAACTGTCAATCATCATACCAATGCCAGAATTAATCCGGCAAGCGAAATGATATTCAGGGACATATTACACAGATAGAAGAAAACAAAACTAATCACGATAGAGACTACCATACTAAGTCCGATCACCAACGGAGATTTCACATCTCCCAAAACAGGACAGCTACCAGACAGATAAAAAGGAAACCTAAAGTTAGATTCTGTTGCAGATTTGAGATCGTGTAATCCAACAATTCTGTCTGGTTGCGGCTAATACTAAAATCAATATCAGGATACACCTGTCTAAAATGCTCCATCGTCCTTACCAGAGACTGCTTCATCTTATCCATATTCTCGTCCGCCTGCTTGATAACAGCCAGCGTCACCGCCCTTTTCCCATTCGACACAGATACGCCTTTTTCTTTTACGGGCACGATAGTAACTTTGCAGAAGTCCTTTAGTTGGACAATGCGGTCTCCCTTACGCAGGTATATATTTTTCACATCTTCTGCGGTACGCAACAGAGTGGAGAATTTTATATTATATTCATAGTATCCGTCGCTACTGTCATACTACCCGGCTCCACATTATTGGCAGCCAAAGCCGATTCAATATCTTCAATGGAAAACCCCATCATAGCCAGCTTATCCTCATCGGTACAATCTGTACCTGACGCTCCACCAATCCGGTCACGTCTACCATAGCCACTTCTTCGAGCTGCTCTATCCTTCGCTTGATCACCGATTCGGCAAATTCACACAAATCAAGGAAAGACTGCTGTCCTATCGTACTATAAGCACTATCATTCTTTAAGGTCAGATTCAGGTAAAACACGGTATATCCGTTGCGCTTGCCTTAATAACTTTCGGGCGTTCAGTATCCTTGGGAAGATAATTCATTGCAGCGTCTATTTTTTCATTGACCTCTATAAAGGCAAGATCCGTATTAGTACCGAAATCAAAAGACAGATGGATCATACCTGCTCCGTCTCTCGATTCACTATGAATATCTTTCAATGTAGACACCTGAATCAGTTGTCCCCGTAAAGGTTTCACAATCGTGTTTTCCAGTTCACGGGCAGAGGTATTGGCGGCAGACACCTGTATTGTTATCTCCGGAATGGCAATATCCGGAAGCAATGATATAGGCAAAGTATTATATGTCACTAGCCCGATTATGAAACAGGCAGTAAAAGCCATCAATACGGCAATAGGACGCTGGATTAAAAATTTTATCATGTTTTTCTATCTATCAATTAACTCCACTAATCACTCATCACTGACCCGTTAATCACTGACCTTTACTGCCGCTTCATGTGCCAGATTCAGATTTCCGGTCACAATAATCGTATCTCCTTCCAGTAACCCCTCTTCAATCCCTTTCTGTGATTTATCCGAAACAACATATTCCGTTGCATTTTCCAATCCCGTATGTACATAATTCCACATAGCCTTACCTTCTTGTAAAGTAAATACCACTTGCTTACCGGAGCGTAACACAACAGCCGTTTTAGGAATGACCAATTGTTGCCCTAAACTTCTTCTGACACTTACTCTTACATTCATACCACTGAACAGTTTTCCTTGTCCGTTTACTACAGCCTTCACCTTTACCATTCCGTTCGAATCTACCAATGGATTGATTTCAGATACGCTGCCTTCAAACGAATCTCCTCCGGCATAAGGAGTAATCATCACCTTATCACCTGTTTTAATAAAAGCCAACTCATTCTCCAACACTGTAAAATCAGCTTCCATCCCACGGGTATCAATAACCGTACAAAACACCTCGGAAGTATTAGCTAAATTATATGGTTTAGAAAACAGATTAGCCACTATCCCATCGAAAGGAGCAACCAATGTAGCATGTTCTGTTTCCCTTTTCACCAATTCATATTGAGATCTCGACTGCTCATATCCGCTCTTCACTTTCGCAAGTTTCATTGTTTCCACAGGAACTTTGCTAAAATCTTCGGAGGTATATCCCTGTCCGATCAATACATCTTTCAGTTCCAACTCGGCTTTCAACAAAGCATCTTCCGCTTGGGAAAGCTTTTGCTCCAAGCGAAATTTATCAAGTTCAGCTAAGTTCTGTCCTTTATGTACGCGGTCACCATTCTTCACATAAATACGAGCAATAACTTCACTTGTCTCAAAACGAAGATCAGCCTGTCCGAGAGCACTTACTTACCGTTACTGACCAATTCGTGATGAAAATCACGTCTCTTTAGTATTTGAGTAGTGACTTCATTCTTAGCATCAGGAAGAACAGTGGAAACACCTTGTTCCTGTTTGTCGGCACTATTTTTTTTTGCAGAGCAAGAGACGTTCCAGTCCAAACCAAACATAGCATCAACCATATACAATCATATTTTCTCATAATAATATCTTTATTGCTATCAATTACACATCATCTATTTAGGATAAACAAAGTCTATAGTCAAATCATCCGTATTATTTTCTGTATCCAGCATATTATCTACAAAAAGAACAATACCACTATAAGAGACACACCAACCTGTAAAATAATTATATCTATGTTTTGCCAACTTTACTTCATATACTTTTTCATCTCATCATCAAACAACATTAAATATAAATCACGATCATTGATCAATTTCTCAATCCCCATATCAGCATCAAACTCTACTTTATCAATATGCAAACGGGCATACATTTTATATTGAGGAATATACATTACATCATAAAAATAAGGATTCTCCAACCTATGCCTTTCCAATGCAGCATAATCTTTTCCGGAAGTACATTCTGCCACAATATTAGAAGTATAGTTACTTTCTGCCATAACAGAGTTTCGTTCATTAGTAACTATATTCAAAGTATAAATGGAAGATTCAGCCGGATAATTATAGATAATATTTTCACCTACATAATTGACATTAGGAAAAGACATATAAGAATACCCTGCGCTCATATCAGGAATAATATTTGATGGCGACAAATAATAGATAGCAACATCTTTCTCTTTATTAATAAAGACTTCCTTGACCGCAAAGACCTTAGAAGACAAGTTTTGTGTTAAAAACATCAAAGATTGACGGTTCTTATTATAATATAAACGGGAAGTATGGATGGCATAATTAGTATTTATCAATAATTGCTCCTTATCATCCAGATACTCTCTCAAATCCACTATATTTTTTACAGTTCCTCTGCTGTCAACGAGAAAAACATGTTCAGAATCATCAGATACCCACACTGAATCTAATGAATGTACATATATGCCTGACAAACGAGATATAGCATGAGGACCTTTGGCGGGCAACGTTACTTGAGTTACCTGTTTTGATTCCAAAAATCCAGGTAATCTAATGAATGTAATCTATAATTATATCCGATAAGGATATTCACAGAATCTCCATGAACAGGAGAAGACAAATAATAAGACTTTAGCTGCAGCACATCTTGTTGAGGAAAATGTATTTCTTCCGTTTGCAGTGCAACTTCATTATTTACTATTGTTCCATCTGATCTCTTACCAGTACAGGATATCAATAGCATACAAGATAGGAAAAGCAACAAACTATTTTCTACTGTTCTCATTGTGTTCTATTTTTACGTTTTATACAACTACAAAAATAACATAACTAAAATACGATATCCTGATTATCAATAATAAATCTTCGTATAAGAATAAGATATAACCATTGTTAACTGTGCTCATTCATATTTCATCATATTTATCAGTTTATTTGTTTCAATAATTTCTTTACTTCCGCTCTCATCTCTTTTACCGCTGTCGATTGAACTTGGTTCTTTTGTCAGTACAACCTCAACCATACGCTTTAATTTCTCAGGTTGTTGGTTTTCCGGCTCCGCATACAGCTTTGCCAGAAGATAATACGGATAAATTCGTCCCGGAAGTCGATGCGTAGACCGAATCAGACTCTCTTCCGCTTTCTCATACTTTCCTACTGCCTGATAGTTCTTACCTATAATATTCAGAATCATTGGGTCATTACTATACTCCATGGCTTCTTTCAACACTTTTGTAGAGCTATCATATTGTTTCAATTTATGCAAACAATACCCGTATTCAAAAAGAAAGGCTCCCCGATTCTTCAATTCGGGATACAACGTCTCATATTCTTCTTTAGCTGATTGATATGCTCCGATATTATAGAGCATTTTACTACGATACCAGTTCTTACATGCATCATATTGATTGTTTTTCCAATAATATGCCCCTAATAGAATTATTATCGAAATAAAAATAATAGCATTATCTTCGAGCGTCCAATAACACAAGCAGCCAGCAGAAAATAGAAGGTCACTGCAAATCCGGGAATCTGCATCGGATAAGAAGAAAAAGCAAATACCAACACTGCAATTATACCTCCACAAAGACCTATTCGTCCTTCCCTACTCCCCTTCCAAAGACAAAACGCAATTATTAATAAAACGACAAATAAAAAAGGAATCCCATATTCCTGTTGCTACTTGAAGATATTCATTAAAAGCACATTCCGGACTACCCGCCACCAATTCTTCCGTTTCCGAATACTCTTCGTTTGCAAAATAACTCTCCTGTGCCCTGCCATAAGCTGAAACAAAATTCCCAGTTCCATGTCCTATAAGAGGACTTTCAGCAATAGCAAGAGTACTAATTTTCCACATGAACAGGCGCCCATTGGCGGAAGTTGCTTTTAACTGAAAAAGTGAGTAACCAATCACTATGAATATAATGCTTCCTGCAATACAGGCCAACACAACTTTTCTCTTATATATCTTTCTAATCTCCTTTAGTTTACTTCCCCATGAAATGTGCATTCCATACACCATGCGCCCGATACGGCGGCGGCAATCCAAGCCGAACGACTCATTCCGGCAGGTAGCACACAAAGAATCAACAGCATCACTCCTAATGCCATGTAATACTTTCCCTGTTCTATCCATGTACGTTCCGTCTTTTCTTTCAAATTTAGCCATTCATGCAGCAAAGCGGAAATATCATTGCCAAATATCCCGAGTAAGGTCCCGGATTATAGAAAGACCCTGTAAGTGCATATAAGGAATGATTAGAAACAGCGAAACCATATATTGCCTCAAGCCCCATATAGCTTCAATCCCTCCCAATATAATCAATACCCACGTCACTATTGACGGAAAAGACAGATATTGTTTCTTATTCAAGCAAAGAAAAGGCAAACAACACACAGCAAAAACAACAGTCATGCGTCCCAACCATAGTTTTTGATAGGCCATTTCACCAACAGATATGTCGTTCGGAGTAGGAAAAGCTACTACACACAGGATTAACGCAACTCCTAAGAGTGCTATCAAACCCGCCATACCTTTCCTTTCAATTTTTATCAACTTTAATTTGACTTTCATGTTCTTCAATTATCTGACTACTGCCCGATAAAAAGCAATAACCGGATTATCTCCCTCTACATCATACGTTTTAAATAAATCCGGATAATCCTCAAGAGGATTTTCAGAAAAAGCATAATCGAGATACTCTGGTGTCAATATGCTGTAAAAGCAATCCTTATAAATACCGTCAATCGTATCAATTAAAGATGAATCCAGAAATTTAATCCTTTTGGCACAGTATACTTGTTTACTCTCTTCTACATTATATAAACAAGACCAAATATATCCATCCTTCACAAAACGAAAAAACAATAATCCGCCATACTCATATATATCAGTTATACCTAAGGAGTATCCTGAACGCAACAAACTCATTTCATTAGGTCTCTCTTCTATCATCGATGCTGGCAAGGGGTTCGGCAAATTAATCCGAAAACGCGGAACAACACTATCTTCATGAATCTGATAAACAATATTATCAAAATCCCTACAATAATACAACTTCGAATTATTATCATACAAATTGTGTCCTGAAGGCGAAAATGGATAGTCTTCTTTATTATTTTCATGTTTAAAGTATCGTTTCCCTATGGTAATGCCATCCTTTGACGCTAACAGGTAATAATGCAAAGAAATATCATCTTGATAGTTTCGATGTAAACGGTTATGATAAAAGAAGTATCCTCCCCAATAGGCTATTTCAGCCGGTGTAGGTTTATTAAACTTCTCACTTTTGACAAACCTACCATCCTCGGTCGAATAAAACATCAACGACTGTTTCATATTATCATAAATCACCAGTTGATGCAAACTAGCATTTACTGCAAAAGCATTTATATCCGTATATTCTCCGGGACCCTGCCCTCTAGCATTCAATTGAAATAACAATTCACCGGACATATCATAACATACAATGCCTACTACAAGATCCCATAAATAAATTCGTTCATCCGCAATCTGGATCTTTTTAATACGGCTTAACAAAGGAATCGCCGATAGTTTAACGTAAGATACCTGTTGCAATATAGTTTCCAGCTTATCATAAGTTTCTCCTGTCATTTCAACGATAACGTCCTGTGGACTAGACAGAGAGACAACTCCGGGGCCGATACTTAAAGACGTTTTATTATGAGTACACGACACAGTAAGACAAACTACCATTATTATAATAATACACTTATTCATTTTTTAATTACATTCCACAAGCTCTGGGTGTACAAGAATTAGGAGTTACACAAAATTCGCATATTCTTTCTATGCTGCAGTATGCCACGGACCTTGCTGATAATCACATGCAATTGTCCTAGGAGCTGTCCAAGTCTTATCGCCATTCTCACGACTATTTGCCAACGCTTCAACATTAGACAGAACCAAATCAGATAATGTCTCTTTTTTAAACGAATTACAAATATTAGTACCAATCATCACCAGTAATGTAATTCCTAAAGCCATTTTTAAATAAATTTTCTTTTTCATACGTAACTAATTTTATATTAAATCTGATAGTCAATATGCCTTTATTTGATTTTCTTCATCATCTATCCCAACGAGGTTTCTCCGTAAATTTGTCTTCTGAATACCAGATACGGGTAGCCTTGCCTACAATATATTCTTCCGGCAGCATCCCCCAATACCTTGAATCCTGCGAATTAGCCATATTATCACCAGATACAAAATAATAATTCTTTTCAAAACGATATCGAGAAATCAGACTGTCTCCCAATAACACCTGTCCGTCTTTCAGACGCAATTTCTTCTTTTGTTCCCAACCTATCAATTGCTTATACAAATGATAAGTAGTGCGGTCCATTTCTACCACATGTCCTTTCTGTGGAACAGGCAATGGTCCGAATTCACGAATATTCCACTTAAGTTGTTTGTTATATGGAAATGTACCAAAGACAATCCCGTGCTGCTTCGGATGCTGCAAATTTGCAATATACTGTTGAGCCTGATAATTCCCCACCTGTTCATTGCAACCACGTATCTTATAAAATCCTCCTCTGATTTCCAATGTGTCTCCGGGCAGAGCGATACACCGCTTCACATAATACTGCATCACGTCCATTCGAATACTATCCCAACGATTTTGCTGATAAGGAAAATTAAAAACCAATATATCATTTCTCTTAAAATTTCCCCATCCGGCATCCGATGAATAGTGAAGTCTTCATTATCTAAAGCAGCAAACACATTAAATAACCTAGCTCCCTTTATCATCTTATTAACCAGTATCCGATCTCCATCCTTAGTACCGGTTCCATACGAATCCGAAGGTATTTTAAACGAGGTAAAACAAAATAGTTGTACCAAGAAGAGAATGAGCACCATGCAAAATACGAAAAATGCCAGATTCTCTAATATTGCCAAAATTTTCCTCACTTTGCTCATACGCTTTCTTTCAGTTGAATTAGTTTACGATAAGCCATAAGCCCAACACGCATTTCACACGTTCATCATCCTCATTTAATAATCCTTCGCAAGGATAAACGTCTTTTTCCATCTTCTCTCGCAAATAATCCGCCCATAAACACAATAGATTCCAATGTGCATCAGCATAACTGAAATCCTGTTCCACTTCTACAATCACAGCCATCATCATCAACATGTCAGCAGCTACCGCCACTGCATTATCATCCAATTTTACCTGCTTATTAATAATAGGGTACAAACCTATATCATAAGGCGGATATCTCTTTACCCAATGATTATCTTCACAATATTCAAATATAGGATCCAATAGGCTTTTCATCCAGTCGATACGAATTAAAATAGAGCAAAGTAGAAAAACTCTCATAAGCTCCCTGATATTACCTAAAGTATCTCCAAAGCAAAATATTTTATTCTCTGATGATAACACAAATCTATGGGAAGATATAAAATTACGATAAGAAGGAAGCATCTGCCCTGCAAATGTTTCACCACCTACTTGAAAAGCTCTGGCACTCCACTGACAATTCCTGTTTATCGCATTCTTCTTTAAGTTCCTGCCATCTATCTCCAACAGATTTCATTAATTCTTTTATTTCGCCTGTTCTATTTTTCTTCCAAAGAGGGGACAAACTTTCACCCCCATATTGTAAAGTCTGCCCTTCCTCATACCCTATTAGCAATGCACCTTTATCCTCATTCTTTGCGCTTAACTTTTGAGATAAAATAACATGACCATCCTCACTAGAGAAAGTTGATTCATTCGCCTCCATAGCTAAATATAAACTGTCGGAACTTGGCAAAACGCCAATTCTGTTCACACCAACTATCCACCTTGCTCCTACCCAATAACCACTCCATATCTACATCAAACAGAATTTCCACTGTATGCTCCTTTCATCTTTTGCATGAATCTGATAAGAAAGAAAACCTACAGGCCATCCTCGTCATATCCCAATTTCTCCGAACAAGGAAGGTAGAAACAAAATCAATCCAGAAGCTCCACAATCTCCCAC
>ENA-OQJH01000527-OQJH01000527.1-human-gut-metagenome-genome-assembly--contig:-NODE-527-length-20569-cov-20.049946_pt1 | contig 20569 bp, 29 predicted proteins | sample MGYA00242597_ERZ504763 | MGnify/ENA primary metagenome ERZ504763 (study PRJEB26092, sample SAMD00036359) | human gut metagenome | host: Homo sapiens | study: EMG produced TPA metagenomics assembly of...
ATTGTTTTGTGTGGTAACTTTACAATATCAAATACTGGTAAGAATTGCCATTGCCTATTTTATTATTGAGAAAAAGAAAGCTGCGCCACAGCCTTGGCAAGCCATCGCGCAGCGATTTTGTTCAACTTGAAGTTATTGATCTTCTGAATCCAATCCAAGTTCTTTCAACTCTTTTTCGTTTTGGATATCTTCATCAGTTTTCTTTCCAGTGATAGCACTGTAGGCTTCTTTGATGCCATTCTTCACTGCCCATTTGATAACGAAATACAGTGCAATCAAAATAACAATTGCGGTTCCACCGCTTATACCTAATTCATTCCACATAATTCAATCCTCCAACTTCCGATTTTCATTTCCGCCAATTGGAAATTAGCTATTTTTCATTCCTTACTTTGTAAAATGTTTATGCAACAAAAATTCTGTCGGAATAATTGTAAGCACCATAATTCCTAATTGTAAAAACACCAAATAAACAGAAATCATTTCAAAGTTTGTATCATCTTTCGTTAAAATCAAAATAAAAATCGATAGTATCACCAGGATGATTCCTAAAACAAAGTTTATCCAGCCCCAACACCTGTGTGCATATCTCCATGTTTCATCATTCATCCTTGACATAGTAGTTCGATATCCCGAACTCCCCTGCCGATCTTTAGGAGGCTTATCTTTCCACGTATATCCCAATATAATCATAGATAACGGTACTAAAAGTGAACACGCAGATAAAAATATAAACATTACAGAGATCTCCTCTCAACTTCTGATTAATTTGCTCTAAAGACTAAAGTTGTCATCAAATAAACCCTACCCATATTCCAACCGCTATAAGTATCATGCCTAGTATTCTTCCAATAAATCTCGCCTTTTTATTTCCAAATAAAGCAGTTGTTTCTGAAGTAGTAAATGGAAGCAAAACAACAGTGACCCCCATTACTATAATTCCACTTCCAATCATGCAATTGCGGCTTGACACAACACCATAAAACATAGCTAAAAACCCTAAAATAATGCTCGAAATGAAATACTTAATTTTATGTCTATCTTTTTCAATTATCTTTCTATAGCTGTTTTCGCACTCACTGCTACAAAATTCCAAATTACTATCTAATTCTTTGCCACAATATCTACATTTTTTCATAGTAACTTCCTCGATAATTTTCAAAATTTTATCCAAAAGCTCTCGATTTGTCTTTACTTTATTCTACCATAGTTCATTTTAAAATACTATTCCAATACACACAAAACAGAAAAAAGCGATCCTTTTCGACCGCCTATTTCCACCTACATATATATCGTATTTTTCACTACAATTTCTTCTGCACTGGATTTTATATTAATCATTAATCTAACCCACTTCATCTGATCCTGTGCCTTTAATTCTTCCGTCGCACCCTGTTTTTTCACCATCTGTTCCATAAGTATTTCCACCTGCTTTCTGGCTTCCTGATCAATCTGATTCAGGTGTTCCGTCAGCTTTCCAGTCAATAGCAAGTATTGATATTTTGCTGATCTGTGTTCCTTCAGGAACTGTTTTCGCAACATTCCATATTTTCCATATATCGGTTCTTCTTCATTCAACAGCAAAGATTTCATCAAATATCCATATTTTAATATAGAATTATTTTTCATAATTTTTATGTTTCCAGGCAACAGAAAAACCCCGGAAACCTTACGGTTCCGGGGTATCTTACGTTTGGACACAATGTACCTTGCGGTACTCAATATATATAATTTAAGATGTTATGCTAAAATTATTCGATGATTGTAGCAACACGTCCTGATCCTACAGTACGTCCACCTTCACGATATCAGACCGATGTATTGCGGTGTACAAATGGTGGTTTTTCGTGTGATTCGTGTGGGAAAATCCGGATTTCCGTTGTGTCTGTATTATTTTTTTTGATTTTGTTATCATGGTGTTATCGAATCTAAATATTCTCTTCCCAAATCAGATAAAACGTAATACATTTTTCCCTTTCGTGGTTCTTTTTTTAGGTAACAATAATCTTCCTCTATTTTTTTTGCTATCCATCCTATTTTTTGCCAACTCACATCCAATTCTTGTGCTAACTCCGTTGCTGTTTTATCTTTTCTACTATATTGTAACAATTTCAGCAACTGATATTGCTCTCTCTCCAATAAATTATCCTTTTTTTCTATTTCTTCTATTTCACTTCGTTCTTCATCCGAAAGTACCCTTTTCTCCTGTATACTATTTTTACAACCACATTTTAGGCAAGTACCACCGTATTTTTTCATTAGATTATACTCTTCTTCGCTAAACTCATGCATACAGTTTTCACAATATATTTTTTTATTTTCTGACAAAAAAATTTTTAATAACTGGAGTGAAATTAAAGGGCGACTCAATAAAGTATGTACGGTATTCATTTCCCTTTGGTTTTCCCCATCTTAGATTTTCATCCATACATAATCCATAATTAAGTGCATAAATAGAAACTTTTTTTCCTGACTTATTTGACATTTCATTATATTTACTAATAAAGAAATTCAATTCTAAACTACCTAAATAAGGCTCTAATTCTTGTGCAATATAAAAATGACTCGTATATGGATTATTACGCTCTTTTTGAAATATTACTGCCGTATATTGGTTTGTTCTAATATTTGTTTTAATAGTTTTTTCTTTATCGATGATTTGATTTAATAATTTGTTCAATTCTAATGACTCAATTCGTTCATTATATGTCATCTTTGCCGTTTTACTTTCTTCAAAAAATTGCACTAATCTTTCTTTATAAAAACGTTTCGATGCTTCATTTAAAATATTTAATGTAATTCGTTCTCCCTGAATTATAGATAACTCTTGCGCGTAATCTAATATAAGTCCAATATGTCTTACTACATTCATTGTCATATTGAACAAATATTTACAGTACTCTTCTTTTGATGTTTTAGTCGTATCAAAATAATAATCAAAATCTTTTCCTGTATATATTTTTAGTCTTGTATCCATTAATCTTTCTGTATATGCTACGGCCATGCTTTCCATTTCATTTCTTTTATCTCCAGCATACAGCTGAAAGTAATCCAAATATCGTATATCTACCTTTTGTCTGTCTAATTCACCTAGTTCAACTCTACCTGGATAAGCAGATATTTTTAACTTTACAAAATTATCAGAATTATTATGTAACGTATTAACAATCAAATCACAAAACATAACCAATGAAGTCTGCTCTATCTCTGAATAATCATCTAAAATTAGAAACAATCTTCGCATTGATAATTCTTGTAATATACTTTTTATTTCTGTTACTATTGATGTTATTTCAAATATTCTTGCAAAAACCCTGTTATATTTTTTTCCGTTTTCTTCTCCCTCTGATAAGGTATTTTCCCTGTTTCCGCCTGCATTTAGAATATTTTTCTTTTTGCTCAATGAAATATCCATTTTCATAGACCTTTTGTCACAATACGACATATTATCTACATTCGAATGCATTACTTCTTGCAAAGTTTGCATTTCAATGTTGCTTAAATGATTATTATCTTGTATCCTTTTTCGTATATTTTTCAATTTATCTATAGCCTTTTGTGATTTAGATATATGTAACTTTTGTTTAAATTTCTCCCAAATTGTATCATAATTTTTACATATTTCATTTATAAGTTCATCTACAAAATCTAAAATAAATTGCCTTTGTATTGAATATTGCTCAATTTCTTCTAAATTGCTGGTTTTTAAATAATTGATTGTAATATAATTTCTTTTCGCAACATCAAATATGCTTTTTACATCTATATAACACGTCATTATATCATTCTGTTTACGTAATTCATTCTGCATCCGCATAAAGATAGTTGATTTTCCTGTACCACGTCTGCCTATAAGTACAGTTGTATTATCTTTCAAACATAAATTTAAAATACCATCATTTTCAATAGGATCTACATATACCTTGTCTAATATATCTTTTCTATTTTTATCTTTTAATTCATATCGTTGATACATTTTTAATGAATCAACCATTTGATCGAAGTTTTTTTATATTGTTCTTCCATTGTTTTCACTACCTTTTTGTCATTATTTGAACAACTTCATTTATACACTTTTTCCATTCTGGACCTTCACATATTTTTCGATAATTTTCGCAATTACACATAAGGTCTACGATTTTTTGCGGTTCCGCAATTTTCTGTAAAAATAAATTTAAAATATTCACTAAATTGTGTCAATGTTAACGGCACAATATGTAATTCCAAACGTTCATCTTGTGTTGTATACCAAACACCCATTCTAAATGTCTCTGCTGTATTAGAATCAATTTTATTTGCTACAAACAAACCATAAACAGGTTTTTTATATTTCTGTACCAAATCAGCAACATGTCTCCTAACAGGTTCTCCTTCCATAGCTTCTTGTCTAGAATTTGTAGATAATGTTACTTCAACAACAATAACATAATCATCAAATTCAAAAATCATATCTGGTTTTCCACCTGGTGCAGTTCCGATTGGTAAATAATCTTGATCTACATTAAACCCTCTAGCATCATATGGTTTATTAACTATATGATCTATCGCCAAAAAAGCTCTCCACAAAATCCATTCCAAATATGCTGCGGCTTCTGCTTTTGGAACATTTATTATATAATCTTCTCCCAATTCTTTACTTTTTCCATTATTTGAAATCAGTAATTTCATATACTCGTATATTTCATACCAACATTCTCTTTGATTTTGTGCATATTTTTCTTCTTTATAATGATCAATATTTTGTTTTAGATTACTTCTTACAATATTGATATTTTTCGAATTGTCTAATGTAATATCAGGTATTTCATATTTAATATTGTACATTTCCAATTCGTTTATTAAATCTTCCAACACCTTTTTAGCAATCTCTGTATTATCTGTTGGTAACGGAGCTCTTGGCAAAGTAATTTGTACCTTTCCTTTAATGTTGCATCACTAATTACATTTTTAGTCAATTCATATGCAAGAGACTTATATTCCGGCATTACAGTTATTCCTCTTCCAGATCGCTTTAAAATTCCACTTGCACTTAAATATCTTAAATTCATGTCTGCATATTCATGAAAATTTTTCTCTTCTTTAAAATAATGCTTCCAAGCATTATGTATTAAATCTCTATCAAATTTCTTTTTGTTAATATATTTCTTTCTTCTACCTCTAATTTCCAAAATTTTATTTACAACTGTTTCCAGTTCATATTTAGGTGAACTTGTTTGTACACATACCGCAAATTCTATATAATTAATTTTATAGTCACCTGTACGTTCAAACAAATCAAACATTATCTTCAATACCCACCGTAATGGAGAATATGTCTCTCTTTCACCTAATGGTTCCATTTGAACAACTAGCCCTCTCAAAAAGCATTCTTGTTGAGCTTGAATAGTATTTGCATGATAAAATGCCCATCCAGCTGGTGTAATATCATCAATTTTTCCTATCTCTTTTTGAGAAAATCCATCTTTCTTTAAGACTTCTGGATATGCAAAACCGTATTTATTAAACATCAAACGATATTTTCTCGTAATACTGGCGTCTGCATCTTTCTTAGGATCTCCACCAATTTCCCCTGCTAATAATAATTTTTCTTTAAACAATTTTTGTTCTTGTGCAGTCCGAATTTTTCCAACCTGGTTAGATTCAACATATACTTATATCCACCTGGTATTCGCCACGGATTTCTTACGCCAGTATTGCCTATTGACCAAATATCAATAGGATCTTTTACAATTCTTTTCTCTATTTCACCCGTTTTAAATATCTTCGTGCACTCCCATGCATTTTGAGTTATTTTTTTAATTGTAGTTTTTGCTTTTGCCATACATCTTCTCCGTTAAATCCAACAAATAAATATTCCTGTACCTTATTTCGATTTGTCTTAGCATGTTTCTGATTTCCAAAAGAATATGTATAATCTATTGGAACTACCTCTACATGTTCTTTGTATTTAGACATAAGTGCAACCATTTCATCTTGTGTTGGTTGACTATTAGAAGAATAAGATACAATCAAAATACTGTCGGAAAACTTTTTAAACAACTTATCGAATGCATCTGCAGCACCTTTTCTAGTTGAAAACGGTGTCGGATATGACTTAAATTTCTTTGTTACTGTATTTTCCTGTATTTCGACACCTTTCCAATCTCGTGCCAGACCTTCAACAAAATGATATCTACGTACATATTCATTATCTGACAGTGGAGAATAATACGGTGGATCAATATATACTAAATCTGGATGTTTAATTTTTACTTCCATTGCATCTCCATGTTTAGATTTATTTTCACAACCATTATCAAAAATTGCATTATTGATACTTTCCACTGCTTCCAAAAATTGCTGTTCTAAAGATTTCTGCAAATCTTTTCTTCCGTCATTATACCGATCTCCAGTATATGTAAAAATTCCTCTTGGTCTTTTCTTTGTACAAGCTCTAATCAATGCTGTCATTGCAATTGCTTTCTTATATTGATCTCTAATAGCAGCAATATTAGTCCGCAAAACATCTATTAGCCTATTTTCCTCATCTTTATAATATAAGCCTCGAAATATCTCTTCTACAAAATGATCAGACTCTCTTTTTTCAATCAATAATTTTTTCGCCTCGTCCAATGGCAATACAACATTATTGTTTTCTACCATTGCCTTGGTAAAAGTTGCTGACATTGCCATATAGTCATTGCTAATTACAGTCTTTCCCTGAGCTTTAAACATATAACCTACAATACCAGAGCCAGAAAACAGATCCACTACTGAGTCAAAATTGAATTGTGAAGCAACAGCCCAAATTTGAGGTAATAATTTACTTTTAGAGCCCATATATCTAGTGGCCGGATATTTCATTACCTGTTCAGGTAAAGGTTTCGGAACTATTTTTAACATAGTTTTTTGTTTTGGCAAAATATCTACTATAATATCCTCGCCTTTTCTTTTACTTCCATTGCAGGAATATACCTTTTGGTTTGGATAACCTCAATCTTATAATCTGCGTATAGCTCATGAACCAATGGATGATTAGAATTGGTCAATATTACATGGCAGCCTAATTCCTGTAATCTTTTGACCTCTTTTGCTAATTCTACATGATCTTCTTCATAAAATTGCTCTTTTGTATATCTCTTAAAATCCGAATATTCTGAAATCGGCAAGTACGGGGGATCTAAAAAGATAAAATCTCCCGGTTCTGCATATTCTTTCAATACTGACAAATAATCTCCACATGTTATAGTTGCTTTTTTCAGCACATCTGATGCAGCGAATAAAGCTTCTTCATCGCAAAAGTTTGGAGCTTTATATTTACCAAACGGAACGTTAAACTGTCCCTTCTTATTGACACGATATAAACCATTAAAACATGTTTTATTCAAATAAATCGTTCTCGCTGCTGCTTCTTCTTTTTTCAATTTGAGCCAATCTAACGAACGTACTTCATAAAAATCTTCTTTAGTATTTTTATATTTCTTTAGATATGAAATAACAGCCTCTACATTATCAGCAACTTGTCGATACATGTTAATCAATTCCGGATTACTATCTGCGATTATTGATTTATCCGGACTTAATGCAAAAAACAGTGCACCACCACCAATAAATGGCTCTATATATTTTCCATATTTCTGAGGAATTTTAGGCATGATATCCCCTAACATCTGGGTCTTCCCACCGGCCCATTTCATAATAGGCTTTGCCTGTATCTGTTTTTCTTTCTTTAAAACTTGTTCCATCACGCCTTTTCCCTTTCAATCTCTATTATTTCCATGATATCACTAATATCACATTTTAAGGCAGTGCAAATTTTCACCAGCACATCTGTTGTAACATTTTCATTTTTTCCGAGTTTCGCCACTGAAGCATGACTGATACCTGCAGCCTCACATAAGTCTTTCTTTTTCATATCTCTATCGATAAGTAATTTCCATAATTTTTTATAACTGACCGCCATCTTTTAACCTCTAAACCATTTTTTCTAAAATATTGCTATGCCGTTATTCTACCATGTGATTTCAGTCATATCAACATTTATTTCAGCGATCGCAGACTTTTCGCAAACATATGTTTTTATTCAATAAAGACTATTTCTTTTCAAATAGGATTATGATCGTCCGCTTTCTCCAATATAAAAATATATTCATGTGCCAGCATTAAGAATTTTCTTTCTTTTCCCTCCCAATAATCAGTAGAACGACAATTATGTTGCTCTTTTATAACAATTTCTTTGAATTTAAATCCAGTATCAACGAATTTTTGCATAGAATTCATACCCAGTGGTAGAACATATCCTTTCTTCCGTATATCTCCAATCATAAATGCACATATTCCTTGCTTTTTTAGTACCCTATATGATTCTTTTGCAACCTGTTCCAGTTCCTGCAAAAAATCCTTATATTTTAAATGAGAAATATCTCCTGGGATTTCTTTACTATACCGTATAATGTCTGCATATGGTGGATGTGTACAGATAAGGTCTATACTTTCGTCTTTTATAAATGATAAATTGTTTGCATTTCCTTGTTTGGTGAATATTTTGGATTTTTCTTGACAAGTAAAATTTAGATTTGTGTTAGATAATTTGACAGCCTCAGAATTTATATCAACGCCAATTGCATTTCGTCCTAATAACTTTGCTTCGATTAACGTTGTGCCACTGCCTAAGAATTGATCAAGTATCCAATCTTTTTTCTTTGAATACCTCAAAAATAATATTTCTAGGAATATACGGAGACCAGTTCCCTCTGTATTTTCCTGAATGTGTAGCCCAATTTCCCCTTTCAGGAAAAGACCATATTGTTGTATCTTCTAATTTAAATCTTTCTGGTGCTTCTCTTATAACAATCGCTCCCTTCTTTTTTGCTCATTATACTTCCACATTGTTTATTTGTCCATGAAAAATCCCCATTCAAATATTAATTATCAATAAATATTTGAACAGAGATTCCTTTTGCATTATAAATATATTATTTCTTTCAATGCTATTTCTTCAGCAATTGCTTGAATATTATCCTTCCTCCTAACCCATTCCATCTGTTCATGCATCTTCAATTCTTCCGTCACGCCCCATTGTTCAACCATCTGTTCCATCAGCATCTCAACTTTTTCTCTTGCTTCTTTATCGACCTGATTCAGCTGCTCCGTCAGTTTCCCGGTCAGTACCAGATACTGATACCTGGCACTCCTGTGTTCCTTCAGAAACTGTTTTCGCATTATTCCATATTTCCCATATGTAGGTTCTTCCTCATTGATTTCCAGATCTGGCAGATAATAATCTCCATGCAATGTATAGCTCAGTCCGTTCTTTTCATCATAAATTTGTTTCTTCATATTCTTACAACTCCATTCCTCTGTACTTTGCTTTATTCTTCTTAATTTGCGCATTGTGTTCTTCACTTCGTTCTTTCGCCCACGGTATACGATCACTTATTTTTTTCGGCATTTGCTCTTTCTGCTTTTTCGCCTCAAGCTCCGCCTGTATCCGGATATCATCCTGCACCAGTCGTTCTACCATATCTTTCCCCAACATGCGTAAAAGTCGGTTGTATCTGTCTGCAAGTTCCTGCAGTATTTCTTTCTCACCAGATAATTTCTGATAATCTTTCTGAACTTCTGCCAGTTCCTTTTTTGTTTTTTCATGCTCTTGCTTTTTCTTCTGAAACTTACTTTTCCAACTATCTCTTTCTCTTGTGAGTTCTTTCACCTGTACAGCCATCGCACCAATTTTATTTTTCATTTCAATGAACAATGGTTTGATTTTCTTATCCCGATAAGTTACCGCACGTTCTAACGTAGTAGCTTCCGGCAAAAATGTTTTGATCATTCCATATTCTTTTATTTCCTTACTGACATTATCCATCACCGGTTGCAGGAATTCTCTTCTATCCTCCAGTTTTTTTAATTCCATTTCTGCTTTCCCTGCACGTTTTTCTGCTGTTTCTTTATCTTTCTGGAACTGAATTTTTTCTTCTTCAAGAAGCTTAATATCTGCCCTTGCGTCCGCAATCTGAGAAGTCAGACCTTCATTCTCCGCTGTCAAATATTCCTTTTCCTGTTCCAGTTCCTGCACTTCCTTTTTGCGTTCTTTTTTCTTGAAATTGTAAACATCCAGATGCTCCTCATGTGTACCTTTCTGTTCCCATTCAATTCCATGTTGCTTTGCAATTTCTGCCAGCACTTCTTTTTCATGATTTATCCACTGATTCAGTTCTGTATCATGCTTATTTCCACCTTGAAATCCAAGACTTTTCAATGCCTGTTTCAGTGAAACTCTGGTATCCATTCCTTTTCCCTTCCAGTTAGTCACATAAGGCACAAAGTCAATATGCAGATGCGGAGTAGCTTCGTCCTGATGCAGATAGCAGCTAAATACCCGAAGTGACGGATTTCTTTTCTGGAAGTCTTTCATATATTCATCCAGTACCCTTACGGCCAAATCTCCTTCTGTCGTGCCAACTGCCATATCCTCACGATTACCAATCTGAAATATTACTTCATGGAACAACTTCTCCTGTTTACCCTGTCGGATTTTTTCATAATAATTTGCAATTTGCCGATCCTTTCTTTTCCCGACATTGTATCTCTCCACCGCATCATCAAACAGTTCTTTATAGACTTCTTTCAGATTCTCATTCTTATAACAAATGTTCAGTTGTACTCTGTCTGGATTTACATTTTCTGCTACAAAATCCCGTCTGTTATGAGCCAGTGAGCCGACTCCGATCATGCCACTGATTGTTCGTTTTATCATATGTTTTCTCACCTCTTCTCTGTTTGAGTGCCAGATATGGCACATAATTTTTATTTACGCCAGACATGGCGATATTTAAGAACTTTTCGCCGAATACGGCGATTTTGTTACTTTTGTCAAAAGTAACGCAAAAGCACTTCGACAGCCGTACCGTCCATCAAAAGTCCCCTTGCGCTGCCGGGGCTATTCCTCCCGTTGTTCGGCTTTCTTCTACATCACTATTCTTACTGACTTATTCCGGTATTCTTGCCTGCACATATTCCAAATCTCCACAGTACGGTGTTCCAACCAGATACCATTCTCTTGCCGAATTCATCTCCATTCTTGTCCGTATCCACTTATCATCAACCAGAACTTCCAGACCTTCTCCGCAATGAAATCCTGTATCAATCCATAAATCTGATGATAATAAGCCATATCTGTCATTGCTGCTGTTATATCCTAATCTTCCCTGTTTCATTGTATCTTTCTCCCTTCACGACTATCTAATTTGCTATAAACTCACAAGCCATCAACTAACTCCCGGCTACACCTTACCGACATTCTCCTTGTCTGCTATCTACAGGTGCGTGACACGCTCCTGTAATAGAGTAGTCAGAAAGAACCTTTACCATCGAAAGCTCTCTTGTATTCCTTTTCTGTCAAGGTATTCCTGCCGGAACTTTTCTCTTTCTTCTTCCGTTGGTGCAGTTTTGAATTTGCTATACATTTCACGATTCACCATTGCATCCAGTTTCTGCTCTAAGCCCAACCGGATTTTTTCTTCACCATCATAGTTGTCCATCAAAAAATATTGCAGGAGTTGAAGAAATAACTCGTATGGAATCTGTACATTTCTATTTTGCATCTGTTCTCCTTTCAAGGTAGCAAGATTCCCTCTTCTTAAGAAATGGTAATCTTGCCATCTTCCATTTTTATTCTGGTAACATCCAATACCATTGCTTTCCACGTTTCACAGAATCAATCTCAAGTTCCCGTTTGGCATTCCACAACGTTTTTCCTTTTATTCCTCTGCCTTCTGCTTCTTCTGCAATTTTCTTCTGAGCCATTCCTCCATTTGCCAAAATTTCAAGAAGAAATTCTTTTGCCTTCTGGCTTTTCTGTCCTCTGCCATCTCCATTAAGAAGTTCATCGGCACTGATATCATATTCTCCAATCCATTCAAATCCATTATTCTTATCCAGCCTGAATGCAATGGACATTCCTTCCGGTGCAAGAGAACTCTTCGTATGACATACTACTCTTACTTCCGGTTCTTCCTTAACTCGCCCGACAATCAGAACACTTCTTGCAGCAGCCTGAAAATCAATGGAGCCAAGTCCACGATAAGAAGATTTGCCGTTGCTGTTTTTATTCATATGACCAATCAAAATGACTGCACAGTGATATTTTTCTGCCAGCACTGCTATACGCTTCATCAATGGTCTAATCTCATTTGCCCTGTGCATGTCTACGTTTGCTCCCAGGAACCCCTGAATCGGATCAAGGACAACCATTTTTGCTTTTGTCTGCACGATTGCTTCTTCCAATCGAACATCTGCCATTGTCAGTGGCTGGTCACTGTCATCAATCACCATCACCTTTGAACAATCCGCACCCGCAGCAAGTAATCTGGGTTTGATAGTATCTCCAAGACCATCTTCTGCTGTCTGATAAATCACATGTACAGGTGACATAGAAGACTGTTCCTGCATATTGTCTTCGCCATCTAAACCATCGTTCCCACTATCAACTTCATCACTTCGTTTTTCTTTTATTTTCATCGTTGTATCCGTAACAGGAAAATCGGCTCTCCTCTGGTCAGTTTTGCAATAATCTGAAGTACCATCGTTGTCTTGCCTTCCCCTGGATCTCCCTGTATAATAGTCACTTTCCCATAAGGAATAAACGGATAAAGCAGCCATTCTATCTGCTCCACCTCTACTGAATCCATGTTGATCAATTTCAGTTTTGGTTCTATTCTGCAATTTTCAACTTTATTTTTTTCATTCATATTCATTTCATCATCTACCTCCTGCCCCTCCGGGCAAGTCTCTGATGAACAGATATTCGGGAATTGTTGTATCTTCCAATTCGTGATATACTTAATCTGCCAAGATGGTATATCAGTGAATCTGATTATCAGAGAACTTGCTCAGATATTTTATCTGGGCTTTTTCTTTTTGTCTGTCAGTATTCATAGCTTCTGCTCCTTACACAAATCTCCTTGTAGGAATAATGATAATTTCAAATTTGCTCCCATCCTCTAATTCAAGAAGAATCACATAATCTGAATCCCGATCCGGTAAAATGGAACTTATCTTCAACTTCTTACTATAGTTAATTGCATAAAATATTTTTCTGACTACTTTCTTTGTTTTTATCTACTTCTTCCTCTGTATTAACGTTTATTGTCCAGCATCTCAGCAACTTTTTTCTGCTGTGACGGGTACAGATGCCCATAAGTGTTCAATGTCATCTGAATGTCTTTGTGCCCCAGCCTTTCCTTGATAATCAGTGGTTCTACGCCCTGGTAGATCAGATATGCCACATGGCTGTGACGGATATCGTGCACTCTGATTGGTTTTACACCGGTCAGTGCTTCATATTTCTTAAGACGTTTCTGCAATGTTCTCGCCACAATCGGGAACAACCGCTGATCTTCCGGAAATCCATAATGCTTCTTTGCATACTCCTGTACCTCTTCCTTAAGAAAATTGGGAATATCAATAGTACGGACCGAATTTTCTGTTTTTGGAGTATCAATCACATCTCTTTTCTTGATCCGGTTATAGGTCTTATTGATATGCAGGAGATTTCCACTCATATCAAAATCCGAAAGACTCAATGCTAGAAGCTCTCCTTCCCTAATTCCTGTCCAGAACAGAATTTCAAATATCAGATAATCTTCACTCCCCGGCTCAATCCCGGCGATAAATCTGTCATATTCTGCTTTCGTCCAGAACTCCAGCTTATTTGCATCCGATTTCCCCATCTTTTTTACTTTCTTACATGGATTTTCCTTCAGATTGTAAATTTTCTGTGCATGATTAAACAGTGCATTTAACTGATTCTGGATCATACGCTCATAAGTCTTGCTGTATCCTTTTTCCTGAATGGCATTCTGCCACTGGATAATCTCTGCTGGTGTAATTTCATTCATTTTTCTTGTTCCAAAATATGGAACAATGTGCTTGTTCATCATGTGCTGCTTATTACGGATTGAATTTTCTTTCAGTTCATTCTTTTTATCTTCAAAATAGACTTGAATAAAACTGTTCATCTCCATTTTCATATCCGCCGCAGTCTTTCTTATGAATTCCTTTTCATAATTCAATGCTTCTTTCTTTGTCTTGAACCCTCTTTTCAGCTTCTGCGTTTTCTTACCTGTCCAGTCAATATAGCGGAAGCTCACATACCAGGTTCCTGTGTTTTGTCCTTGTAAGCTGACATCTTAAATCCTCCTTCATACTGCTCTCTGAGAGCATCCATAAAATTTTGTTTCCCAGTAGGGACGTGGAATCTTTCCACGAACTGCCACATATCCTTCCTTTGCCAGTTCATCATTGAGCTGCTTCAGAACAGAATATGCTTTACTGCGTTTCACACCTAATTCTTCCATAACATCATCAACAGTCATCATATAATTAGTTCTCATAGCGTCCTCCTTTCCAGTCACTTTTGTGACTCTTTCGTTGTTCTCTTATAATAATTCACTTTTGTGAATTTGTCAATAAGCATTTGCGAATTTATTTTTTCAATTCCATACATATTGCTTGCGTATCAGCAATTTGTTAAATCTCACTCTTTTGTATCATTCACTTATGTGCTAGAATAGAAGCACAAATATTATTAAGGAGGCAACACATTATGGTAGGTAAGAAAATCCGGGCATTCCGGGAATTCAGAGGATACAGTCAGATACAATTAGCCGAGCTGTCCGGCATTAACGTAGGAACGATCAGAAAATATGAACTGGGAATCCGGAATCCAAAACCGGATCAGTTAGAAAAGATAGCAACTGCACTGGGATTAAATGTAAGTGTTTTTCTGGATTTTAATATTGAAACAGTCGGAGATGTACTCTCTCTGTTGTTTTCTATTGATGATTCAGTGAATCTTTCACTTGCTGAGACATCTGATCAGAAGATTTCACTGACGTTCGATAATCCTACGATGCAGGACTTTTTCAGAAAATGGTGTCAATTTAAAAATGTCTATGAAAAGGAAAAAGCTGAAATATTAGCTATTGAAGATGCTGATAAAAGACAGGAAGAACTGGATAAACTGAACGCTACCCAGGAAGAATGGAAACTGCGTGCTATGGGAACTACGATAGGTTGTCATACCATCGTTAAGAAGGGCACTGAAGGTAATTCCATCAAGACATATGATTTGACATAATTTTTACAAAAGAAAAAGAGCCCTTATGAGCTCTGAGTTTTTGGTGGTCTGGGTGGGAGTCTGCTTAGTATGTTAAACCGTGCAACCATTACACTTCACCATCGCATACTCCCAGACCAAATATTAATATATATTCTTTTCTCATCGAATCAAGTCCTTTCTTGCAAATATGTTTGACTGCATCATAAATCAATCCAGAAACCAAGCAATTCGACAATGCTCCCAATATTGGTTTGATGGTGTTTGGAATCGAACCAAATCCTGTTACTAACTATGTTATATTAATAGTATAACATAGTTTTAAAAATTGTCAATTTTCATATTTTGTTATCATTCTGTTATCACAAGCAGTTGTCAGGACACTCTCCCGGCAACCGTTTTTCTATACTGTTCGTTATTCTTTTCCGCTTTTTTATATATTTCCAGGCAACAGAAAAACCCGTAGAACCGAAGTTCTACGGGTATCTTACGTTTGGACACAACGTTATCTTGCGATAACAAATCTATATTCAGATTGTATTACTCGATGATTGTAGCAACACGTCCTGATCCTACAGTACGTCCACCTTCACGTTTGTGAGGTTCTTAAAATTCCATTATTTTCTGTGATTTCCGTGTCCATATTTTCTTGTGTTGTGGATTTTCCAAGCTATATTTCTATTCTCTGCATTTTTTAGTATCAAAATGGTATCACAGCGACTTCATTTCTCACTATGATATCTCTTATCTATTTGGTAAGTATCAATGCTCCTAAGAAAACAGCAATACTTAAAATAAAATCCTTTTTTCACCAGAAAATTTTTTATATTTCACTTCTAGCCAGAGATTCAGGACTGTCGCACATATAAGTATTGCACACCCTAACAGTATTTGCGCTATACTGCTGTTTACAACAAAAGCCATTATAATTCCTTCGCCACAAACAATTGTAATTGGTATCACCATAAACTGTTTCACAATTCGATTTTCCGATATAGGAATAAATAGACCATCTGTGGCTTTTTCAAGAATACTATCCAACTGTTGAACCATACTCCGTAAAGTCAATCGAAAAACGGCAAATATACTGCCTAACAACAACATATAACGTATTTCTTCTTGCTGTAAAAATGGCAGCGTCCAATAAAAAGGCATTTTATAAATTCCTAGACATATCGTAAACAAAATCATTCCCATTATTATCCAATTTCTGCCTAATCTATAAATAGATATTTGAGCTTTCCATATCAATGGAAAGTAGTATAAAAAATTGGATACTTTATTTTTTCTCTGTAAATATCTCACCATTTTTTCTTTTGCATATTGATCTAACAATACAGTATTATTAAAATTTTGAGCAATACGTACTTTTTCCAAAAAATTGCATCTCATCTTCATACTTTAAAGCATTTATTTCCAGAACACCAAAATCATAAACTAGCATATACATCCATATTCCTATATCTATAATGCACATAAAAAAATATTTAAGCGATATTACCAAGATTATACTAAATAACAGCCATATTCCAATATCTCTTCTTTGATTTGCATGATATATTTTCCATTTCATTAAATTGGTTGTATTTAATAACAAAAATATTATGAGTAATATAAATAGAAAATTTCTATTCAAATGAATGCCATTAATACAAGCTGAAAGAATGATTGAAAATATAATGTCCTTTAAGGTTAACCCTATATATTTTATTGATATCATTTGTCTTATCTTTTTCTCTTGAATAAAAAATAATGATACCGGTTTTATTATAATTGCCGGTTTAACATTAATAAAACAAACGCCAAACGAGTATAATATCAAAAATCCAAATACCAGATAACATATTCGAAGATTACATGCATTTATTTTCCGAATTATTGGAAAAAAATTAATCACAATTTGATATCCAACAACAGCTGCCGCAACTACCAAAGACAATATAGGTATCAGCATATTTTCTATTAATCTTTTAGTTTCTCTAATCTTATTCACACATAACAGTTTTCTGTACTCCTGCATAATGCTCTCCCTCACCAATTAAGGACATATATATTTGTTCCAACGAAGTTTCCTTATTCATCTGCTGCTTTTGTAATATTTCTGCCTTTGTTCCTTGTTCAACTATTCTTCCATCATATAAAAAATATATCTGTCACAAAAATCTTCAGCCAAACTTAGTAAATGTGTAGATATGAGTATCGTTTTATCTTGTTTCTTCAAATTTTTTAAAGTATTTTTGAATTTATATGTTTGTGCTGGATCCAACCCATTAAACGGTTCATCTGCCAGCAGCACATCGTATTGCCGCAACAATGCAAGTGCAATCATAAGTTTCTGCAACGTTCCTTTTGAAAGTGCTAATGGAATTTTGTTAAGGTGCTGATTAAGATTAAATTCTCGAATTAATGAATCAACTGTCACTGAGTTCTCAGGTACAGTGCTTTAATAAACTGAAGATGCTCCCAAACAGTCAACTCTTCATAGTACACTGGAATATCTGGAATGAACGTCACAGGATTATTCTCTCTTTTAATAGAAAATATATCATTATCACCAATAATAATTTTACCATTATTAGGTTCATTTTTTTATCATGAGTTTTAGCATTGTTGATTTTCCTGCGCCATTAGGACCAATTAAGCCTGTTATCTCTCCCTTATTCATTCCAAAATTAATATCATGTAATATTGGCTTCTTATCATAAGCAAAATTTACATTTTCTACATTTACATACATATCTCTCGCCTCCCTGTTTTTCTTATATATACACCTTAGAGGAAGTTTAAGGTCAAGAAAAAGAGAACATTTTCTATTTGTCCTCTTTTTCTCAAAAATATCTTCGCATTCTTATTTTGTTTCATTACACACTATAATCCGTAATATTGAAACAACCAAAATCAAACCCAAAACAAAAGTTATTACTTTAAACGGAGCACTCATATATGTATTACATAATTCCAAATATAATTGCACGCACATAATGACAGCAATTACTCCCCCTACAATACAAACAATTAATTTAGAAATATCGAAAATTTTTTGTATCCTGTCCTGCCGTTTTATTCTCTCCAATTGGTAAATATATTCCTCTTTTCCTGATATCATTTTATCTAACATCTCTTCTGATAAATCAGTCACACTCATATCCATTTTTATCAACTCTTCGCATAAAAAAATAATTCTGCCTAAGTCTATTTTCTTCTTCTTTAATTTTAAGCAAATGTGTATTTAAAACACTAGTTAATGCTTCCTTTTCATATAAAATTTTTCTAATATCTGAAACCGGAATATCTAACATCCTTAACATTTTTATACGATTTAACCAAAGAATATCTTCCTCTGTATATTCACGATATCCATTTACAGGATTTCTTTTCGGAATTAATAAATTTTCTTTCTCATAAAATCTGATATTATAACTTGTAATTCCAGTTCGTTTTTCAACATCTTTTATCTTCATTACAGCCTCTTTTATGTTTCGTATTTTTTTATTGCATACAATGTCCCTGACTGCTATAATTTACATCATGGGTGCTATCATAACGGTAGGCGGTTAGTCCTTCAGCAGAGGGACTGTGACCCTCTGATTACATAGAAACTCGAAAGAGAATCCACTGGAAAGGAGGGCTAAGCATGAGTATTGTTGATTTTATTGCAGTAGTGAGCTTCGGCTTAACCTGCTTTGGTCTTGGATATACCTTTGGCAAGGATAATAATAAACCACAAAAATAGCCGCCTGGTCTGGTAAACTAAGCGGCAATTTTTGTCAAAACATATATCGGACTAACCGTCTATCGGTAGCACTCTTTTTCTATAATCATATTAGCACGCATGTGTGAAAATGTCAAAAATTTTCTTCATTCTTGGTTATTAATCTCCTTGATCAACTGTACTGCCTTCTCTGCATCATCGGTTTTCACGAATATATCCACACCATATATTCCAAATCCAGGTGCCCCATGCATTGCAACATTCGCACCTGCTTCCTGTGAAAAAGCTGCTATTCCATTTTGCTTTAACATTTCTACAAGTTGTTCTGTCTCTACTATATTCTGTGCATTATAAATTTTGTCCATTCTACCTGAGATAGGGAAATTTCCTTTTTCTCCTGAACATTTGACAAATTCTGGTTTCTTTTTCGATTAATAAATGCCAAGAGCCTAAGAATAATAAATGCCACAATAGTAATACCAATCAGAAATCCCAATGCTAATCGTGTTATCTGTGTTTCTGTAGCTCCCATTCTGAATAAGCATACACCATAGATGACGGTAAAAATTCCTGCACATATCACACTGGTGAGAAAATCTCTCCATATAGTAGCACTTTTTGGCAAACATTTATCCCATATTCCATTGTACACCATAATAGAGGCGTACAGGATTCCTCCTACTAAAGCAGTTGCTGTCTCTCCTAAAACCAAGCGAATATCCACCGTTAATAACATCTGAATAATAATCGCTAACACACTAATCACAAACATTGATGCAAATGCAAGATTTCCAGCCTTTAATGCTTTTTGTTTCACCCATTCTTCATACACCGCAACTTTGTCCAATGTTTCTTTCATCTCTTTATTCATAGTCTGGCTCCTTTCTCCATCCAGGAGCTCTCTCATCTCAACATCGTAATACTCAGCAAGTTGAACAAGTATACTGAGATCTGGCATATTTATTCCTGTTTCCCATCTGGAAACTGTTCTTGCAGATACTCCAAACTTTTCAGCAAGCTGCTCTTGTGTAAGATTCTTTTCTTTACGACATTGCTTTAAAAAAGCTCCAATCTTTTTTGTATCCATATCTCTACCTCTCTTCCACTTACAGCTTACCAATATATACCAAAATTACCACGACATAAAACGAGAATCCGCTAATTTTCAACCGGACATCGTATGTCTAAAACAAATAAACGGTATTTTCACCCCAAAAGCATTCTATTCCTCTATAAATTAACCTTCTCTTTTATGTCTATCCATAAGCAGCAGAATAAACATAACAAACCATATCACCCATGCCATTAAACAACCGATTCCTATATACCAAATATCTATTATCATTCCAGCAATAAAAGGAATTGACATAAACATCATTCTCTTCCCATATGCCTTACACATAGCATTTTCATCATATTTTTTCGTTCTTCTGCTGATTTCATATTATCACCAGACAAGAAGTTAGATGCTTGTCCCTTTGACCTATAAAACCATATTCCAAATAAAAACATAATCACTGCCATTGCAAAGTTAAAAACAATATAGAACATATAATGCTTCCTTTCAGTCGATTCCACAAACTGTTAAGGAAACAATCGGAGTTGGTGTAAACGAAAAAGCAGCCTTGAGTCTGATAAAAACTGCCCTTTCGTTTACATCAATTTCGATTTTACCTTGGTGAACAAAGTCGCGTCCCTTTAGCCGATAGCTATGGGGATTCAATCGTTGCTCTTTTCCTTAAGTTTATCATACCGGA
>ENA-OQJH01000528-OQJH01000528.1-human-gut-metagenome-genome-assembly--contig:-NODE-528-length-20562-cov-2.108882_pt1 | contig 20562 bp, 18 predicted proteins | sample MGYA00242597_ERZ504763 | MGnify/ENA primary metagenome ERZ504763 (study PRJEB26092, sample SAMD00036359) | human gut metagenome | host: Homo sapiens | study: EMG produced TPA metagenomics assembly of...
CCTAATTGCAAAGCACACCCTTCAACCCAACCCCGGAAGAATATTCATTTTTATGTCATTACTCTCAAACTTACGATGAAACCCTGCAGCCGGAATAGAGACATACCCATTCTCTTCCATATATACTCCTTGCATCTCATCACGCACAGGAGACGCCGGATTAAAAACAGAAACCAATACACATTCTTTTTGATCATTAGAACTAAACTCCACAGCACCTTTAATACTCTCTCCAACCGGAACTTTCTCCCAATCAACAGATACCCTGATTCGGTCCTCTGTCGGAGTTTGCCCAGCTTTTTGAGACACTATAATCCAATCGTCCGAGGGCTTTGCAGTCCAACTCAAATCTCCACTTCCTTGATTATACACATCGATCCAATGGCTTTTACGAGAAAAAGTGTTATAAACAGGCAAACTATGATAGCTCAACCCACCTTTATCCAAAATTTCACTTTCTGCCTGAAGAGCTAATTTAGGAGCACCAACCGGTGTATAACTTTCTTCCATCAACGGGAGCATAAAGTAAGAACTGGAACCTTCATAATTCTGTTTCAAAGACATCATATATTTCCATTTCCCGTTCAACAAAGAATTATACCCTTCAGTTATGATTTGCAGACTATCATGGTAATTCTTTACCTTCTCCTTTATCAAATTAGCGGCGGCACGCTGCTGACGAACATACTGCCGATAATATTGTCCTTTTATAGTCATGTGGTTCATCAGTTCGGCACCTTTCACCGGGTAGTATAATAACTGATAAAAAGCCGGCTGACTGTCTTTATCCAAAGATGCCAAAAGATTTTCCGCTTTCTTCCCAATGCGGCTATATTCGTTCAGACGATTTTCTGCTTCATTATAATTGGCAAAAGAGAACTCCGTATCCGTACTGTTTCTCCTCCCCGCCCAATAATTATTCCAATATCCCCAACCCATATATTCCGGTTCCGGGAAAAAGCCAAATTGATATGCGAAGAAGTGATATCTTCAAATACGCTATAATACTGTTCCCCAAACATCTTTGCCAACCAACGGGCGGGATAGGTAACCACATTATTCGCATTAAAGCTATCTATATCATAAGCCATATCAAGGAATAAAGAGACTTGCATTTCGGCTCCTTTTAAATCACCGCAATTAGCCAGCCAGATACGGTCTGCCGTCGTATCATAAGCCTTTCGGAGTTCCTCATACATCAGAGCCGGGGGAGTAGTACTGTACCACAAATAGCTATGGGGAACTCCCAGATAAGAGACATGGTAGTAAACACCTGCACGCCCGGAGCGCTTCTGTTCATGCGGGCCACTTAAGCGCTTCATGTAGCCGAAGTTATCATCCGGCCAAATAATGGTTACATCATCCGGCAATTCCAATCCATTCGAATAGATTTCCAACACCTCCTTGTATGGAGTAAATGCCTGTGGAATTGTTTCAACCGGTCGATCAATATGTTCTGCAATCAAATTACGCTGGTCTTTCAACGCACTCTCCAGCATTTTGACCTTTTCTTTCATGGGGACATCACCTCCTCCCATTGCCGCATCATGCAATCCTCTCAAAGCCAATGTATATACATTCTCATAAGCACAGTTTTCCTTTACACGGTTTCCTAGAACTTCATTAATTTTATCCTTATTTTTACCATAATCCCAAGGCCCCATCGTTTTTGAATTCCATTCACTAGCTGTATTTAACAATAATGGTTCGCAATGACTGGACCCCATTACAATAGCAAAAGTATCTGCCACCAACTTATTTTCAGGTATCTTATAAAATGCGGTCGACACCGGATGCATGGCAGGAGCCAGATGATTGGCTTTCAACCGTAACAACAATTCGCATATTTTGGCATAAGTACGGGGACCTATATTGCCACGCTCTTTCTCAAAAGTCTTAGCGGCCCAAGGTTTCAGTCCCCAATCTTCATCATTCAGAAAAACACCTCTATATTTCACGGAAGGGGTCTTGGAAACAGTGGTGGGAGCATCCACATAAAGTGTTTTATGTTTCTTCACAGGGACATCCGCCCACCAATACCAAGGAGACACACCTGCCATTTCCGAAAGAGAAAACAAACCGTAAGAAGCTCCTCGCCTGTCACTTCCGGCTACAATCAGCGCTTTATCTACTCCTGGAAAAGGATGATTAACTGTCTGGATCAGATAACGTTCCCATGCTCCTTCCAAAGGAGATATATCTATTTTCCCATTGGAGGCTAACTGACGAATTGCCTGATTCTTTTCAATAGTACCGACAATAACCACTGTTCTTCCTTTCTTCCATTCATCTGCCAATTTTAATCTCTGTCCTGTGACATTTTCAATATCAGACACAAACAGTTCGGCAACCTTCTTTACAACCGGGTAATCATTGGCATCATAACACACGGTCGCCTTTATTTTCGATGCGACTAATGGGAAAGCATATTTACTATGTTTTACATTCTCATTCACAACCACTTGTGATTGCAGGGCAGATGCCACTACCAATAATATTAATAGCGAAAAGATTCTCATTGATACAGTAGTTCTAGTTATTCAGTTCTATTTCTTTTTATCTTCAAAATGATAGTTATATGGATTCCGCTTAAAATGGTAACGATTTCTTGGCACCGGCAATGGGTCTTGTACACGCAGTTCCCAAGTCATCAATCTTCCAGCAATTCCATTTGTTTGGAGGCATATTTCTTTTTATTATAAAGATTATTAATCTCGGAAGGATCGGCTTTCAAGTTATACAGTTCACCACGACCATAATTGTCGAGTACTAGTTTCCAGTCATCTTTGCGAACCATACGTTCAGTTCCGCTTTGTGTCCAGGTATTCAGTTCGTCAAAGTGAGCTATTTTATTGGGTTGCAAAGCCCCCTCTTTAGCAAATGTCAACGGTTCATCCCGGGTGAAATCTTCACCACCGAATCCCTGTTGTACAATTACACTCGAAAATTCTTTCTTGGGGTACGATTTACCCGTCAACATCGGCCATAAACTGCGTCCTTGCACTCCAAGAGGTATATCTGCACCGATTGCTGTACAAATAGTAGGAAATACATCAGCAATAGAAACATGCGCATCCATTGGAGATTTTTGCGGATGAATGTTATATCCTGCCCAAATCATCGGAATACGGGTCAAACATTCAGGCACTCCTGCACCTTTACGAATCAAGCCATACTCCCCACAATAATCCCCATGGTCTGACAGGATTACAAAAATGGTATTTTCATAAAGCCCGGCTGCTTTGAATCCTTCAATCAGACGTTTGGTCTGGTCATCAATCAGACGAAGCATTCCTAAATAATTCCCACGCAAACGAGGAAGATCTTCCGCCAGGTTCGGGCAGGCTGTATCTTCCAATTCCGCCAAAATCTCATACTTATTTCCTTTTTTAGATAAATCGTTCCGGCTAGTCAAAGTTGCCGGTATCTTTTCCGGAGAAAACATTGAGAAATAAGGCTCTGATATCTGATATGGATTATGCGGTTCAGGCATTGAAACCCACATAAAGAATGCGGAATCTTTTTGCTGCTCCGCCCAAGCCAAAGCTTTGGTAACCATTTTCACCGGATTCTGCGCTTCTGCCGGGAAAGGGGTGGCTTCCAAATATTGACCTCTCGCTTTATTATTCAGAAAAAATGCAAAGTCTTATCTTCCTGCGTATCACGCTGATTCTTTCCCCAATGAAAATATTCCTCACAATAATCAAAATCTTTCCCTTTCACATGCGCATGGTTCTTTCCCACTAATGCCGTCTTATATCCTTGTTCTTTAAACACTTCGAGCATATCTTTCTTATAATACATATCGGGAGTGTTGTGGTTCGTACGGACATGCGTAGCAGTCGGATAACGTCCTGTAAACATGGAACAACGCGCAGGCATACTAGCAGGAGCTACCGTATACGCCTTATCAAACCAGACATTACTCAATGCCAGCGAATCGGCAAAAGGAGTGACAGCCATCGGAAAACCTTCGCGACCACACAAATCAGCTCGCTGTTGGTCGGTCATGATGATAACAACATTGGGTTTGGGTGTTTGTGCCGACATTGGGATGATATTTATCATACCAGAAACAGCAGAGATTGAGAATAAAACTTTTCTATTCATAACATAATATCGTAATAAGTTTAGTAACAAGAAGTGTATGAATTACTCACACCCAAAGTTCGGCAATCTTTCCGATAAGTTACGAAAATAGCCATTCAATAAAGGACAAAAATTAGTCAATAGTCCATTTTATTAGCAAAAAAGCTCTTTATTTGATCAAAAAGAAGAGAATTTATTGTTTTTTGAACGGCAAATTTCCTTTATTCTCTTTTAATTCCCCTTTCTTTGCAATATCCTTTTAAAGAATTTATATCTAATAACTAACTATATTTATACCATGAACATGAAAAAGAATTTTCTAACAATGCTGCTTGCATTGGCTTTATGCAGTTCGACTTTTGCTCAATGGAAACCTGCCGGTGACAAAATCAAAACATCGTGGGGAGAACAGCTTGACCCTAAAAACGTATTGCCGGAATATCCGCGTCCTATCATGGAACGCAGTGACTGGAAAAACCTGAATGGGCTTTGGAAATATGCAATCACAAAGAAGGGTGATCCTACACCTGCTGCTTACCAAGGCGATATTCTTGTTCCTTTTGCCGTAGAATCGTCTTTATCAGGCGTAGGTAAAATGATAAACGAGAAAGAAGAACTGTGGTACCAACGTACTTTCGACGTTCCTTCTGCCTGGCGTGGTAAACAAATCCTGTTGCATTTCGGTGCGGTAGACTGGAAAGCAGAAGTTTGGGTGAATGATGTAAAAGTAGGCGAACACACAGGCGGATTTACTCCTTTCTATTTCGATATTACTTCTGTACTTAATAAAGGAAATAATGACTTGGTAGTAAAAGTATGGGACCCTTCAGATCGTGGTGAACAACCCAGAGGAAAGCAAATAGCAAATCCTCATGGCATTTGGTACACTCCGGTTACAGGTATCTGGCAAACAGTGTGGTTGGAACCGGTAGCAACACAATACATCACTAATCTGAAAACTACTCCTGATATTGACAATAATTCTGTTAAGGTAGAAGTTGCCGCTAATACAACTTCAGCAGACAAAGTGGAAGTAAAAGTATTCGATGGCAAGAACCTTGTAGCCAAAGGCGCAGCGTTGAACGGAGTACCTGTTGAACTGGCAATGCCTGCTAATGCTAAACTGTGTCTCCAGACTCTCCTTTCCTCTACAACATGGAAGTGACTCTGTATAAGGACGGAAAAGCAATAGACCAGGTAAAGAGTTATACGGCTATGCGTAAATATTCTATCCGCAAAGGTCAGAATGGCATCACTCGCCTGCAATTGAACAACAAAGACTATTTCCAGTTCGGTCCGCTCGACCAGGGATGGTGGCCTGACGGTTTGTATACTGCACCGACAGATGAAGCATTGGTTTATGACTTGAAGAAGACGAAAGACTTCGGCTACAACATGGTACGTAAGCACGTCAAAGTAGAACCTGCACGCTGGTACACTCATTGCGACCAATTAGGATTGATCGTATGGCAAGATATGCCGAACGGTGGTCCTAGCCCACAGTGCAGGCACGCAACTACTTTAACGGCAGAGAAGTGATTCGTTCCGCTGCTTCGGAGGCTAACTACCGCAAAGAGTGGAAAGAAATCATCGACTGTCTGTATTCTTATCCGAGTATCGCCGTATGGGTTCCTTTCAATGAAGCATGGGGACAATTCAAGACTCCGGAAATCGTAGCATGGACTAAAGAATACGATCCTAGCCGCCTGGTGAATCCTGCCAGTGGTGGTAATCACTATACTTGTGGCGATATTCTCGACCTTCACCACTATCCGGGCCGAACATGTTCCTTTACGATCCGAGACGTGCTACCGTATTGGGTGAATATGGAGGTATCGGCTTGGTAGTAGAAGGAAACACTTGGGTGAATGACAAGAAAAACTGGGGTTATGTGAAGTTCAATACATCGGACGAAGTAACGAACGAATACATTAAATATGGCAAACATCTGTTGGAATTGATCCGGAAAGGATTCTCTGCTGCCGTATATACCCAGACAACAGACGTAGAAGGTGAGATCAACGGTCTAATGACTTATGACCGTAAAGTTATCAAGATGAATGAAGCTAAAGTCAGAGAAATCAACCAACAGATCTGTAACTCTCTGAATAAATAATAAATAGAATAATACTCTTTTCCTTGTTGAAACTAAAACAGCACCTCTGACGTCTATTCAGGGTGCTGTTTTTTTATTTTTTCAGAAATGCTTATTCTTCCTGCATGAAGTTCTTTACCTGATTCCAACTATTCTTCGTATCATTCGATACTTTTTCACCAGGAGTAGAACGGCCATTCTCTACATATTGCTTCATAACCCGCTTCATCTCTTTCACCTCATTTTCGTAACGCTTATCACCGATAATGTTTTCTTTTTCCGAAGGATCTTTCACGATATCAAACAATTGCATCGGAGGGAACTTCGCCACATCAGAAGGTTTGACAGGATAAGAAAAGCCACCCGAACCTCCGTAGAACACCAATTTCAGTTGGGAAGTACGCAAAGACAAATACCCCTCTCCCGCTTCGTGCACCAAGTCTTTACGCGCAGAAGCACCTTTCTTACTCAATATCGGCCACATACTGTAACTGTCAACAGCTTCTTCTGTCTCCAAATTGTGGTTAAGCATTTGGGCAAAAGTGGCATAAAAGTCTATCAATGAGACTAGAGAGTTGTTTGTCTCTTTCCCATATTTTCCTTTCCAGGAGACAATAAGGGGAATTCTGTGTCCGCCTTCGTAAATATCGCTTTTGTAGCCTCTGTAGATGTAACTAGGAAAATGTCCTTTCTTTTCCATATCTTTCACTCCGATATAACCGGCACACCCATTATCCGAAGCAAAGACAATGATGGTATTATCCAGTTGCTTGTTCTTCTTCAATGTTTTTACGATTTGGCGCACCATGTCGTCTATCATGACTACGAAATCGCCATAAGGACCGATACTGGTTTTGCCCTGAAACTCTTTCGAAGGCAATATAGGGGTGTGAGGAGCAGTAATAGGCAAATATAAAAAGAATGGTTTCTTGCTGTCTTTCTGCTCATTGATGTAGTTCAGGCTATGACGAATGATGTTGGGAAAACATTCTTCCGGCTTGAAATCGGCCCCTGCCAATCCTCCGTGCATCAGTAAAGCCAGATTCTTCTTTTGGGGTTCTATCACATGATCGGGGATGGAGGTCACTTCATCATTCTCTACATATACATAAGGAGAAATATCCAATGATGCCGGTATGCCGAAATAGTAATTAAATCCTCTGTCGGTAGGTCCGTTTTTGATCGGAAGCGAGAAATCTATATCTTTCATGCTTCTGCCATTTCCTGTATATCCCCAACTCCAGCCCAAATGCCATTTGCCAATACAAGCAGTATTATATCCATTGGCAGAAAACATCTGTGCGATTGTGCAACGTTCAGGATCAATCATTGCAGGCGAATCGCCATCAAGACCACCTCGTTTCAGCTTGGTTCGCCACGGATATCTTCCGGTCAGAAGAGAATATCTGGAAGGAGTGGATAAAGCGGAAGAAGCATGGGCATCCGTAAAGGCAATCCCGTGCTCGGCCAGTTTGTCAATGTTAGGAGTATGGATTTTAGATTCGGGATTAAAGGCCGAGATGTCTCCATAACCCAAATCATCCGCCAATATAAATACAATATTGGGCGTTTGCGCTTTTACAGCAGCAGCTGTAAGAAGTGCAGAGGAGATTGTGATTAGTTTATTCATATATTGAATGTATTAAAGCTATAGTTTATGTATGATATAACCTATCTCTTCATGTTTTCCAACCGACATGCCGGATTATCTGACTGACATCTCAATCGTTCCACTCCAGTAGACAAGTCTTTTCACTCCAGTGAACGAATCTATGCACTCTAGTGAACAATCCTCGTCACTCTAGTGGAACGATGGAGATGCTCTATCAATAACTGGACGATAACGAATGAAAAACATGCCGGCATAGGGTTGTTTGAATGATAAGTACCTTTCATCTGTTTTCAATGTAAATAAGATCAGCAACCATCGTCTATGCAGTCATCATGAGAAATGTATGAGAAATGCAGGATGAATACAGGGCAGATGTATGAGAAATCATTGAAAAACGAATGAGAAATAGCCGTTTTTTCGTTAAAATATCTGTAAAAAGTATGAGAAATGCCTGTATAGAAAGCATTCTCATACTATATATTACTGATTATAAACTCATTATCTAGATTTTATGAGAAATGAGAAATAGAAAAGATAAATCTCTTTCAGAGAGCAACAAGCGGTAACATTACGAATATTATACATTGGCTGCTTTCTTCTGCTTATTCTTAGGAACACGCGGCCGGTCTTTATTAGCTCCGGTATCATTTTGCTGTTTCATCCATTTTTGCAGTTCCATCGTCAGTTCTGCCTTCTTCTTACTATATTTCTTCACATCCGCCAGATTATTCATTTCGAACGGATCTTTCTTGATATCATATAGTTCGAACTCGGGACGATTCTTATAGCGATTCATGATTTTATGTGCCTGATCCGTGTCCTGTGCTTTCCACGAGAGATACCATTCTGCCTTTTCAATATGCTTTTCTACGTATGTTTCCTTCGGAGTCAAGTTCCAGATTAGACGATAGCGTCCGTCTGAAATAGAACGGATTGGATATGCCGGACCTTCCGGAACATTGTTGTGAACATGATAAGCATACTTATGGTGTGTCTTTGTTTTCCCTTGAAATACATCTACCAGACTCTTTCCATCTATTACGTCAGGCACCTTTCCGCCTGCAACATCGATAAATGTAGGAAGAAGGTCTTCATATTGCACAATAGCGGAAGTCTCCGTACCGGGTTTAATGACACCCGGCCAGGAAGCCACCATCGCCGACTTGACACCGGCACACCAATTGGTCCATTTGGCTCCGGCAAATTGCGTACCCTGCTCGGATATGAAAATGACAAGAGTGTTCTGCAGCAGATTCTTTTCTTTCAGAATCTGCATAGCGTCACCCACCTGCTGATCAAGCAAGCCGACTTCTGCCAAATATCTGGCATAGTATTCACGTGTTACTTCCGTGTCGATAAACTGTGGCGGCAACTGAAGTTTCTTCCGGTCGAAGACGGAAGCGTCACCACCTGTCCAGGGAGCGTGCGAATTAATAGATGCCAAGACAAGGCAGAAAGGTTGGGAAGCATCACGCTCCATAAACTTCTCGATACCTTTGGTATGATAGTCAGTGTTTGGGCTTGTACACCCTTTGGGGAATCCCGGTACATCTTCGAACGGAAAGTTAGCCAAAGGTTTGATATGCCACTTCCCGGCCAATCCAACCCGATAACCCAGATTTCCCAGATAAGTGGGAAGAGATTTTACATCGGCATTGACCGAGCTATGGTTGGCGTAACCGCCATGATGCATCGGATACATACCTGTATAAACACAATGCCGGGTAGGCGTACTCATCGAAACAGAATTATACGCACTGTTGAACTTTATCCCCTGTCGAGCCAATGCATCTATATGGGGAGTCTTGTTGTTGACCGCTCCGAAACAGCCTATATCGTAATAGGAGCAGTCATCGGCTATGATTAATAATATATTAGGCTTTGAAGGAGTTTGGGCAAACCCGTTTCCTATCGCCAATCCGCCTAAGAGGCATAAACTAATCATTGATTTTTCCATCTTGTATTATTTTCAATTCATAGGGTTAACAGATTCAACGTACTACTTTCCATTCTTTAGGAGCTTTGAATCCGTCACGACCTTTACCGTAAGGTACTTCCGGTATACAAGGAGTGATCGTGTCATATTTCAGGGCAACCTCATACAAAGCTTTCACAATTTTCTCGTTTCCTGCGCTGGCATTTTTCTTTTCGTAAGGATCTGTTTTATAATCAACCAGGAAGTCCTGTTTCAAATCCAGTCCCGGTTTCATACCTTTTCTTATCAGTTTATAGTCTTTATTGACTACTGCTCCGTGTCCCAGATAAAAATCGCGTCGATACAGGTCTTTTTACCGTTTAATACAGGGAGGATGCTGATACCGTCATATTCACGTTTCGGACGGCTGTGATCTCCTACCAAATCTTTCAATGTGGGAACAAGGTCAACAAAACCTGTCACCTGTGAACTCAAGTTCTTATATTGTTTCTCTGCTTTCTTCCAATAAAGAACAGCAGGTGCATGTACCCCTCCGTCCCACTCGTCGAATTTATGTCCACGCAAAGGTCCTGATGAAGATCCCGGAACACCGGCAGTGCCGTTATCACTAAAGAAGATAAAGAAAGTGTTGTCCATAATTCCTTTCTTCTTCAAGGCATCTACAATAGCACCGATTCCCCTGTCCATACAAGAAACCATTGCACTATAAGTCACTTTCTTCTGTTCTTTCGGTGTCAGGCTGTCGAAATTGTCAGTATAGAGTTTTATATCTTTTTCCTGTGCCTGCAAAGGGGTATGAGGTGCGTTATAGGCCACATACAACATAAACGGACCTTCTTTCTCGTATGCATCGATACAGCGGATGGCTTCTTTGGTTATCAATTCGGTAGAATATCCTTTGTCGTGGCAGGTTTCCCAGTCGTTGTGCCAGTCCAGTTCACCTTCACGCGTCAGGTCGAAATAATCTATCGCACCGTTCAGATGACCATAGAAATGCGAAAAGCCCCTATTCATCGGATAATGCACTTCTTGGTATGTCCCAGATGCCACTTACCAATAATGGCTCTGTTCTTATATCCGTTACGTGCCAGCATATCGGCCATCGTTTCTTCATTCTCATCCAGTCCGTCCTCACGCCAGGGCGGAATAACAGCCGAACGGACACAAACCGGTTCGGGTAACGTCCCGTCCATCAGCCGCACGGGTAGGCGTACTGATGGGAGAAGTGTAAAAGCGTTCGAGTTCCACTCCTTCGCCCACCAGAGCATCCAAACAGGGAGTCTTGATTTCACTACCATGAAATCCTACATCACCCCAACCCAAATCGTCGGCCAATACAATCACAATATTAGGACGCTCTGTCTGCGCATGAAGAAATGCCGGAAGCAGAGTACATCCACAAAGCAAACCAAAAAATTCTTTTTCATGATATACGATTTATAAATAACATTCTGTGTTTCATTCGTTTTGATGTGTGACGGCTTATTTTCTCTTTCCCGGCATGTGTTCGAAGGCACGCATTTCGGTCGGTTGTCCTTCGTCTCCACAATCCTTCATCCAGCGTTTCAACTCTTTATCCAAGCGGCTGATGGTAGAAGCTTGTTTCGCGTCCTCCGCCAGATTCTTCATACAATACGGGTCGTTCTTCACATCATACAATTCGATAGCAGGGCGATGCTGGTATTTAGTCGTCATCGCTTTTGCATGAGCGTCCGTTTCTGCCAGACTTTTCCACTCTTTAAACAAAGGAGATTTTGTTTCAACATTCTGGAAAGTAGCTTCCGGGGTGAGATTGACAATATATCTGTATCGGCCGTCGTATACCGAACGGATGCCATAATAAGGCGATCCGGCATTGATGCCTCTCGTGGTCTGAAGGGAGAAAGAATATTTCTTGTGTGCTTTCTTCTTGCCTGTCAATACCGGTTTAAAGCTTTCGCCATCCACTTTCGCCTGCGGCTTTCCTCCTATTATGTCGACAAAAGTAGGGACAATATCTACGTATTCTACCAACGCGTCACTTACGCTTCCCGGCTTAACCACTCCCGGCCAACGAACGATACAGGCAGAGTGTACCCCCGCATCATAACAAGTCCATTTGGCAAAAGGCAGGCTGTTGCCTTGTTCGCTCAAATATACGACAACTGATTTATCCGTCATTTTTTCCTTATCCAGGATAGAAAGGACATTACCAAATTCCTGATCCATATAATTGATCTCTGCCAGATAATGGGTAAACAACTCGCGAGTCTGGGGAATATCTACATACATAGGAGGCAGTGTCAGTTTGTCCGCATTAAATTGAGAGGCATCGCCTTTATTCCAGGGAGTATGCGGTTGATTGGAGGCTACAAACAGACAGAAAGGTTCGCCTTTCGCCTTGCAATCGGAAATAAATTTCTGAATTGCTTCAAAATTCAAGTCCCCACCTTTCAAAGGAGGTACATAAAGGTCGAAAGGAAATACTGATTTCGGGGCAATATGCGATTTCCCGATCAACGCGACTTTATAACCCAACGGTTGCAGATGATGTACAACGCTCAATGTTCCTTCATTGGCACAAGTGTGATTGGGGTAAGCTCCGCTGCGTACAGGCCATACACCTGTATATAGATTATGGCGGGTAGGCGATGACATCGGAACAGCCTGATAGGCTTGTGTGAAGCGTACTCCCTGTGTGGCAAAGTGTCGATATTCGGAGTCTTCGAATCAACACTGCCATAACAGCCCAAATCATAATGAGAACAATCGTCGGCTATGAACAATAGGAAGTTCGGTTTTTCCGTTTGCTGGGCGAAAGACAGGCTGGTAGCTCCCAAGGCTACGGATGCACTTACTAGTAATTTATTCATTTTGTGTTCCTCCTTTATTTATTTCTTCGGATGTTTCGGTAATACAAAGTTTGCATTCGCCCATTTCTCCCATTCGGCAACTAACTTGGTAAGCACTTCAGGGTGCTGTTCTGCCAGATTGTTACGTTCGGTACGGTCTTTAACCACATCGTACAATTCCCACTCTTTTCCTTTTTCGTCGCGGATTGCTTTCCAGTTTCCCCAGCGGATCGCTCTATTGTTCTGATGTTCCCAATACATATATTCATGGATAGAGTCTGCTTTCTTTTGAATAGCAGGGAAAAGGCTACTGCCTACCAATGGATATATTTTGTTTCCGCCGTGATAAGTTTCCGGATAGGCGACTCCTGTTGCTTCCAGGATGGTCGGCATAATGTCCGGCAGATAACCGGGAACACGGCACCATTCACCTTTCTTATTCTTCAGATTGCTTTTCCACGACACGATGAGAGGGGTAGAAATACCTCCTTCATAAGAACGGCATTTGTATTTACGGAACGGAGTATTGGAAACCTGTGCCCATGCTCTTCCGTAAGAAGGGAACACGCTACAAGCCGGATTGTTGATTTCAGACACTTTCCCGCCTCCCAATTCAGCGTATGGCTCGGCACAAGCACCGTTGTCGGACAAGAACATGACAAGCGTGTTATCCAACTTACGATTCTTCTTCAGGTAGTCCAGCAGTTTTCCTACATTATAATCTACACAATGCACCTGCGCTGCATAAACGGCCATCCGGTAGGCTACTTCATCTTTTTCCTTCTCTGTCAGTTCGTCCCACTTCCGGTTCTCCCATTCGGCGAACTCTGTATTCGGATCAATAATTCCCAACTTAGTCATCCGTTTGCGTCTTGCTTCACGAATTTCATCCCACCCTTTCTCACGATAGATCTTCGTGAATTTTTGAATATCTTCTTCTTTTGCCTGCAACGGCCAGTGAGGAGCGTTGAATGCCAGATATAGGAAGAAAGGTTTGTCGTCTTTCTGCTCATCAACAAAGCGAATCGCGTAATCGGTAAATGCATCTGTTGTATAATAGGGTGCTTCCGGCTCCGGAAGTTTTGTGTTGTCAAGGGTTAAGCCGCGTCCTCCCGATGGACGGAGATAACTGCAAGCTCCTGCCAAAATTCCGTAGAAGCGTTCAAATCCCCGTTGCAAGGGCCACTTTTCTTCTCCATGCATTCCCAGATGCCATTTACCTGCCATATAGGTATGGTAGCCGCCTTCTTTCAGAACTTCGGCTATTGTGACACAATTGCGGTTGAGGAATCCTTTGTATCCGGGTACACCCCAATCATTCGGACTCTTCTGACCGGGATTTTTAAACGGGTCTTCGGACATCTGACCGATACCTGCCTGATGTTGATATAGTCCTGTCATTAAACTGGCCCGGGCGGGGCAAGAACGTGAAGTGTTGTAGAATTGTGTGAAACGTACTCCTTTGGATGCCAACGCATCAATATTAGGGGTCAGTATTTCTCCACCATAGCAGCCGATATCGGAATAACCCATATCATCTACCATAATCAGTACGACATTCGGCTTCTCTTGTGCCGAACAAAACGATGCCATCAGTAAGGGGGCAGTCATTAAGAAATTCTTCTTTACCATAGTATTATCAATTATCTGGAAAACAAAAGTAGAGAAGTTTAAGGAAAAGGAAGGAAAAATGCTAATCAATAAAGAACAAAATCAGGTATATGTGATACCCGAAAAGAAAATTCCCTATTTAAAAGACAATAGTTCCCTTCTATTTTCAACATTTGATTCAATGTTACCACCAATGTTTTTTAGAATGAACAGCTTTTTTCTTTTATTGAACAATATGTTTCCTCTTTTGTATGTCAAATGTCCTATCTTTGTATAAACTAATACACTTTGCGCACAAAAACGCAAAACAAAAAAATAAATATGAAAAAGGCACATCTGATTTTGGCCGGCTTATTGTTATCCTTTACATTAAACGCAGCCAATGATATTCCTCGTCCGGAATATCCAAGACCTCAATTTGAAAGATCCGAATGGATTAATCTCAACGGTGAATGGACATACGAGTTCGACTTCTCCAATTCGGGGAGAAGCCGGCGGTTGACAATAGCCAAGCAATTCAGTAATACGATTACCGTCCCTTTCTGTCCTGAAAGTAAACTGTCAGGAGTGAATTATACCGATTTTATCAATCAGATGTGGTACCAACGTCCCATATCCATACCTTCCGACTGGGAGGGAAAGAAAATCATACTGCACTTCGGAGCGGTCGATTATTATGCAGAAGTCTTCATTGACGGGCATTATGTAGGCAGTCATTATGGAGGAAGTTCTTCTTTTTCAATGGATGTAACTCCTGCCGTCAAAGCGGGACAAAAGCACAACCTAGTTGTTTATGTCACGGATGATGCCCGTTCAGGGCTTCAAACTATCGGTAAGCAATCTACCCGGATATCTCCTTATGGATGTTTCTACTCCCGTGTCACAGGTATTTGGCAAACCGTATGGATGGAAGCTGTTTCTCACTATGGTCTGAAATCAGCCGTAACCACTCCGGATATTGATGAAGAGCAGTTAATCATCACACCCGAATTTATCAGGCATCCAATGATAGGACGCTTCAAATCACCTTGTATGACAATCAGAAAAAGGTGGTTCAAAAAACTGTAAAATGTAACAACGGAACTCCTGTCATCCTTCCCATTAAAAACATGAAACTCTGGAGTCCCGAAGATCCACACCTTTATGATATTGTCTACAGTATCAAAAGTCCGACCGGAGAAACCGTAGATGAGGTAAAATCTTATATAGGTATGCGTAAGGTGCATACGGCAGATGGAATGATCTATTAAACAATGAACCTTACTTTCAACGCCTCGTCTTAAATCAGGATATTATCCGGATGGACTCTGACTGCTCCAAACGACGAAGCTCTGAAAAATGATATTCTATTAAGCAAAGCTGCCGGATTCAACGGAGCACGTCTTCATCAGAAGGTATTTGAAGAAAGATTCCATTACTGGGCCGACAAATTGGGATTTATAACTTGGGGAGAATCTCCCAACTGGGGGATGAATATCAAGAACGAAGTAGCATCACGCAACTTCCTTAGCGAATGGGCAGAAGTTATCACACGGGATCGCAACCACCCGTCAATCATCACCTGGGTTCCCTTCAATCAGCCGCTTGAAGACGCATTAACCCTCCTGACGGGTACAATGATGCGCCTGTGCATCGGTACCTATCAACTGACCAAAGCCATAGACCCTTCACGTCCTGTGAACGGTATTGCAGGAGATGTGCATTTCATGAGTGATATATGGAGCATCCGAAACTACGAATCTGATGCCATGCGTTTTGCACAGCACTTGAAGCCTAACAACAGAATGGCATTTTACAACAACCAGCCTTTTTCATCGGAGAATTCGGAGGTATACTTTGGACAGAATCTACCAAACGGGATAACTCATGGGGGTATGGAGGTATGCTCACCAACGAAGAAGGATTCTACGAACGGCTGGAAGGGTTGATACAGACAATAGCTTCCTCACCGGACGTTACAGGATTTGCTACACGCAATTGACCGACATTGATTTAGAGAAAAATGGAATTTATTATTATGACCGACGTCCCAAGCTGGATATGCAGCGTATTAAGACTATCTTCGAAAAGATTCCAAGCAGACCGAAAAAGATAAAATAGTAAGCTATCATGAAGAACAAACTATTCATACTGATACTCATTGTATGTAATCTCCTGACCGCGTATGTGTCAGGAGAAGTACCTCCCGCCAAGGTTGTATTCCAACAATACATGAACCAGGCACAAACATTTGCCAACAACTTTCCACGGGAGAAGGCGTATTTGCATTTTGACAATACGAGTTATTACGTCGGAGATACGATCTGGTTCAAGGCTTATGTCACTCTTGCTGAACAACAGACTTTCAGTCAGATCAGTCGTCCTCTATATGTAGATTGGTAGACAGACAGGCATATAGCAGATAAACAAATCATCAAACTGACACAGGGAGAAGGAAACGGACAATTCATTCTTCCCCCTTCCATGTTATCCGGCTATTACGAGGTACGTGCCTATACCCGCTGGATGCTTGCTTTTAATGAACCACAGTACTTTTCGCGCACTTTTCCTATTTATCAACTGACAAATAGTGATAAGCTGGAACGTAGTATCACGACTTACGAACTTAGTTCGTCGATGGAGAACCGTCCGTCGGAAACAGAGGAGAAGTTAAATGTACGCTTTTTCCCTGAAGGAGGACAATTAGTGGAGGGGGTGACTTCGCAAGTGGCTTTCAAGGCGGAGAGTAAAAATGAAGGGAATATCGAATTATCGGGAACGATCTATACCAAAGAAGGGGCAGAAATCACTTCTTTCGAGACTTTGCACGATGGAATGGGGCGTTTTGAATATACGCCTTCAGCTCAACCTGCGATTGCTAAAGTCGATTTTCAAGGAAAGAAATATGAATTTACTTCCACAGGCATTGCCTAACGGGTATGTTTTGAGCACTGTCAGTAATGCCGGTGCCTTTTGGTGAGAGTTTTCTGTAATGCCGCTACTCCTCAAGATACACTGGCTGTATTTATCAGTCATCAGGGACGCCCGTATGTTCATCAATTGATTAGTTGCCGGTCGGATGCTCCGCAGGAGTTTATTCTACCCACCCGTAAGCTACCGGCAGGCGTACTGCAAGTCAGCTCATCAACCGGGCAGGCAATACATTGTGCGAACGTTTTGTCTTTGCCAATCCGCGTGCTCCCCTGCAAATATCGACAAAAAGATTGAAAGAGGTGTATGCTCCCTACGCTCCCATCCGTTGTGAATTGCAAATAAAGAATGCTAAGGGGGAACCTGTGTCCGGAGAATTGTCGGTCAGCATCCGGGATGGTGTCCGGTCGGATTATTTGGAGTATGACAACAATATTTTCACTGACCTGCTATTAACCTCCGATTTAAAAGGATATATCCATCAACCGGTTATTACTTTGCGTCTCCGTCTCCGCGGAAGCAAACCGAACTGGATGTTTTATTGATGGTGCACGGATGGCGTAAATACGACATGAGCCAGGCCATCTCTACCGCTCCTTTCACTCCGCTTCAATTGCCGGAAACACAATTAGCACTGAACGGGCAGGTGAAATCAACCATTCTCAAAAATAAACTGAAAGATATTGCGCTTAGCGTGATCGTGAAGAAGGACGATCAATTCATAACCGGAGGAACCGTGACCGATGAAAACGGCCGTTTCACCATTCCGGTGGAAGATTTTGAAGGAACGACGGAGGCAGTGATCCAAACCCGGAAAGTCGGTAAAGAACGTAATAAGGATGCTTCTATCCTGATCGACCGTAATTTCTCCCCCGCTCCGCGGGCTTACGGCTACAAGGAGCTTCATCCAGAATGGAAAGACTTGGCCTACTGGCAACAGAAAGCCGAGAGTTTTGATTCTCTATACATGGATTCTATCCGAAAGGTAGAAGGACTTTATGTATTGGATGAGGTGGAAATAAAAAGTAAACGCCGGCAAGGAAGTAATATGGCTACTAAAATCAATGAGAAAAGCATCGACGCTTATTACGACGTACGCCGTTCTGTAGATTTATTACGTGACAATGGGAAGATTGTCACAACTATTCCGGAATTAATGGAAAAGTTGAGTCCGCAATTCGATTGGGATCGTAGCAATGACAAGCTTACTTATCGGCAGAAACCGATCTGCTATATTATGGATAATCACATTTTGTCCGAAACAGAAACTCAAATGATGTTGACCGAGGTGGATGGATTGGCCTCTATCATTATTAGCAAAGGCACTGGAGGTATCGATGACGACATTATCCAAAATACAAAGATGTCCGAGGTGACCGATAGCACGGGAGTCGATATAAGCAAACTGGATAAATATAGTGTTTTCTACCTGATTCCCCTACCCAGACGCGATGTGTTGAATAAAAGTCAGAGTGCCGTACTTGGTACCCGACAAACCGTTATCCAGGGATATACCCGTCCTTTGGAATATTATTCTCCTGCCTACCCGACCAAGGAACTGTATATGGACAAAGTTGATAAAAGACGGACGTTATACTGGAATCCATCCGTACAAGCTGATGAAAATGGAAAAGCGGTGATTGAATGCTATAATAATCAATATTCCACTCCATTGATTATTCAAGCGGAAACGCTGGGAAAAGATGGACAGATAGGAAGTATGAGGTATTCTACCATTGGACAAATAGAATAATATTCCTTACTACAAAAGAGTAAGTATACGAACAAGAACATTCTGAAAATTCTCACTTTTCTATCCTAACAAGAGTAATTTTCACTTTCAAAAAGGCAACTAGCTCATTGCGAGTCAGTTGCCTTATATTTTTTTAATTCAAAGAATATCCCATTACAAGTATGTTTGGCACTTAATAATGACAGTATATCTTATAAAACACGAAGTTTCTTAATCTTTTTCGCTTCTGGTTTTTCCGGTAATTTTTCACCATTTACTCTCACATTCTCGAAAATAATATTCTCACCATGCTCCAAGCGATAGTCCGACACAGCCTTATCTACGGTGATATTCTTCAACGTAATGTTTCTTATAGGTAGTTCCGGGAATCCAGCCATGGATATAGCACACTCATTCGTTTGCCCACAAGTTACGTTTTCGACCGTAATCTTGTTGAACAAGGTAGGATGAAATCCCGATCGCTCTCCCTTATAATTCGGTTCTACGCGAACCAAAGCTGTGCGCACCGAGTCAGCCTGTATGTTGCGAACATAAATATTTTCGATATATCCCCCTCTGTCAAGATTCGATTTGAAATAGATGCATTCGATGATTTAAGGATACTAATATTTTCTATAAATACATTACGTACACCTCCCGATATTTCGCTTCCGATACATACCCCGTTTATTTTTGACCAAAAGGTGCAATTGCGAATGACGACATTTTCAGTAGGCTGTCCAATACGCCAAGCATCATTATCCCGTCCCGACTTAATAGCAATAGCATCATCGCCCGTGGAGAAAGTACAACCTTCAATCAAAACGTTGCTGCATGATTCAGGATCACAACCATCGTTATTTCGATTATGACTGTCAACCGTTACATCACGAACAATAACATTATTGCAAAATATCGGATGGATCACCCAGAACGGTGAATCTTTGATTGTGATACCTTCAATACGCACATTTACACAACCATACGGTTCGATAAACCCTGGACGTAATCTGAAACCCTCTCCAAATATACGCCTGTAAATAGGCAGGTTTTCACGTCCCATTCGTCTTAGTATTTCCTTGTCTATATTCTGATTATCAGCCCAGGCAGAAAATTTCTTGGAACCATTGCCATTTATCGTGCCTTTTCCAGTCAAAGCGATATTCTGTACATGATAAGCGTAAATCAGCGGAGAATAATTAAACAATTCCGTACCTTCCATCGTGTAATTACCGCGGGCAAATAATCTTCCTGGTTACTACTAAAATTCAATATAGCACCATCTTCCAAATGGATATTGACATTACTCTTAAATACCAGCGGTCCATTCATATAATAAGTTCCTGCAGGTACAATTATTCTACCGCCGCCTTGATCACTACATTGTGTTATAGCCTTATCAAAAGCACCTTTGCAAGGCATTCTCCCATCTGCTACAGCACCAAAATCAGCAATGTTGTATGTCTTATCAGGAAAAGTCACCGGATTAAGTTCTGCTACTATTTTGTCCGCTATATCCCAAGGTGAACTTTTTGCTGCAAGATTTGCTGTATTTGTCACTATTAAAATAAACACTATTAAGAAACTCTTCTGCATCTGCATATCCAAATTATTATATGGAACTTTCATTTGTACTTATTTTTATTCCCAAAAGAATAAGATCTTTAGATATATCAATGAGGATGAATGATTCTTAATCAAGAACAACCTCATCCCCATTATTCATTCAATGTTCTATTCATTCCG
>ENA-OQJH01000529-OQJH01000529.1-human-gut-metagenome-genome-assembly--contig:-NODE-529-length-20528-cov-2.641439_pt1 | contig 20528 bp, 29 predicted proteins | sample MGYA00242597_ERZ504763 | MGnify/ENA primary metagenome ERZ504763 (study PRJEB26092, sample SAMD00036359) | human gut metagenome | host: Homo sapiens | study: EMG produced TPA metagenomics assembly of...
TTACGATTCCTGCATTGGCTGGGACTGTTATGGCATATCAGGTGTGGGTACCTTGATAGAATGGGTTCTTGTCGGTGATTTCTATTTGGCGGCACAGGATTTCCGGATTGGGATTCCGGGCATGTTGCTCCAGATTTTTGGCGGCTATGCATTGCTGAAAGCTATTGCAAAAAGATGAGTTGTAAACACTTGATGTTAATGTTGCAAACTGTGAAACAACCTGAAAATGGTGGCACTGGTTATGTCCTGGTAGTTGTCATGGATGGAGAGCACGATAAATAGATGACTTTGGTTTTTGATAAATCATTTAATAGTTAATAGATAAAATGACAGGCACATTATTATTTTTAGGATTAGGAATGCAGGAAGTGTTATTCATTGCATTGATTGTTCTTTTGTTCTTTGGTGGGAAGAAGATACCGAACTGATGAAGGGGTTGGGCAAAGGGGTTAAGAGTTTTAAAGAAGGGATGAACGGGTTGGAGGATGATATAGATGGGAAAGATAAGAAAGGGGAAACGAAAAAGTGACAAATAATGGAACAGCAGCAGAAGATACTGACCTTTTGGGATCATCTGGAAGAACTACGCCATGTCTTGTTCCGCATTGCAGTGGCTGTGGTATTTCTAATGTTGGTAGCATTCTTGTTTAAGGATGAGCTCTTTGCTATTGTTCTAGCGCCTAAGAATGCTGATTTCATTATTTATCATTTTTTTTGCCGGATAGCTGATTCTATGGCTATGCCTTCATTATGTCCGGAAGTGTTTTATGTGAAAATGATCAATACCCAATTGGCGGCTCAATTCATTACTCATATGAGTGTGTCTTTTTATGCGGGTTTTTTGTTGGCATCTCCTTATGTTATTTATCAGTTGTTCCGTTTTGTCTCGCCGGCTTTATACGAGAATGAAAAGAAATATTCTACCGGGTTGTAGGATGGGGCTATTTTCTTTTTATGATGGGAGTTCTTTTGAATTATTTTTTGATTTTTCCTCTTACTTTCCGTTTTCTTGCTACCTATCAGGTCAGTATGGAAGTGGAGAACACGATTACTTTGTCCTCGTATATGGATACGTTGATGATGATGAGTCTGATGATGGGGATTGTTTTCGAGATCCCTGTCCTTTGTTGCTTTTTGCCAAACTGGGATTTCTTACGGCTGATTTTATGAAGCGGTATCGTCGTCATGCTATTGTTATTATTCTGATAGTTGGAGCTGTTATCACTCCTACGTCAGATGTTTTTACATTGATGATGGTATCTGTGCCCATGTATTTGCTTTACGAAGTCAGCATTTGGATTGTAAGTCGGACAGGGAAAAAACAGCAGGAAGAATCCTTGGAAGAAGTGCTTGAAAAATCATGAGATGATAATCCTTATAAGTATTATATCGTAAAAAGGAAGACCTTCGTGACGGCCTTCCTTTTTTCCATTAGGATCCATACTTTATTAAATCTTCCAGCCAAAGGCTCTGCCACGGCCGGAAACACAATCTTTCCGTTGACAATATTCAAGCCGTTTTTTAGTCCAGGATCGTTTTCGCAAGCTTTTTTCCAACCAAGATCTGCCAATCTGATGGCGTATGGCAGTGTAGCATTGGTTAATGCCAAGGTTGAAGTACATGGTACAGCTCCCGGAATATTGGCCACACAGTAATGGATGATACCGTCTACTTCGTAAATAGGTTCGGCATGAGTTGTAGGATGGGACGTCTCAAAACATCCTCCTTGGTCAATGGCCACATCTACCAGTACGGTACCTTTTTCATCAGTTTCAGCATGGGGCGTGTAATGAGGTGGGGGGCCTTTGCACCGGGGATAAGTACCGCACCGATTATCAAATCAGTTGTTGGCAGTTCTTTTTCTATATTGTGGCTGGACGAGAATAATGTTTTTACATTTTTAGGCATGAACTCGCTTAACTGACGCAGGCGGGGTAATGAAATATCGCAGATTGTGACATCAGCCCCTAGCCTGCAGCCATTAAAGCTGCATTGGTTCCTACAATGCCGCCGCCTATACCAGCACTTTGGCTGGTTTGACACCGGGAACTCCACCTAGTAAGATACCACGTCCTCCTTGAGGCTTCTCCAAAAAACGTGCTCCTTCCTGAGTGGACATTCGTCCCGCCACTTCACTCATGGGAATCAGCAGAGGCAGTCCTCCTTGTTTGTCTGTTACAGTTTCGTAAGCTAGGCATACTGAACCACTACGCATCATTGCCTCTGTTAATTCTTTGTCACAGGCAAAATGGAAGTATGTAAATACCAGTTGGTCCTTACGTACCAGATTATATTCACATTCGATGGGTTCCTTGACTTTTATAATCATTTCAGCGATGGCGTACACATCTTTTATAGTAGGAAGGATACGCGCTCCGACTTTCTCATACTCTTCGTCGGAAAATCCGCTGTTTATACCTGCGGTGTGTTGTATATACACCGTGTGACCTCTCTGTACCAACTCGTGTGCTCCTGCAGGGGTTAATGATACACGATTCTCGTTGTTTTTGATTTCTTTAGGAATTCCTACTATCATAATTGTCACATTTAAGGGGTTTGACTGCCTCAAAGATAACAAAATGTCAGAAAAGTAGGTTTTGTCTGGATATGTTTTTTTCGTAATAAATGTATGTTTAGCAACATTATTTTAAGGGATATTCTGTTTTTTATTTGTAAGTTTGCGGAGAGATTCAAAATTTTTGTGATGAGTTCTCCATAAAATAAAGAAAATGACTTTACGAAATTATATAATCATAGTAGCTTTGGGCAGTATTTTCACTGTACGGGCACAGGAAGAACCGGCTGCTCCTGTATTCCGTCCTCCTTTTGATTTTCCGCTTACTCTGAGCGGTAATTTTGGTGAACTGCGTTCTAACCACTTTCATGGAGGAGTGGACTTTAAAACCCAGGGAGAGGTGGGAAAACCTATTCATTGCATTGCCGACGGATATGTGAGCCGTGTACTGGTTACTCCCGGCGGATATGGGCAGGCTATTTTATTACTCATCCCAATGGATATACTTCAGTGTATGGGCATGTGTTGAAATTTGCTTCCGCAGTGGCAAAAGTAGTGGAGGAATATCAATATCGGCATGAAACTTTTGCTGTGGATTTGAAATTCGAACCTCATCAGGTCAGTTTCAAAGCTGGAGAAATCATTGCTTTAAGCGGTAATGAAGGATATTCTTTCGGACCGCATCTGCATATGGAGATACGCTGTACGGATACTGGTGAATTGATAGATCCCTTACAATTCTATACCGATAAAATCAAAGACACTACTCCGCCACGTGCGTCAATGATTATGCTTTATCCGCAGCGGGGCGCTGGGGTTGTGGAAGGCTCACAAAGAAAAAAATCCATACCTGTTGCTTCTTTGGGGCAACCGGTTTCTGCTTGGGGGAAAATAGCCGCTGGTATTAAGGCATACGACTATATGGATGGTACACATAATAATTATGGTGTGCGTTCGTGGTACTCTATGTGGATACGACAGAAGTTTTTCGCAGTACAGTGGATGGCGTTTTGCCTGAAGAGAACCGGATGATTAATGCTTGGACAGACTATGAGGAGAATGTAAAGAGGCATAATTGGGTGATGCGCTCACAAATTCTTCCCGGAAATAGTTTGCGCATGTTACAAGCCAACGATGAAGGAGGGGTGATTACGATTGATGAAGAACGTGATTATCATTTTCGTTATGAATTAGCTGATTTATATGGTAATAAGTCGACTTATCGTTTCATTGTGCGTGGCCATAGGCAGCCGATAGAGGAATATCATCCGCAAGTAAAACATTATTTGGCATGGAATAAAGGTAATGTGGTTCAGGAACCGGGTATGGAACTGGTTATCCCCCGAGGGATGTTGTATGAGGATGTGGCACTGAACTGTCAGGTGGTTAAAGATACAGCCGCAATTTCTTACGAGTACCAATTGCACGATGAGCCAGTAGCTTTGCAAGCTGGATGCACACTGATGATCGGGGTACGCCATCTTCCTGTAGAGGATACGTCGAAATATTATGTAGCCCGTAAGTGGGGAAAAAGGAAAGGTTCAGCAGGAGGAACTTATGAGAATGGTTGGATGAAGACTTCCATCCGTGAACTGGGAACTTATACCGTAGCTATAGATACCTTGTCTCCACGAGTAACTCCATTAAATAAAACGCAATGGAAGACAGGTAAGGTTCAGTTCAAAATAGGAGATGCGGAAACGGGTATCAAAGATATAAGGTGAAGATAGACGGCGAATTTGCCTTGTTTGGTTTCAGTTCCAAAAATGCGAAATTGTGGATGAAGCATCCTGAACGGTTAAAAAAAGGAGTCGCCCATAAATTGGAATTGGTGGTGACAGATTATTGTGGAAATGAAACAAGAGAGGAATATGAATTTTGATGGTAAAATAAGTATTATACACAATTAAAAAGTTATATATTAATGAAGAATAAACTGATTTTAGGTGCTGCCTTTCTGTTGGCAGCGATAACGGAGAGTTTGGCGTGCACTAACCTGATTGTAGGTAAGGGAGCCTCGGTGGATGGTTCTGTTATCGTTTCTTATTCCGCTGATTCATACGGAATGTTTGGCGAGTTGTATCACTATCCTGCCGGTATGCATGAAAAAGGAACCATGCGTGATATCTATGATTGGGATTCGGGCAAATATTTAGGGCAAATAAAAGAAGCGCGTCAAACCTATAATGTGGTAGGTAATATGAATGAATTTCAGGTAACCATAGGTGAAACTACTTTTGGTGGACGGGAGGAATTGGTTGATTCTACCGGTATTATGGATTATGGAAGTTTGATTTATGTAGCTCTCCAGCGTTCTCGTACAGCCAAAGAAGCCATACAGGTAATGACGGATTTAGTAAAAGAATATGGTTATTATAGCAGTGGCGAATCATTCAGTATCGCTGATCCCAATGAAGTCTGGATTTTGGAGATGATCGGTAAGGGTCCCGGTGTGAAAGGTGCTGTATGGGTAGCAGTCCGTATACCGGATGATTGTATTGCCGCACATGCTAATCAGAGCCGGATTCATCAGTCAATATGAATGACAAGGATAATTGTCTTTACTCTCCGGATGTGATTTCTTTCGCTCGTGAAAAAGGCTATTTTGACGGTATGAATAAAGATTTCAGTTTCTCGGCGGCATATAATCCTTTAGATTTTGGTGGTGTACGGTTCTGTGAAGCGCGTGTATGGAGTTTCTATAATATGTTCAATAAGTCGGTGGGAGATACCTATCTTCCTTATATTCAGGGGGACAGCAAAGAACCGATGCCTCTTTATATCAAGCCTTCCCGTAAACTTTCAGTACGTGATGTACAAGCAGCTATGCGCGATCACTATGAGGGTACTCCACTGGATATTACTAATGATCCGGTGCCGGTCCGTTTAAAACTCCTTATCGTCTGTCGCCCTTGAGTTTTAAAGTAGGAGATCAGGAATATTTCAATGAACGTCCCATCTCGACTCAGCAAACGGCTTTCACTTTTGTTGCACAGATGCGTGCTAGCCTGCCGATGCAATAGGGGGAGTATTATGGTTTGGGACAGATGATGCTAATATGACAGTGTTTGCTCCTGTATATTGTTGTTCGGATCGTATTCCTGACTGTTATAGCGGTAAAGAAGCCGACTGTGTAACTTTTTCATGGGACTCTGCATTTTGGATTTATAATTGGGTGGCCGATATGATTCGTCCACGTTATAGCCTGATGATTGATGATATGCGTGCCGTTCAAAATAATTTGGAAGATACTTATGCGAATGCACAGGCTGGCATTGAATCTTCTGCCATGAGTTTATATGAGAAAGATCCTGTAAAAGCAAAAGAATTCTTGACTAACTATAGTTGCATGACAGCCGAATCGGCAATAGACAGCTGGAAGAAGTTGGGTGAATTTTTGATTGTGAAGTATAATGATGGTGCTGTGAAAAAGATGGCAAAAGATGGAACTATACTTCGCCCTGAAACCGGTCATTGTGCTCCTTTGGTACGTCCGGGATATCCCAAAGAATTTTTGGAAGAACTGGTAAAGGCCACCGGTGGACGTTATAAGATGAAATAGGATATATTTTTGTATGTTCTGAAAGTCTGATTAATTAGTGGAGGGGCAGATTATAATTCTGCCCCTGTTTGCATAATAAGATAGTTTTTTAGATTGTATTCAGGATGCCTAGGAGCTTTACTGATTGTTATATAATAGTGTTTTTTACCTTGTATGGTCTTCTATTTTTTTATGACAGATTATTTTTGGGGAATAATCCTTTATATCTCTAATTTTCTTCTTCCAAATTTCTAGGATTTTTAATTTAATTCTTTTACATTTGTCAAGACGTAAAAATCGGATATAATTATAAACCTTATAAATAACAAAAAATTATGGAAAATGAAGAATTGATAAAGCAAGTGACAGAGAAAGCAGAGAAATGGTTAACACCTGCTTATGATGCCGAAACACAGGCTGAAATTAAGAAAATGTTGGCGAATCCCGATAAGACTGATTTGATTGAAGCATTTTATAAAGATTTGGAGTTTGGAACAGGTGGTTTGCGTGGTATTATGGGCGTGGGTAGTAACCGTATGAATATTTATACGGTAGGTGCTGCTACTCAAGGCTTGTCTAATTATCTAAATAAAAATTTTAAAGATCTCGATCAGATTTCTGTAGTGGTAGGTCATGATTGCCGTAACAACAGCCGCTTGTTTGCGGAAATTTCTGCCAATATTTTTTCAGCGAATGGTATTAAAGTATATTTGTTTGAAGATATGCGTCCTACTCCTGAAATGTCATTTGCTATCCGTCATTTCGGTTGCCAGAGCGGTATCAATATTACTGCCTCTCATAATCCGAGAGAATACAATGGTTACAAGGCTTATTGGGATGATGGTGCACAAGTATTGGCTCCGCACGATAAAGGTATCATTGATGAGGTGAACAAGATTTCATCGGCTACCGACATTAAGTTTGAAGGTAACAAGGATCTGATTCAGATTGTGGGCGAAGAGGTAGACAGCGTCTATTTGAATAAAGTGAAAACAATTTCTATTGATCCTGAAGTGATCAAGCGTCAGAAGGATTTGAAAATTGTGTATACTCCGATTCATGGTACAGGTATGATGTTGATTCCGCGTGCATTGAAGCAATGGGGATTTGAAAATGTACATACCGTGCCTGAACAAATGGTGAAGAGTGGCGATTTTCCGACTGTTATTTCTCCGAATCCGGAAAATGCCGAGGCTTTGTCTATGGCTATTGATTTGGCTAAGAAAATTGACGCCGACATTGTAATGGCTAGTGATCCGGATGCTGACCGTGTAGGTATGGCTTGTAAAAATGACAAAGGAGAATGGGTGCTGATCAATGGTAACCAAACCTGTTTGCTGTTCTTGTATTATATAATAAAGAATCGTATTGCGATGGGTAAGATGAAGGATGATGATTTCATTGTGAAGACTATCGTTACTACGGAACTGATTAAATCTGTCGCAGATAAGAACCACATCGAAATGTTGGATTGCTATACCGGATTCAAGTGGATTGCACGTGAGATCCGTTTGCGTGAAGGAAAACAGCAGTACATCGGTGGTGGTGAGGAAAGTTACGGTTTCCTGGCTGAAGATTTTGTCCGTGATAAAGATGCTGTTTCTGCTTGTACATTGTTAGCAGAGATTTGTGCTTGGGCAAAAGATCAGGGCAAAACATTGTTCGAAGTTTTGCTTGATATTTATGTGGAGTATGGTTTCTCAAAAGAAACTACTGTGAATGTTGTGAAACCAGGAAAGAGCGGGGCAGAAGAGATTAAGGCAATGATGGAAACTTCCGTTCTAATCCTCCGAGAGAAATAGGCGGTTCTAAGGTTGTTCTTGTCAAAGACTTTAAAACTTTGAAGGCTACTGATGGTAATGGGAATATAACAGAAATAGATATGCCGGAGGCTAGTAACGTATTGCAATATTTTACAGAAGATGGAACTAAAATTTCAGTTCGCCCGTCAGGAACAGAACCTAAAATCAAGTTCTATGTGGAAGTAAAAGGTGAAATGGGTTGCCACAAATGTTTCGATGCCGCTAATGCAGCTGCTGAGGAAAAGGTGGAAGCCGTAAGAAAATCACTGGGAATTTAATCGAGGGTAAGCGTTGGGCGAAAGTCTGGGAGAATATTCATTCATAAATAAAAAAAGGGGGGGAGAGATGTATTTCTCTATCCCCTTTTCTTTTATTTCCATGCCATTTATATCAAAATCTACACTTCTTTGTTTATTTTTTGTTGTAACTTTGCCTTCTGTTTTAAATAAGGTGAAAGATATGATGTGGTTACTTCTGGCATTTCTCTCGGCTGCACTGCTGGGATTTTATGATGTATTTAAGAAACAGTCGTTAAAGGACAATGCGGTTATTCCAGTATTATTTCTTAATACGTTGTTCTCTAGTTTGATATTTCTTCCTTTTATTGTATTGTCAGTGTGGAGGCCGGGAATATTGGAGAATTCTATTTTTTATGTGCCTGTTGCTGGGTGGGAGGTGCATCGTTATGTGGTGTTGAAATCTGTTATTGTCCTTTCGTCGTGGATGTTGGGATATTTTGGAATGAAGAATCTGCCTATCACGATTGTGGGACCTATAAACGCTACCCGTCCGGTGATGGTGTTGGTAGGAGCTTTAGTGGTCTTTGGTGAGCGTTTGAATTTTTACCAATGGATTGGTGTGCTGATGGCTGTCTTCTCTTTTTTATGCTGAGCCGCAGCGGAAAGAAAGAGGGAATAGATTTTAAACATAATAAGTGGATTTATTATGTGGTAATGGCGGCTGTGTTGGGAGCTGTCAGCGGGCTTTATGACAAGTACCTCATGGCGCCTGCCGATCAAGGAGGTATCGGACTAGATAGAATGATTGTGCAGTCATGGTATAATATCTATCAATTGTTTATGATGGGAGGTATCTTAATATTGTTATGGTGGCCGAAGCGCAAATCTACCACTCCGTTTCATTGGCATTGGTGTATTATTCTGATATCTATTTTTCTGTCGGCAGCTGATTTTGTTTATTTCTATGCCTTAAGCTTGGACGGGGCAATGATTTCCATTGTATCTATGGTAAGGCGTGGCAGTGTGCTTGTCTCTTTTATATTTGGTGCGATGGTATTCCGTGAGAAGAATCTTAAAAGCAAGGTCGTGGATTTGGTGCTAGTACTTATTGGTATGATATTTCTGTATTTGGGAAGTCAATAAGAAAAAAGATGGGGTGTGACTCATCGTGCATACCCCGTTGTTCTTGATTACTCTATAATGATTTTATATTCTACATCAAACGTTTCTTTTGGTTCTAGTTTCTGTATCCATTCACGGTCTTTTAATTCGCCCGAATACCCTACAGAATCGCAACGTCCATACCATGGTTCAATGCAAACAAATGGGCAATCGGGATGTGTTTTGGTAGGAGACCACAAAGCTACTAACGGAGAATTAAATTCCAAACTGATATGAGGCTTTTTCTTTTTATCCAGTAAGGTTATTTTTTTCAGTTGTTTATTGTCAAAAATATAAGTGTCACAATCAAAAGTATGAATATCAATTGGCATCAGCCTTCTTTATTTAATTTTAGTACATGACGTTCTGGTGATACGCAACCTTTTTCTATTGGCATGATATATTCTAAATCAGACTTCGGTCAAAAACAAAGAAGCCACGATCCTTTGTAGCAGCATCGAACTTGGGGAAATAGAAAGCTGGATGTGCTCCGATCTGGAAATACATATCCATAGCTCCCAGATTTTCTACACGCCATTTTACGGTGATTTTATTTTCTTCTAATAAATATCCCACCAATAGGCGGAAGGGAAAAGGAAACTTGCCCAATGTATCAGGAGTGCTTTCCAACCAATATACAGCTCCTTTGTCTTCTTTATAGGTTAGTTTGAAATTCATATCACGTGCAAAACCGTGTTGCCCTATTTCATAAGTGTTTCCGGCATGACGGTATTTATTATTCCACACACGTCCTACTATGGGGAAAAGGACAGGTGAGCGCCGTCCCCAAAATTTAGCGTCTCCCTGCCAAAGATATTCTTTGCCATCCTTTTTGATACTTTGAAGCTCGGCGCCATGCTCGGCTATTTGTACAGTCAGGATAGAATTAGATAGTGTTTCCATGTTTCTTCGTTTATAAATTCTTTTTTCAAAGGTAGGGATGTTTCATGACATGACAAAGTGAATCTTCATCTTTGTGTAAATTTTATCTAAAAGGCTTTTTGGGATCAAATAAATTTTAATAAAAGCTTATGCTTGTGTTTATTTTTGCTTATGTTTGTCAATAAAACTATGAAGGAGGATAAGATGGAGAACATACATTTGATATTTAAATTTTTATGGTATAGTATATTATTTTGTATATGGGGAGTATCTTGTACAAGTTCCGGAACTTATAAAAAGACTCAAATGGATATTTATATGCAGTATTATGATTTTATAATTGATTCACTGTCAAAAAATCCTAATTATGTATGTACGGACTGCCAGGCAAATGTCGTTTACCACAGATAGTGTGGCGTATTGCCATTATCTTGTTCTTTTGGCAAAAGCATATATGTTTAAGTCCGAGATGGATTCGGCTAAACTTAGCATGGATAGAGCGGAAGTATTTTGCGATGGAGCTGAACCGTCACCGTTAATTAATGATTTGTATGCTGAGATTTACAATATGCGGGGTAATGTATGTGTTCGTCAAGGGTTGACAGATTCTTCAGTGGTATGTTTTCAAAAAGCGTTCGATTATCGTTTGAAGGGTAGTAACAGAGATATGCTTCATGATATTTCTATTAATTTGGCTGATGCTTTTGTCCGTACCGGTCATTATGATAAAGGTGCGATGTGGTATCGTAAAGCTTTGTCTTACTGTGATTCATTGAAGATTCCTGAAGAAAAGCGTTTTCCTGTTTATTACGGATTGGCACAGGTTTATATGGAACTTCGTGATTTTACTTCTTGTGATTATTACTATGAACTGGCGGCTCGGCAATATGATAAGATGCTTCCATTTGAGAAACATATTTATTTGAATAATCGTGGTAATTCTTATTATTTTCGTGCTGATTATCCTAATGCTTTAGAATTTTTCAGAAAATCATTATTGTTAGCTCGTTCTTATCCAGATATGATTTTTGAGGAACATCTGACTGAAATGAATTTGGGAGAAACTTTTCTGTTGATGAATCAGGTTGATTCTGCCGCATACTATTTAAATCTTTGTAGTGATTTTTTCGTTCTATCGAAAATCAGACAGCTCTCTATTATTTGGATACCCAGTTGATTGAACTTGCCTTGAAGCAGAATAATTTGCCTTTAGCACGTAAACGTATGTCTGAGGCTATCCAGCCTGATTATGTGGAACCGAATATGCAGCATATCCGTAACCGTTACCTACAACATTATTTTGAAGAGGTGGGAGATTTCAAACAAGCTTATTATTATCAAATGGAAAATCAGCGTATTGATGATTCTACACGTAATGAGCGTATTAAAATGCGTACAGCTGAAATTGATCTGAAATACAGTCAGGACACCACGCTGATGAAGCAGAAAATTTTCATTCAGCAAAAAGAGAATGAAGTTCTGGCGCTGAACCAGACGCTTTACCTGTGGATGTTTGCCTGCATCTGTATTCTGGGGCTCGCTGTATTTGTCTACACATACAACAAGAGACAGCGTTTCTTGCTGCAAATGAGAAGTCAGAATATGATTGCCACTTTGCGTATGGAGAATATCCGTAACCGGGTTTCTCCCCATTTCATTTTTAACATTCTGAACCGTGAGATGGGTAACTACACCGACGAGCAAGTCGGAAATATGCGTGGGCTGGTAAAACTGATGCGGCGCAACCTGGAACTGACCGAGCAACTGTGCGTTACCATGGCTGAGGAACTGGACTTTGTCAATACGTTTATCAACCTGGAACGTGAAGCATTGGGAGATAGCTTTATACTGTCCACATCCATAGATGCTGCCATCCATCTTGACCAAGAAATACTTCCTTCCATGATGATACAGATTCCGATAGAAAATGCCATCAAGCATGCCCTGAAGGACAAAGAGGGGATGAAAAGACTGTGGGTTGACATCAGAAAGACCGGGGAAGGAATCTGTGTCAAGGTGCGTGACAACGGGGGAGGTTACCGGGTAAACAGTGCCAACTACGGTACAGGCACCGGTATAAAAGTGATTCTTCAAACCATACAGTTGTTGAACGCCAACAATAAAAAGCATATCGACATATCCATAACCAATGTGCAGCTGGAAGACGGAGAAACCGGTTGCGAGTTTGCTGTCTTCCTGCCCCATGGTTATGATTATAATTTGAAAAAGATGGTTTAGTCATTATTTTTGCTAGAATAGTGTCCGAAACGGTCGCTATAGTTCCATAACCAGAGTGTCGGGTTTGTGCGTTAAACATGTTTTAATACTTTTGTTCCGTTAATAACTAAAGCAGGATTGTTTACTATGGATAAACTATACAGGGTCGTAATAATTGATGATGATGAGTTCTCTGCGGACAATCTTTGTCTGGAACTGAAGAAATATAACAGGCTGTCTATAGATGGGATGGCGCGTAACGGTGTGAATGGCCGGAAACTGCTGGAAAAGGTTCATCCGGATTTGCTGTTCCTGGACGTGGAACTGCCGGACATGAAGGGCATGGAACTGCTGGAACAGATAAGGGGGGCAATCACTTGGAATATGCAGATTGTGTTCTATACGGCTTATGATAAATACATGATTTATGCCATCCGTGGGGCAGCTTTCGACTACTTGCTGAAGCCGATAGACAAGAAGGAGCTGGAAGGGATTATCGACCGCTTCATGAAAAAGGAGGAAGAGTCGGCAGCTGCATCTTTGGCTATTCCTGCGCGTGTGCATTCGGTCGGCGAGCATACCTTTATGATATCCACGCCTACCAATGATTTGCGTATTCTACGTTCCATTGACATTGGTTTTTTCCGTTATAACTCCGACCGGAAACTGTGGGAAGTGGTGCTGAACAACCAGCTGCCTCTGCTGCTGAAGAAAAATACTACGGCTGATCATATCAAGGGATATGACCCCTGCTTCGTCCAGATCCATCAGTCGTATATCATTAATATCAATTATCTGATGATGATTAAGGAGAACCGCTGTGTCATGTTTCCCCCGTTTGAGAATATTACGGAACTTCAGGTTTCCAAGAAATTCAGAAAAGAATTACAGGATAGGTTTTATTTGTTGTAGTGAATCTATTGATAACATTGAAAATACAAGTTTATAGAAAGTGATTTTAAATCACAATGGAAGAGCAGGAGTCGTGAGATTGCTGCTTTTTTGCTTTTAGTGCTTAATTTTTCCTTTGCGGTATATGGAAATGAGGTTATATAGTCATTAATTTAGATAGAATAGTATGCTTATTAGGCTGTTTGATACTTTCTCTTGGTTTTGTGAATTTGTAAAATGGCGTTTAATTGTTTTTCTTTGAAGCCACATAAGGTTAAAAAAAAGACATGTATATGAATGAAGTAAAAAAAGTAATATTGTTTTTGTTATGCTGTGCTATACCTTTTAGTTTTTATGCGCAGAAAGCACGCCAAAATGCTGCAACAAAGAAATGGGGATATGAGCAGACCGAAAATAAAGGATGGTGGGAAAATTCAAAATATAGAGGTAATTCTATGTTTGGTGAATGGGATGCGGCTTTAGTAAATCAGGATTATGAGATAAATTGGTTGATTTCTCCACAATATGAAGAGGTGACTAAGAGATTTACAGAAAAGTTGGCGGGAGTAGTTTTAGGAGGAAAAGTAGGTTTTATAGACATACACAATCGTTTTATAATTAAACCGCAGTTTGAAAATGCAGATGATATTCATGGATTTAATTTAGGACTGTCTGCGGTAAAGAAGAATGGCAAGTTTGGCTTTATAAATAAAAAAGGAGAATTTGTCATTGAACCTCAATTTGATTACGCTGATAATTTTAGAGATAACATGTTGGCTACAATCAAGCAAGATGGTAAGTTCGGGGCTATTAATTTGAGGGGGGAAATCGTTGTTCCATGTAAATATATTCTAGAAGAAGCAATGATAAGCGTTCCTATATCCAATAAGGTATATCGTCAGAAACAAGAAGAAATGAAAAATGCGAAAGGGAACGGTGATTTGATGATTTGCTTGATAAAATCGCTGAATGTAGCAGAGAGGTCAATGAAAAAATTAATAATCCTGGAACAGAAGTTATAACCGATTCTCTCAGAATAAGGGAAGATAATGGTAAAATGGGCCTTATAGTGGGAGAACAAATTGTAATTCCTACAGAATATGAGGAGCTTATAATAGCTGAAGATGGATTCGTTCTTGCTTGCAAGCGGGATAAATGGGGAGTTTTGGATATATATGGGCGTACTATATTGCCTTGTGTTTATCAATGGGTATATTATGATGTATCGGCAAAGGTCTGGATTGCCAAAAGTTTTGCAATGGGGTTATATAATAGTCAAGGTGCTTTATTACTACCGGGAAGGATTGATTATATAGGTAGTTTTGTGGATGGCAAAGCACCTGTTTGGCTGAATTCCGTACTTGGTTGGATAGATACGAAGGGACAACTCTCTGATGGCTTTGCAGAGGATGTGACAGAATCCTTTTTGAAAGAAGAAAAAAGGGGAGTGGCAGGTGCTTGGGGTATGTTTAATTTATTAACAGACTTGATTCCGGACTATGCCATGGCCCACTATTATATGGGAAAAGGACAAGTGGCAGATGGCATTTATTCTAAGGGAATGGAGCATCTGAAGATAGCGGCAGAATTGGATCCGGATAATGAAGAAGTAGCGTTGGCGCTGAAGCAAGCCAAAAAGGACAAGAAGAAAAGAACTTTGAATACGATTGGTTACATTGCAAGTGTGCATAATGATTTGGAATCTACGAACTCTAATTCTTTTAAGGATGAAAGCAGAAATCAAAATAAGCCTTCATCCGGAATTAGTCTGGGGGTTTCTATGGATGAGATAGATGCCCTTGGTGGATCTACAGCTACTGCTATAGCAGGAGGCAGTAATCATTGCGATTTTTTGAAATATGTGTTAGAAGATCTTGAAGAAAAGATTCAGGAGAATACAGGCAAATTGATGGGAGAGTATTATCGGAAAGTGAAGGATGAATATTTGCAGTTTGCCAGTAAAGAAGGGTGTGAACAATAATATATAATTAAAGATTAGAATTATGAAAGTAATGAATGTGAAATTTGTCGGTAGAATCATTATGACGATTCTTTTTGTATTCATCTGTATTGGAGCGTACGCAGGTGATGACCTTTTAAAGTATGAGATAGAGGGAGAAGGAGTAGGTGTACAGGGTACTTATTTAGTAAAAGTGACAGTAATCCAGAAGAAAAGTAAATTGGATATCGATGTGATCAAGAAGTGTGCGGTTCATGGGGTGCTTTTCAAAGGATTTTCCAGTCAGACTTCACGTACCCGGCAGAAACCTTTGGCAGGAAGTATGGTGGTAGAACAGCAGCATCAGGATTATTTTGATGTCTTCTTCCAAAAAGGAGGTTCTTATATAAATTTTGCCAATATGATAGGAGAGAATCTTTCAGTGGTGAAAATGGGAAAGCAGTATCGAATTTCAGCAGTGGTTTCCGTTGCGAAAGACGCCCTCTATCAAGAGCTGGTATCAGCCGGAGTTATTAAAGGACTAAATAATGGATTTTAGCTTATGTATAAGAGATTGATTGTTACTTTTCTGATACTGGCTGGCGCACTATTGCCTGCTTTTGCCCAGCAGGCTCATGAAGTGTTTTATCTGAATAATGGTACGTAGTGAAGGGAGTTATCTTGAAGCGTACGGATAGTGAAAATAAAGGCATCCAATGGTGAAATTTATCAGTATCCTTTGGTCGTTGTGGAAGTTTGTGGAGGAGAGCGTCATTTTGAGAATATTGTATTATTGAAATTAGGCTATGAATTTTAAAGAAGAAAAAATTATGAAATATCTATTTTATACGTGGAAATTGGGATGTCTGCTTTTACTTGTCTTTGCCGGATGCAGCAGCAAAAGAGTGTTTCTTCCTATCATTCCTTTGAGAGTGAATGTTTGGGAGTAGAACTGGATGGTTCGGAGACACTTCGAGCTTGGGGCAGAGGGAAAAATCGTACTGATGCTATAGAGCAGGCAAAGAAAAATGCAGTAAGGGATGTTTTGTTCAAAGGTGTTGCTGCCGGTAGTCGTGAATGTAGTGTGCGCCCTTTGGTAACAGAAGTGAATGCACAGGAACGGTATGCATATTATTTTAACGACTTTTTTAGAGACGGAGGGGAATACCTGAAGTATGTAAGTATGGAAGATAAGAAAACAAATTCTGACATGAAGACTTCTAATAAGACTCAAATTTCTTATTCCACTACGGTGCGTGTGCTTCGTTCTCAATTACAGCAGAAACTGATAGAAGATAAAATTTTAAAACCATAAAGACAGAAAAACATGAAAAAATTATATGCTATTTTATTTATTGTAGCACTTGTACACACCGGGAGTGTATGGACAGGCTAAAAAACCCACCATTATGGTTGTTCCTGCTAATGTGTGGTGTACCCATAATGGTTATACACAAAAATATAACAATCAAGGCATTATTACCGAACTTCCGGATTATAAAAAGGCGTTGGATAATGATCTGAACTTGGTGAATGTCATAACGAAAATAGGTGAGTTGATGGCTGAAAAAGATTTTCCGTTGAAAGATATGGCATCTTCTATTCGTTCCATAGAGCAGAGTTCGGCGGAACATGAGATGATACCAGTTCTACTTCGGGAGCTTCACTGGCAGAGTCTCCTTTGGATCGGTTAATGAATAGAGCTAAAGCTGATATTCTGATTGAAGTAGTTTGGAATATTAATACAATGGGTCCCAAACGTTCTGTTACTTATACTTTGCGAGGCTTGGATGCTTACACTAATAAGCAGGTCGCAGCGACGCAAGGTACGGGAGAACCTTCTATGGCTGCTGAAGTGGCAGTATTGTTGGAAGAAGCGGTAGTAGACAAGATGGATGCTTTCGTAAGTCAGTTACAGAAACATTTTGATGATTTGATGGCTAATGGCCGTGAAGTAGCATTAGAAGTCCACGTGTTTGATAATGGGAGCGGTGTTAATTTGGAAAGTGAATTTGGGGGGGCTGAACTACAGGAAATCATAGAAGATTGGGTGGCGCAGAATACGGTGGCTCATCGTTTTAGTTTAACTGATGCAACTGAGAATATAATGCTTTTTGAGCAGGTACGCATTCCGCTTTATCGTGAAAATGGAATGGCTAGAGATACAAGAAGCTTTGCAAATGATTTGCGCAATATCTCAATCAGAAAGCCAATCTTACCTGCAAAGTAATGACGAAAGGGTTAGGTAAAGCTGAATTGGTTATCGGAGAAAAATAGAAAAGATATGAAAATAAGGAATATGATATTTACCGCTTGGTGCGCATGTTGTGCCATGTCTGCGGCAGCACAGGATTGTGAGATAAGCCTTACAATAGCTAAAGCTGCCCAGAAAGAGGAACTTCCATCTCAGGTACAAGAGATTTTAGGAAATCGTTTAGCTGCGGCAGTGGCCGCTCAGGGGGGTGTTGCCAATTCCAATTTTACACCATTCTTTATCACAGCTAAGGCCAATACTTTATATAAGGAAACATTGTCCGGTCCTCCTGTCAGTACAGCGCTTACTGTTCAATTGACTTTGTATATAGGAGATGCAGTAGGGCAGAAGTATTTTCTACTCTCACTGTGGATGCAAAAGGAGTAGGTACTAATATTAACCGGGCATATATCAATGCTTTCCGTGCAATAAATGGCAAAAACGTGAAAATGCAAGAATTTATACGCGAAGGGAAAGAAAAAATTATCTCTTGGTATAATAGTAATTATAGGCAAATATTGATAAAAGCGCAAAAAAGTGCTTCTATGCATGAGTATGATGCTGCATTGTATTATGTTACCTCCATTCCTGAATGTTGTGTCGGCTATGAGGAAGCTAGTAACTGATAGACACTTATTATACTCAATATGTGAATTATAATTGTCAATTGATTATGCAATACGCCAGATCCGAATGGGCAAAGTCACCCGATGCGGAAGGTGCTTCAAGGCTTTTGACTGGTTGGTTTTCATTGAGCCGGGAAGTAGTTGTGAAGGTGAAGCTAAAGCTTTGTATAATGAAATAAAGCAAAAGGTGACCAGTGATTGGGATTTTGAGAATCGTGAGAAATATAAGGATGAAGCGGGGCTGAAAAAGCAGAGGATAGAAGCTGCCAGAGCTATAGGTGTAGCATTTGGTAATGGGCAGCAACCGGTTACTACTAATATTACTTGGCTCCATTAATTCAAGTTCAAATGATTTTAAATAAAAAGAATATGAGAAATAAAAAAGTTATCCTAATTCTATGTCTGCTGGTGCTGGTCAGTGGCTCTGTGCAAGCTCAGAGGTTGAAGGCCGTGCAGAATGAAAAGGGGCGTTATGGCTTTATGACGGAAGACGGGACAGTAGTGATAAAGTATAAATATGATGAAGCTACCCCTTTTAAAGACGGTATCGCTAAAATAGGAAAAGATGGAAAATACAGTCTGATTAATGAAGATGGTGAAATCATTACAAAACGGAAATATACATATATCGGTGAATTTTATAACGGGGTTTGCCCCGTCGCTGAAGGTGGAAATACTAAAAAAGGAGTAATGCTAACAACGGGTGGACTCATAGGCAATAAAGCTAGTAGTAATACAGGTGAAAAATGGGGGTTGATTGATAAGACAGGTAAGGAAATCCTGAAAACTGATTATGAGGCAATGGGAGATTTAAATAAAAAACTGATATATGTCTTGAAAGGCAAGAAGTTCGGGTTCATTGATTCAGCTGGCAATATCATAGTGAAGCCTACTTATAATTTTATTGGCAGTTTCAATAACCAAGGAATCTGTTGGGTTAATATCGGTGGCAAATACGATAAAAAGAACAACATGGTGTCTAAAGGTAAATTCGGGTTAATCAATGAAAATGGGCGGGAAATAATTCCTGCCAAATATGAAGATGTGGGCAACTTCCCTATTTTGCGAGATAAGAAAACTGGAGCTTTGCTTGATGAGGCTGCCTTTTATACTAAGGCAGACCAGTCCGCATTTCCTGCTACCAAGCAGGAGATACAGAGCTTGCTGCTTCCCAAGTCTCATGCTGCTGAGTCCCAGTTGCCTTCATCGAGGTAGATTATTTTTATTTCATTAATAAGAAATCCCAAGGTTGGTAGATGTCCATGGAAATACTATTATTCCTTTAACAGCCAATCAGGCTATTCTTCCTCCTTCAGACAATATGCTTAGGCTTGCTAAAGTGGAAAAGAAGCAAATAGCTAAAGCTTATTATGATTTGGATGCTGAAGTGATGGTCAGAATACCTTCTTCAGAAAAGGGAAGTTTGGGGCTTTCAGCCATAATTTAGCTCCGGTTTCATTGGATGATGAATTGTATTTCATAGATAAAAAGGGGAACAAGGTGATTGGTGGCCTGTCAAAGGCTTTCCTGAGCAATGAAGGATACCGGGTGGTACAAAAGGGATCGGCTTTTGGTGCAATTGATTCTACAGGGGCAGTTGTTATTCCTATTGAATATACTAATTCGCTTACCAGTGTGAACAATGGGCGCTTGGGAGTACAAAAAAATGCTTCTTGGTTTTATGTAGATATGAAAGGACAAATCGTATCCGATAAGTATGACCGTATAGGCAATTTTCATCGGGGGTATGCATCCGTATGCCTGAACAAATTATGGGGGGCTATTGATTTGCAGAACCGGGTTGTCGTTCCTTTAGAGTGGCAAGGTGTAGCTCCTATAGTCAATCCGCAATTGATATGGGTGAAAAAGGATAACCTGTATTACCTTTATGATGGGGTGCAAAAGTCTGTTCGTCTGAAGCAGGGATTTGCCAATGCATCCAATTTTGATAATGAGATGGCTTATGTGATGTCCGATGGAAAGTGGGGGATTATTGATCCGGATGGCAAGATACTGGTGCCTTGCTTGTTCGAAAAAGAAGAGGATATGGTCTTGGCCAAACAATATATGTTAGCGGAAGACAAGAAGAGCTTGACCGAAGTAGAGGCTCTTCGAGTGATTGCACGTTTTGACCCGGATACAAATATGTTTAAGATAACCTCTGTCATTCCAGATAAACATTGGGATTATTAATTATTGAATGTTTGAAAAATGAAAAGATTCATTATAATACAGTTGTTGACGGTGGTATTCGCCGCTCAAATTCAAGCCCAAGGAGACGGCGAAATAAAATATCGTCGCAGTTCTCTTTATAGCATGATGATCAATCACGAAGGAAGAGAATTTGGTGATGAAATAAAGGATGTTTTCTCAAAATTCCTGATTCCTGATAAATACAATAATCATGATTTAAGTAGTAAAAGTAATCTATAACTTCTGAAAAGAAATTGGATAAAAATCC
>ENA-OQJH01000530-OQJH01000530.1-human-gut-metagenome-genome-assembly--contig:-NODE-530-length-20503-cov-7.570328_pt1 | contig 20503 bp, 27 predicted proteins | sample MGYA00242597_ERZ504763 | MGnify/ENA primary metagenome ERZ504763 (study PRJEB26092, sample SAMD00036359) | human gut metagenome | host: Homo sapiens | study: EMG produced TPA metagenomics assembly of...
CTTTTTTTATTTTTATATTGATGCTTTATTCTATTGATTTTTCTGTAAACGATACGCTTTTTCCACCTTTTTTTTTCGTCTTCTTTTACAAAATTCGTTTGACGCGTTTGATTTTGGCAGTATAATGGAATCAGAGATCAATTTTAGGAGGCTCCATTATGTTAAAACAACTTCTATTTTCGCAGAAAATAAAAAAGGCACGATGCAGCAGATCACACAGATTCTGTTTGAAAACGACGTCAATATTTTAGGTTCCGTCAACAACGACAGCGCAGAATACGGCATTGTCCGCATGGTCGTTTCCGATCCGGATAAAGCAGAGCAGGCGCTTCAGGCTGCCGGTTACATGACACGCCAGACAGATGTACTCGGTGTCGAGGTAGTTGATCAGCCGGGCAACTTAAATTCCCTTCTGAAAACACTGCTTGAGACAAATATCAGCATCGACTATATCTATCTCTCCTTCAACCGCGAGTCCGGCTGCCCGATCATGGTGTTCCATGTACCGGATGTGTACGAGACAGAAGCAAGCTTAAAGAGCAAAGGATATACCGTTCTTTAAAACTTTTGCACTATCCTTTTACGGTCTGATCATACCAGTTTCCGATCCGTTATGCTATAACCATTCTGACTTTCCGCTGTTGTTTCTTTGACTCTTGCAGCACAGTTAGATCGTGTTTGAAAAAGACATCTGGCGAAGTGATTTTTCACCCCTGCAGATGTCTTTTTTCTATATCATCTATTCTTTTGCTTCATCCTCAAACAGATGATCCCGCGTAATGTTTTTTGCCCACAGTCCGCTCTTATACCGTTTCAGAACCCACGGCCATTTTACAAACTCGTCTGTACACAGCAGGAAATAAACCAAAAGAACAGGAAGTTTGAAGACAAACGCTGCAATAAATCCAAGCGGCACCGCGTAGCACCACATATCAATCGTATCGCAGACCAGTCCGAACTTTGTGTCACCTCCGGCACGGAATACTCCGGCAATCAGCGTCGTATTGACGGCCGCCCCCATAATATAATAGGTATTGATCAGCAGCATATATTTCAGATAATGCATCGCGGTCTCATTTAAAGAAGCAAACTTCAGTACAAACGGCGTGATACCCAGCACAACCAGTCCACCCACAGCTCCGGCAACAACCGTCAGCTTCAGCAGTTTCGATGCATATTCCTTCGCCTTTTCCAGATTTCCTTCTCCCATAACATTTCCAAGCAGAATACCGCCTGCACTTGCCACACCAAAGCACAGCACGGTTCCGATATTTCTTACAACGACAACGAGCGAGTTTGCCGCTACCGCATCGCTTCCCAGATGGCCCAGGATCACAGAATACATCGAAAATGCAACGCCCCAGGAAAGATCATTTCCAAGTGCCGGAAGTGAAAGCTTCACAAAATCGGAAAACAGCAGCTTGTTGCGGATGAACATGTACCGCAGATCGAGCTTGATATCCTTACTCATAATCGACACAATCACGCAGCCGATCAGTTCAATGACACGCGACATCGCCGTTGCGATTGCAACACCGGTTGCTCCAAGCTTCGGAAATCCGAAGAGGCCAAAAATGAAGCATGCGTTGAAAAATACGTTCAGTGCGAATGCCATCATATTCATCGCCATGCTGATCGTCACACGGCCGAGGCTTCGAAGCACCGCAAGATAGATCTCCGTAATGCCCCAGCACAGGTAGGTCACACCCATGACGCGCAGATACGAAGCACCGATCCGGATCAGTTCCGCATTATCTGTAAACAGACGCATCATCATCTGTGGCATGGTAAAAGCAATTCCTGCCACAACGACGGAGATGATGACGGAGAATCGAAGTGCGATTCCCTCGACAGTCTGAATTGCTCGCATATTGCCTTTTCCAAAGTACTGGGCACACAGAAGTGTTGCTCCTGTTCCCAGTCCGTAATAAACCATAAATAATACATTTGCATAGTTGGATGCCAGGGATACCGCGGAAATAGCGGACTGTCCCACGTAGTTCAGCATCACGACATCGGCAGAGTTGACTGCCGCGCTTAAAAGATTCTGAATCACAATCGGCAGAACCAGCTTAAAAATCTGGCTGTAAAAGCCCTGCTCTTTTGTTGTTGCCCTCATGTTTCTTCTCCATTTCTCTTCTTTATTTGTCTTCTTTCTTTTCCTGTTTTGCCTTCACATACGGGTATCGGACCTGCGTGTAAACAAACATCACCAGAATATAGATGCCGCATGCGATCGCCGCGGGAACCGTAAGATCCGACAGATTGACATACGAGGTTCCGATCATCAGAATGCCGATGAAAAACAGCAGAATGTGAAGTGTCCGCTTTTTCATACAAAACGCAGATTTCTGATACTCTTCCGGGAAGATATCCGGCAGACGCCAGCAGGCCAGGAGTACCATAAATTCCGTCACCATATCGGTTCCGACACCCATGTTTGAAATCAATGTCAGATCCATTCCCGTAAGGATCGGAATAGCGCCCATCAGGAAAAAGACCATCAGAAGGATCACCGGAACACCATTTTTATTCTCCTCCGCAGTTTTTTCCGGCAGCCAGCCTGTTTTGCGGCCGCCTGCAGTCCTCGCGTCACCCAGCTCAAGGTTCCATTCAGGGTGGTGAGCAGTGCAAATACAGCACCGCCGAACACGAAGAACAGGTACAGCCAGGTTGGAAAAATCTCCTGCGCGACAAGCGTCAGGTTCTGAAATGCGACCGTTTCGACCGGAAGCACGCCGCCTGCCACGATACCGATCAGCACGTAGAATACAGCAACGATACTCGTGGAAAGCACGATAACCTTTGGAATCGTGCGGGACGGCTCCACGATATCGTCTCCGTTCTCCGCAACGAATTTTGCGCCTCCGCACGCAAAGCTTAAAAGCGCTACGCCTGTGAAAAAGTTCTTCGGACCGTTCGGCATCAGGTTGGATACCGTCGGTGTCAGGGCATCCCAGCTCACCTTGGGCAGACCGAATACAATAAATAAGAACAGGCTCAAAAGCAGCAGCACAACCATGCCCTTTTGCACCAGTGCGCTCGATTTCAGTCCGATAAGATTGATGGCGGTGCAGATAACAAGTGCTGCCATTGCGACAGCCGACTCGCCAAACAGCGGAAAAATCGAGCAGAAATAGCTTGCAAAGCCTTTCGCGTACGTTGCGATCAGAACCTGGCTTAAGACAAACATCGCAATGTACATAAATCCGGCTTTTTCGCCCAGCAAACGTCGGATATAGGTAAATCCGGCGCCTGATGACGGGATTGCGGACGTCAGGATAATAAACGGTACACAGGTGATAATGGCAAGCACGGCGCCTAAAATAAACGCTGCGGCAATGCCGTGTCCTGTCAGACCGATGACGATTCCCGTCAGTACCATGATGCCTGAACCGATGATCTGTCCGATCGCAAGTCCCATACAGTCGGAAATATTCAGTTTTTTATGACCTTCCCCCATACATTTTCCTCCCTTTTTCTCCCAATGTACTCTCGTTTCTGTTGGCGGATCCCAACAGAACGCATAGCATCCTATTTTTTTATTCTACCGAAATCTCATCGTTTGTCAATTTGCAAAAATGCGCAAGGTTTAACGCTTTACCTGTACAGAATAGACAATATTATAATTGAACTTATTTCGCTTTAATTTTGAACTTTTCAACATTTTTACAATTTTCAGTTTTTCTATTGAACTTTTTTCTTGTCCATGCTACAATAAGCACAGTTTTGAACTTTTTTTATTTTGTATTCTATCTTAAGGAGATTTTCTATGACAAACGAAACCTTTTCCGACCGTCTGAAACTGGCCATGCAGGCGAAACAATTCAAGCAGGTCGATTTGATCCGAGCGGCCCAGCGGCGCGGTGTGAAGCTTGGGAAAAGCCATGTCAGCCAGTATGTCAGCGGAAAAACGGTTCCGCGCTCCGACATTCTTCACTTTCTGGCCGATGTGCTCCAGGTCGATCCCGACTGGCTGCTTGCAAAAGATTCCACAGTAAACTATACGGCAGATACGGTTTCTGATTCGACAGAATCTTGTTCTGATCCATCTGCTGCTTCTCTTTCCCAGACAAAAACAGGAGGTTCCCCTATGCGAGAATTTAAAAAATCATCGAAACTCGACAATGTCTTATATGATGTCCGCGGACCTGTCGTAGAAGAAGCAAACCGCATGGAAGCGTGCGGCACACAGGTTCTGAAACTGAACATTGGAAATCCGGCTCCATTTGGCTTCCGTACTCCTGATGAGTCATCTACGACATGAGCCATCAGCTTACCGACTGCGAGGGTTACTCTCCTTCCCAGGGTCTCTTCTCTGCACGAAAAGCGATCATGCAGTATGCGCAGTTAAAGAAACTGCCAAATGTTTCTATCGATGATATCTACACCGGAAACGGCGTCAGTGAGCTGATCAACCTCTGCATGTCCGCTCTTCTGGATGACGGGGATGAAATCCTCATCCCATCCCCGGATTACCCTCTCTGGACTGCCTGCGCAACGCTGGCCGGCGGAAAAGCCGTCCACTACATCTGCGACGAACAGTCCGAATGGTATCCGGACATCGATGATATGCGAAAGAAGATCACCGACCGCACAAAAGCGATTGTTATCATCAATCCGAATAACCCGACCGGTGCACTCTATCCGAAAGAGGTACTGCAGCAGATTGTCGAGCTTGCCAGAGAACATCAGCTGATCATCTTTTCCGATGAAATTTATGACCGGCTCGTCATGGACGGTCTCGAGCATGTTTCTATTGCATCCCTCGCACCGGATCTGTTCTGTGTCACCTTCAGTGGTCTTTCCAAATCGCACATGATCGCAGGCTTCCGTATCGGCTGGATGATCTTAAGTGGAAATAAAGCTATCGCAAAGGACTATATTGAAGGGCTCAAAATGCTCTCCAACATGCGTCTCTGCTCCAATGTTCCGGCACAGTCCGTTGTCCAGACCGCTCTTGGCGGCCACCAGAGTGTCAACGACTACATCGTTCCGGGCGGACGGATTTACGAGCAGCGCGAATACGTTTACAAGGCATTCTGCGATATTCCGGGCATTACCGCAGTCAAACCAAAAGCTGCGTTCTACATGTTCCCGAAAATCGACACGAAAAAGTTCAATATTACAAACGACGAAAAATTTGCTCTCGATCTGCTGCGCGACAAAAAACTTCTGATCGTCCACGGCGGCGGCTTCAACTGGGGACAGCCGGATCACTTCCGCGTTGTTTACCTGCCGCGAATTGAAGTTTTAAAGGATGCGGTTGAAAAGATCACCGACTTCCTCTCTTATTATCATCAGTAAAATTCTGATCACTTTTTTCACAGAGCTCCACCGGAAATACCACCTTTTTTTCCGGCGGAGCTTTTTTCCTTTACCGGATTCTTTCCTGCTGCATTACACTTCACCGGTACCCGGCAAACAACAGGTAACTTTTCGTTACTGTTCACTCAGCAGTGAAACACTTGCTGTTTCGCTGCGTAAGAAAGTGATTCAGGCGTGAGCAGCCTCCTTTTGCGAAGCAAACTTTAAATGAGGGCTGCGAATGTTACAGTTCGCTGGGAACCAGTGAACTGTAACAACTTTTCTGTTCCACGGCTTAATTTCGATTGCGGCTCCTGTTCCTTTATGTTATAATTCTTTCAAATCAAGTCACAACCTTTCTTTTGAGTTCTGTTCTCGCTGTATCGCTTCTTGGCGGATGCCGCGCCTCCGACAAACCCGTTACGCTGACCGTATGGACGTATTACAACGGAGATCAGTTAGCTTCCTTTGAACGTCTTGTTGAGGAATTCAATACAACGATCGGAAAAAAAGAGCATATTACGGTCGAAGCCTCCAGTCAGGGCAGCATCAATGACCTGGGAAAAAATGTTCTCGATGCCGCCAAAGGAAGGATTGGTGCCCTTGCCATGCCAAATATTTTTTCCGCCTACGCCGATACCGCCTATACGCTTGAGCAGATGGGACAGGTCGTTGATCTTTCCCCTTATCTTACAGAGAAAGAAAAGGCTGCCTATCTTCCCAATTACCTGGAAGAAGGTGACTTTTCCGATGACGGCAGTATCCACATTATTCTGACAACCTCCACAAAATTCCTGCGTATCATGGAAATGGCAAGTATTGAACTGGGTGGCTATGAGATGCGTTTTGATCTCAACACGGTCTATGTCACAAAGAACTTTTTTCCCATGCTCAACCTTCCATCTGAAGATGTCTCCGGGCTTTCCACCCGGTATTTCCAGCAGATGCTGCGTGAATTTGACCAGACACATTCTCATACCGTATGGGTCGGGCATTCTAAGGTGTATGAAATTTCATTTTCTGACGGAACAATCCGCTACATCCGTATGGAGACCTCCCGCGAGGGCTATGCTCAGATCGGACTTGTCGAAGATTTTACCTCCGTTATGCTGGAACGGCAGCGCATAGAGCACGAGCGTGATTACGATGCATTGACCGGTCTCTACAATCGACGCGCGTTTCAGCGGGAAAGTGAAGCTCTTTTTGAGCATTCGGAAGTTCTCGGTCACGCTGCCCTTCTGATGATCGACCTTGACAATCTAAAACGCACCAACGACACCTTCGGCCACGACTGGGGCGATGCCTATATCCGGCAGGCAGGACAGTGTTTTATCTCCTCTGTGCCGGCTAAAACGCTCTGTGCCCGTATTTCCGGCGATGAATTTAATCTTCTGTTCTACGGCTACCAATCGCAGGAAGAAATTCGAGCACTTCTGCAGAATCTTTCCCTTGCGGTTTCAAATACAGCCCTGGAGCTGCCAAGTGGTCGTAAACTGCCCCTTCGCCTTTCCGGCGGAGTTTCCTGGTATCCGGAAAACAGTACAGATCTGTCTGCGCTGAAAAAATATGCGGATTTCGCAATGTACCAGGTAAAGAAAGCAGAAAAAGGGCACATTACCGAATTCGATCCGGTGCTTTTTACAAAAAACGCAAAAGAAACCGAGATGCGCCGCCTGTTCCATAAAATGTTGAATGAAGAGCTGTTCACCTATTACTTCCAGCCAATTGTTTCCGCTGCGGACGGCAGTATCTACGCCTACGAGGCGCTGATGCGCGGAAATCTCCCGGCACTTACTCGTCCGGATCAGATCCTGCAGCTGGCTCACGAGGAAGAGTGCTGCATGAAATAGAACGTCTGACTATGTTTCTCTCTGCAAAATCCTATGCCACATTCCTCTCCACCCATCAGATACGCGGTGATGAGCTTCTCTTTGTCAATTCGATTGCAAGCCAATACATGAATCACGATGAGTCAGTGGCTTACGTCGAACAATACAGCTTTCTTCAGGATCGGATTGTCATCGAGATCACAGAGGAGGATTCACCGGATCTTACAGCTCTGTTGAAAAAACGTGAGATGCCGGGATTTTCCGGTGTATTTGCCCTGGATGACTACGGCAGCGGCTACAGCAATGAAAAAACGCTTCTGGAGCTTGCACCGGCGTATATCAAGCTGGATCTTTCCATCATCCGCGATATCGACTCCGATCCGGACAAGCAGCAGATCGTAGAAAATATTGTTTCCTATGCACATCAAAGAGGCATGAAAATCATTGCCGAGGGTCTGGAAACTCCAGCTGAACTTTTGAAGGTACTGGAACTGGATGTTGATCTCCTGCAGGGCTATTTTCTTGCAAAACCGTCCGCTGTTCCGAAACCTGTCAGTGCAGAATCCGTTGCTGTCATAGAACACTTCCGGAAGCATCTTACGTAATTCCACCTCTTCCTGCAGCATCATTTCAAATCACAGCATCTATGTCTGATCTGCTGCTTCGAAACAGGTACCAGTCAGCGACCCGGAGCGTATCTGAGCAATCATCCCTCAAAAAACATCCATAGCAAACCCTGCAAAAGCAGGGTTTTGTCTCCACTCTGAAGAATCCTTTTTTATACTTTTTTCATATTTTTCTCCTGTTCGTTCCTCCGCTTCTGTGCTATGATACCTTATAGCAATGACAAATCATCCATCGAAAGGAGTTTTTCTATGTGTACAGCAGCAACCTATCAAACACGCGACTTTTATATGGGCCGCACACTCGATTATGAATTTTCCTATGGCGACCAGATCACCGTTACACCTCGCAATTACCCGTTTTCCTTTCTTCATATGCCGTCCCTTTCCCATCACTATGCAATGATCGGCATGGCGTGTGTGATGATGATTACCCGCTCTATTATGAGGCGTTCAATGAAAAAGGGCTTGGTATCGCCGGCCTTAATTTTGTAGGAAATGCCGTTTATTTCGATCCGAAACCGGAGAAAGACAATATCGCGCAGTTCGAGCTGATCCCGTGGATTCTCGGTACATGTGCTTCGCTTGCGGAAGCAAAAGAATCCCTCTCCCGTATCAATCTCATCAGCACACCTTTTAAAAAGAATCTTCCGCTCGCACAGCTTCACTGGATCATCGCAGATGCATCGGGTGCCATCACCGTGGAATCCACGGCGGACGGTCTGCATGTCTACGACAATCCGGTCGGCGTTCTGACAAACAATCCGCCGTTTCCAATGCAGATGTTCTCACTGAACAATTACCTGCATCTGTCACCAAAACAGCCGGCCAACACGTTTTCCAACCAGCTCGATCTTTCTACGTACAGCCGTGGCATGGGCGGTCTTGGACTGCCGGGCGACCTCTCGTCTGCTTCCCGCTTTGCACGCGTGGCGTTTGTAAAGCAGAACTCGATCTCGGGAAACAGCGAAACGGAGAGTGTCAGCCAGTTTTTCCATATTTTAAATTCTGTCGACCAGCAGAGAGGATGCTGTGAGGTGGCGGACGGAAAGTATGAGATCACGCTCTATACTTCCTGCTGCAATGCGACGCAGGGAATTTACTATTATACGACGTATGACAATCATCAGATTTCTGCGGTTGATATGCACCGCGAGAATCTCGATGGCGAAACGCTTCGCTGCTTTGCGCCAGTGACGGGCGAGCAGATCCATATGCAGAATTAGAAAAATCCGGTACAGAAATCTTTGAGGACCCCTCAAAAAAGATTCTGTATCGGATTTTTTCTACATCTCATCACATATTGTAAAACAGACGTCGCACCGGCTTCTGGTGCGGCATTTTTCAAAATACAGCTCCTCGAGCGGAATCCATTTCTTCTGAAATTCCACCGCCTTTTCACTCCCGTTCCGCTTTTCAATTCTCTGGATCTGCTCGACCGGATCGATCGTGAGGAAGACCTTCAGATCGTAGTATGCTTCCAGCCGTTCATGGCAGGAGTACGTTCCCTCCACGATATTGACGCGGCACGGCGCGATTTCTGCTGTCTCAAGGAAGCTCCATTTCGGCGGATAATAGGGGCGGTAGAACACCGTTTCGCCCTTTTTGAGCGGCACAAGGACTTCCTGTTCGAACCGCTTGTAATCGACATTTCCGCCCGGCTCCTCGTACCGTTCTTTCGTCCGCTGCCATTTTGCGTGGCTGTAAAGCCATCCGGCGACGAGTCCGTAGGTGCCATCTCAAATGCCATGGCAATTGCATTAGGATAGAGCACCGGGATGTGCATCGGCAGGAGCATTTTTCCAACTGCCGGGATCTGGCCGATGAAGAACGGCAGGATCAGGCCGATCGCAAAGAGCATGCCGGAAAGGGTTACTTTTTTACTTTTTCCATCTTGAAATTCCTCCCTTATGTTTCCTTCTGGAATCAGTGTATCATTCAAGTACATTTTAAAGTCAAGACCTTTTCTGCATTTTTTCTCTATTTTTCCCACTATTTTAGTATATTTTGTATTTCCGTGCTTCTCGGTGTCTGACTGCACTTTCTGTAGGACTTTTTCTGTCGTTTTCCATGGTTTTGTGGTACACTTTTGGATATTGGGAAATGCAGTCATTTTCTGCAGTTCCCTGACTATTTTTCGAAAGGATTTTATCATCATGCAGTTTTATCTCGCCCCGATGGAAGGGCTGACCGGGTATGTGTACCGGAATGCTTACCACAAATATTTTCCGGCGGCGGACCGTTATTTCACGCCGTTTATTACAAATAAAAAATGAGTTCCCGCGAACGGAACGATATTCTCCCGGAGCACAACGAAGGGATGACGGTGATTCCGCAGATTCTCACTAATCAGGCGGAGGATTTTCTGTCCCTGACAAAGGAGCTGAGGGAGTACGGTTACGATACCGTCAATCTGAACCTCGGATGCCCGTCCGGCACGGTTGTCGCCAAGCGGCGCGGCTCCGGGCTGCTCGCGTGGCCGAATACGCTCGACGCGTTTCTCGATGAGATTTTTTCGTCGTGCGACTGCCGCATCTCGATCAAAACGCGGCTTGGCACAACGGATACCGACGAGTGGGAGGATCTGCTTACGGTTTACGACAAATATCCGCTCGAGGAACTGATCATTCATCCGCGGATTCAGAAGGATTTTTACAAATACACACCGCGCATGGAATGCTACCGGACAGCGTATGAGACGAGCCACTGCTCGCTCTGCTACAACGGTGACATTTTCTCACCCGATGATTTTCAGAATCTCTGCCGTGAGTTTCCGGACACGGAGAAGGTGATGCTCGGACGCGGGGTACTGCAGAATCCGTGGCTGATTGGGATGCTGCGCAGTGCAGATCCGGCAGGCGGCGAAGCCTCTGCTCCCGATAAAGAGCTGCTGCACGCGTTCTGTGAGGATCTCTGCGCCGGTTATGCGCGTGTGATTTCCGGGGATAAAAATGTGCTGTTCAAATTAAAAGCACTGTGGATTTATCTTGGAATGTCGTTTACCAATCCGCAGAAATATCTGAAAAAGATCAAAAAGGCGAACCGGCTTGCCGAGTATGAAGAGGCGGTCGACGCACTGTTCCGGGAACAGGAGCTGATTCTTTAATTTCGAAGTCCATTAGTATCTTTTGGAAACCATGTCACTTTCAGGTACGCACTTGTCTTTTCTGCAAAATCCGATACGATAGAAACAGGCTACAACGACTTATTTCTATTTTGTTTTTGGGAGGATTTTTACCATGATCGATTTACACCAGGAAGACGAAAAGCTTTTTGCTCTTGTCGGCGCATGCCAGCGTGATGTCCTTCTTCGTTCCTCCCCACTCGAGAAACTCCTCTAACTTTTTCACACTATTTCCTCCTTGTATACCTATAGGGGTATTGGTTGTCAAGAGGAGTTTTTCAAAATCAGAAAAACAAAAAGAACTTCCGACGAAGCATCTTTTTTCTGCTCCTGCCGGAAGTTCTCTTTTCATCTTATCTTCTTATTTTTATTTCATATTTGCAAACCGCTTCACAGCCTTCGTAAACTGTGCAATCGTCTGATCCGCATCTCCGTGCTCGATGCCGTCGCGCACGCAGTGCTGGATATGGCCCTCGAGGACAACTTGTCCTACTTTATGAAGTGCCGATTTTGCCGCATTGATCTGCGCCAGGATATCCTCGCACGGCACATCCTCATCCACCCATACGGTCGATCGCCTGCACTTGACCGATGATCTTTTTCAGACGGCGGTGAAGATTATCTGCATCCATACACTGTTTCATTTTGCATCCTCCTTGTTTCAAATCCGTCATCGCATCGGCAGCGTTACAAAGTGCAGTGGTCTTCCTCTTCTGCTTCCTCTGCAATCAGATTCCGGATATTCTGCATACGGTTATCCAGCTCCGCGCTCTGTCTTGCGCAGTCGTAGAGTTCATCCTGCAGATATTTGACATGATTTTCGGGAATATTTTTCTTGTAGCGCATCTTGTGCTCCAGACTCGCCCAGAAATCCATCGCGATCGTACGGAACTGTACTTCCACGTAAACCAGTTTCTTTGTATCCTGTAAAAAGATCGGCACCTGAACGATCAGATGAAGACTGCGGTAGCCGCTCTCCTTCGGATGCTGAATATAGTCCTTCCGCTCAATCAGCGTAATGTCATCCTGTTTCAGAAAACTGTCTGCCAGCTTATAAATATCGCTTGGAAAAGAACAGATCACGCGCACACCGGCGATATCGCGGATATTTCCTCGATAGACTCCAGTGTGACCGGGATGTCTTTCACGCGGATTTTCCGCATAATGCTCTCATACGATTTGACCCTTGTTTTGATTCCTTCGATCGGGTTCTGGTCATAGGAAAGCGAGTATTCCTGATTCAGCACCCGGAACTTTGTCTCGATTTCCATAATGGCGCACTGATAATACGACATCAGAAGCTCGAACGGCTTTTTGTTCTTCTGCATCATCTGAATAAACTCGTCCGATAAAAGATTCTGCTTTACAAACTCATCCCGTTTTGTCTCGATCAGATTTTTTCCCTGTTTTCTAATTTCCTCCAGTACTTCGAGGTTTTTCATCATCCGTTTTTTCGTCCTCCCAAACTGCGTTCTCTGTCCTTTATGCTATCATTTAGCCTGTAAAGTCAAATTTTTTCTTCTTTTACTCTACCTTCAGCATCCGGTAGCCAACCCCGATATGCGTCTGGATATACTGCGTCTGCTCTCCGTTCTTTTCCAGCTTTTTCCGAAGCGTCGCCATGAAAACACGGAGAGAAGCGATATCGTTCTCCCAGCTGCTTCCCCAGATTTTCTGTGTGATAAACGTATGCGTCAGCACCTTCCCTGCATTCTGCGACAGCAGGCAGAGCAGCTTGTATTCGATTGGTGTCAGATGAAGTTCCTCTCCGTCAAGATATGCGCACCCCGCTGCGTACTCGATCCGCAGTGCGCCGTTTTCAAAGACAGCCGACTGGACTCCATTTTCTGCCTGCATCTGGGACAGACGGCGCTGTGTGACTCGAAGGCGGGCCAGCAGTTCCTCCACAGAAAACGGTTTCGTCAGATAATCATCCGCTCCTGCGTCCAATGCCTCGATTTTATCGCTGTCCTCACTTCTTGCACTGATTACGATAATCGGCATATTCGACCAGCTTCGAATCTTTTCAATCACCTCTACGCCATCAATATCCGGCAGGCCAAGGTCGAGCAGAACAATGTCGGGATTATGTGTGGATGCCTCCATAATGGCACCCGCACCGTTCTTTGCAGAAATATACTTATAATCGTGTGTTTTTAACGTCGTAGTAATCAGGTTGTGAACCGGCGTATCATCTTCCACAACCAGAATTAATGTCTTATTCATTCAAATTCACCTCACTGAGCGGCAGGTTAAACCAAAAGCAGCAGCCCTGTGGATCGCAGTCATAAAGTGCTATCTCCCCGCCGTGCGCATTTACAATCGAACGGCAGAGTGCCAGTCCAAGGCCAAGGCTTCTGCGGCTGTCGCTTACTTTATTTTTCCCGGAATAGAACATCTCAAACACATGCTCTCTGGACTCTTTTGGAATCCCGGGGCCGTTGTCCTCCACCGCGATCCAGACATTTTTCTCCTCTTTTCTGGCTGTCGAGAACCCACTGAATGATTTCCTGTTCCCTTGGGTCAAAGATTTTTTCCGTCTTTCCTCCTGTCTGCGCGCTGTAAGTGTTCCGCGGACAATTCTGCTCTCCTGTGCCCCTGCCGGTGCGGCCGTCAGGTCCCTTCCCAGCAGTTTTACAAGCTTTGTCGCTGTAATATCAAAAATCTCCGACGCATCCTCTGCCTTCTGCAGAAGCTGGCTGGTATTGAAAAGAAGGTTCTGTCAGGAAGTAGTTAAACAGCACTACACTGATCACAGAACTGATTACGCTGCAGGTATAACCGCTGGTCAGAATTGACGTCATCATAACGCCGACCAGATATATGGTAATGATATTGGAATCCGGAATGATATGGATTTCCAAATCCGGCACCAGATCGGTCAGCCGTTCGGTCCATCCCCTTCTCTTTCGAAAAAATCCCTGATCCATCATGCTTTTTCCAATGACAATCCGCATTACTTCGGAAATTCTCGCATATTCTGCAATCTGCAGGGCAATGTCCTCGCTGTGCGCCGTTACAATCTCCGCCCCGCTCTGTTCTGCCAGGCGGATATGCTTCTGCAGCCTTGCCTGATCCTCCGGCGTTTTCTCTGCCGGTTCCGCGGTCTGCACATACAGTGCTGTAAAATTAGCACCAAATGCCCGGGCCATCTGTGCCGCAGTCCGGATAAACACTCAAAAAGGACACCTTTTATTGTATAATTATGTTACCCCACAAACATACGAAAGAAGGTGTCCTTAATGAAAAATTAGCATTGAAGAAACTGCTAACTTATATGAAAAGTGTATACAAAATTCCACAAAAAATCAAGGGTTTATCCGATGAAAGAAAAAGAAAATCCATCCCGTTGTTTAATATCGTTATGCCAGTGCTGATTTTCCTGATGCTTCAGTATGAAAGTTTTCACACCATTTTTTCAGCGCCGGAAAGCATGGAGAAACGACTGAAAAACTGTATCCGTGGAAAAATCCCAAAAGTTGATGCAGTCAGGGATCTTCTTTCCCGGATTGATCCAAAAGAAATCGAGGAAATTCACGCGCAGACGATTGATGTTCTGAAACGCAACCGCGTATTTCGGGAAGGAACCATAGGCAGATATGTTGCGGCAGGGTATTGATGGATGGAATTATTCAGCAGTACAAAAAAGTCCTGTCCAGACTGCCTGAGCCGGAAGAACGTGACGGGGAAGACAGAATACTTTCATCGAAGTGTGGTATGTATGACGGTAGGAAAATCGCCGCATGTGATCTTTGGGCAGGAAATGCTGAAACCCAGAGATGGTTCAGAAAAAGATGAAGGGGGACTGACAGGAGCGAAAAGGCTCATCCGGCGTTTAAAGAAAAGGCATGGTCATTTCGCAGATGTGATTGTGGCGGATGCACTGTACCTGAATGCCCCGTTTATCAATACTTTGAAAGAATGCGGTTTAGAAACGGTAATCCGTCTGAAAGATGAAAGAAGGCTTCTGTTTCAGGATGCGGAAAGCATGTTTCAGCGGGACGAGGGGAGAAAAAGGAGCTTCAGGAAGGGAAAAAAGAGTATTGAAGTCTGGGATCTTTCCGGATTTGAGATAGACCTGGACGATATCTTAAGCGGACTGAAATACGAGGACGGCCACTACGATCTCGTGAGTCTTTCCGACAAGGATTATCAGAAAAAACTGGATGTCCAGATTGCCTGCTGGGATAAACTGAAAAATGAAATTCAGAAGGTCAGATCCGGAGAAAACGGAACGGCGGATCTGGTAGACATGAGCGAGACGTATTTCCAGATGGCAGATGAAACGGTTGCCGCAGTCAAAGTTTCCCGTGCCAACCGCCAGCTGGAACAGAAAGCCTACATCGACCTTCACACGGGACTGCCGAACAAGAGCAAGTGCGAAGAGCTGTTCCACAATGTGGAATTCATCAAAACTCCTACCGCCTGTATCGTCTTTGACATGAACAACCTGAAACGCGTCAACGACAGCCTCGGCCACTCCATCGGCGACCAGCTGATTCTGAACTTTGCCCGGCTGCTGCGAAACTCGATTCCCGCGAAGCATTTCGTAGGAAGATACAGCGGCGATGAATTTATGGCGGTCATCTATGATGCAACCCGCGAAAGCATCACAGAAATCCTCACAGAGCTTCAGAACGAAGTCGAACAGTTCAACGGCTACGGAACCAGTTCCGCATCAGCTATTCCCACGGCTGGGCACTTTCCACCGATTACAACGAATGTACGCTCCGCACGCTGTTTGACAAAGAAGATAAATATATGTATGAAAACAAGCAGCAGAGCAAGCAGGGACGCCAGGACTAAAGAAACGCCGGAACCGGAAATATCTTATCGCCGGTTCTGGCGTTTTTTCTTGCTGTTTCTCTTTTATTTTTTGCAAACGCTTCTATCTGCGCATATCCCGCTGAAAAATCAATGGGTTCCTCCCGCAGCTTCTTTCTGACCGCATCGCGTCCTTCCTGATCTGCCAGCACTTTCTGGATTTTATCGGCAAACTGCATCACATCCAGCGGACAGAGATATCCGTTTTCCCCATCACGGATCTGCTCGCGCATGGACGGAATATCGGAAGCGATGATGACCTTCTGCAGGCTTCTCGCCTCTACAATCGTAATCGGATAGCCTTCGTGACGGGACGGCTGGAGATACAGGTCGCAGGATTTACGTACGGCGCAGGATTTTCGCGCATTCCGAGAAAAATAATTTCCTGCTCCACCTGATATTCCTTTGCCATGGTCCGCAGCTTGTTCAGATCTCTTCCATCACCGATGATGAACCATTTGAAGCAAAGTCCCCTTTTTTCAGCTCCGCCGTAATCTGCACCGCAATATCATATCCTTTTTCTTCCGAAGCTCTTCCCACCGTCAGAAATTTCAGCTCTCCTGTGTACTGCGGATCGCTAAGCGGCTCCTCACTCCGTCTCTGCACCTGTTTGATGTCAATGAAATTCAGCAGAACCTCTGTCCGGTCCGCGAGTTCCGGAAAACGGGCAATGACCTGTTTCCGGACAGGCTCGGAAACGCAGTAAATTTTATCATACTCCGGAATAAAGTCCCTGGTCCGGAACAGCCACCAGAGATTTTCTCCGTGGAACCAGACCGCTTTTTTCCGCGCATTCGTCTTTCTGGCTCCGAATGCGGTTGTGAACGCACCGAATCCGAAAAAGTCGAAAACAAGATCGTATTGTTTTGTTTCCGGCTCCACACACTCCAGAATCCGTTCATACAGTTTTCCATACCGTTTCTTTCCATACACGACGCGCATCAGAAATACGCCCATTCCTCTGGCATAGAAAGACCGTTCTGCCGGTGTCTCCCGTTTCCCACAATCCGTTCCAAAGCCGGATGCGGCTTTTTGTCCCAGATCATCTGGCGCACTTCCACCTCCTTCGGAATCCGCTCCAGCAGAACGCCTCTTTTTTCGACCAGAAGAAGCGTTACATCTTCTTTTTTCTCCACCAGTTTCTGCAGCAGCGCTGCCATGGCAACTTCCGTTCCGCCCATGTCCATGGTACGTCCCAGCACCAGTATTTTACTCATTGCTTACCTCTCATCTGCTTTTTTCTCTGTTCTAACGCCAGTAGGCATCTCCACATGCGCAGGATGACGCTGATCCTCCGGCGGAAGCTGATGGTAATCGCCGTACAGGGTGTGAAGATACGTCTCGTATCCCGCCGGGGCATTGATCAGATGGCCTTCAAACGGAAGGCGCACGATCTCTTCGATCGCTGTTTTGGGAATCGCGTCCGACTTGCGGTAACCGCCGCACTGGCAGGCCACCCACTTTGAGTCCTCCGCGCGTACTTTCTGCACTCTTTTTCCATCTCGCGCAGAATCCGCTCTTTTCCATAGCATTTCCGGATCGCCCATTTGCACCATTTTGCGAAGCTTCCTTTGTTTCCTTTTAAGGTCTGGCGGTAGGTGCGGAATGCATTCATCCGCTGGCTTTCCAGAAACAGCAGCTTTTTCCAGTGACGGTCGTACTCCGGTGTATCTTTTTCCGGCAGTCCGTCAAACGGGAAAATGTCGACGAAAAGACCGGTATCCACAGCTCCTGCACGTGCTCCACAAGACTCGTTCCGGTGTGTACCAGCTTTCCGTATGCCAGTGTGAAACCCTTTGTATTATGAAAATTCATGACGCGGTACGGTGTATCCGTTTCGCTGTTTACAATCTGTTCCAGTTTTTCATAATCCGCTCTCGCATCCAGACATCCACATCATCATCCCACGGAATGAACCCTGATGCCGGATCAGCCCGAGCAGAGTTCCATCTGCTGCAAAATAGATCAGGTGATGTTTCCGGCAGACTTCATCCAGATACAGTAATATTCCAAGCGCAATCTCCTGTTTTTCTTTTAATTCTGTAATTTTACGCATAACGGCATTGCCTTTCTGTTTTGTTTTTCCCATCCATTATAAACACTCTGCCGGATTTTTTCAATTTAAAGTTCCTGCCGCTCCGGCGCCCGTCTGAAGATTCCACACTGTTTTTATCAGTACCTTCATATCCACCAGTTTTACTATGTGTGCGTTCATGCCCGCATTGAAGGCATTCTGCACATCTTCTGAAAATGCGTTGGCTGTCATCGCAAGAATCGGGATTTTCTTTGCCAGCGGGTGGCTGCTGTTCCGGAATTTCGTCACAAAGAGAACCGATGCCAGGATCAGAAGCAGAATTACTGCCAGAATCCTCAGCTCCTCGACAGCGGTATCCTCGAACATCTTCGTTCCGTTGCTGTCCACCACATACGTCGTGCTCTGGTTGCTGAATGCACTGCTTCTGAAATACGGTGCCATCTCCTCCATCGAACGGATCAGAATAAAGTGTGTGATGATACTGCCGTCGACCACCAGCTGGCTCTGCAGTTTTCTGGCAAATACCATCTGGTTTTCATTGGTGATCCAGTCCGATGTCAGAAAGCTTTTGATATCCGCATCCTGCAGATCTTTAGATCTGTACCACACGCCCTGCAGACCCTCATCGGAATAATAGTATCCTTCCTGGTTCACGGCAATAAACTGGAGGTTTTCATGCGTGGAGCTTAATTCTTCCTCACGTTTTTTCAGAAATTCACACAACCGGCGTTTTACTTGATTACAATCAGATTCGGGTTCTTTGGGCTTCATCAACATCCGCAAACTGCATATTGCAAATATGCTGTTTTGACAGGCACTATTTTTGAAAATTGCGATAGTATTCGTTTATTCACTCTGCACAAGATCATATACATGGTATAAATGCTGTTTTTATTTTTCTTTCATATAATCCATACAATTTCTCGCATTCCATGCATATCCATCCTGCTTCGCCTGTATATAGCGGATATTTTCGTTCCTTACAATATTCTGTTTCATAATTTCCTACTAATTCCACAAGGTTATTGATATCCCTCATCTGCGCAGCAGCCATTCCTGTCATTGCCCACAAAAAGCCAGTTCTTTTTTTATTCAGTTTCTGCCACTGAAACCTTTCCGTAAACTGATCATATAATACCTTTTGCTTTTTCTTCTCTTTTACCGGAAATTCATAAATCAGCGGATAAATCTGAGCAACACCATCCGGATAAAATTCTGTCTGATGATACCGATCACTGTTTCCGATAATTCTCCATCTTTGATTCGCATCATCCCAGAATATCTTTTCTATCTGTTTCTGTATCTTTTTACGAATTTCACTGATCGCCTGCGTATCTTCCAGTCCTGCAAGTTCCAATTCGTACAGGCCTTTCCATACTTCCAGATTATCCATCAGATAAACTGTTGTGTTTTCTTCTGAAACCTGTGTAATTCCATCCTGCATCAGGCTTTGAATCTTTTTTAATGCAAGGCTGATTCCATTTTTCCAGGATTCCGGCAGGTCTGTACTTTCTGTCTTTTCCAGATATTTTCCCATAAGAAAAAGGTACATACCAAGATATCCGTCTTCGGAATCAGCCTTTTCTTTATAAATAAGTTCCCCACCCTCTTTCCTGTAGATTCCCATTTTCCATCTGTTTCCAGCAAAACCCCAGTATGCCAGTCCAGATACCTGCCAACAGCTTTTTGCTCTGTTTCAGTCATGGGGCAATTCTTTGTTTCTGCCAGAAGCCCCAGTGCAGCCATACATGCAAAGTATGGATTAACATCTCCGGCTTTACTTCCATTCATATAGATTTCGCCTTCAGGGCCCTGATTCTCAAGGATCCACTTTTTTTCTCTGGTCAGGACGGTTTCCAGCCATTCCTGCCGGACAGATATTTCTTTTCTCAGGTTCTGATAATAAGCAAACATAAACACAATGCACACAGTTATGCAAAATATAATAAGTCCCATCACATTCTTTCGATGTTTCACTTTTCTTTTGCATTGGCTCTGCTTATGCTTATGCATCTATATCCTCCAGGATTTTTCTGATTTTGATACTTGCAGTCCCATCACCATAAGGGTTTCTAGCCTCACTCATTTTTCTGTATGTCTCCGGCTCTGTAAGAAGCCGCCTGCATTCTCTGTAAATATCCTCCATCTTCGTGCCTACAAGCTTTAAGGTTCCTGCTTCCACACCTTCCGGACGCTCTGTTGTATCCCGCATGACCAGTACCGGTTTTCCCAGTGCAGGAGCTTCTTCCTGAATTCCGCCGCTGTCTGTCATGATCAGATAACTGGCTTTCATCAGGTTATGGAATTCCACCACATCCAGTGGTTCGATCAGGTGTATTCTCTCGCATCCACCAAATTCCTCATCTGCGATCTTCCTGACCTGCGGATTCAAATGTACAGGATAAATAACCTTCACATCTGTAAATTCTTCCACGATCCTGCGTATAGCCCGGAACATATCACGCATGGGCTCTCCCAGATTCTCCCTTCTGTGTGCTGTTACAGCAATCAGTCTGCTGCCTTTTGCCCATTCTGTTTCCGGATGATAAAAATCACTTCGCACCGTATAGTGCAAAGCATCAATTCCTGTATTTCCTGTGATAAAGATCCGCTCTGGATCTTTCTTGGGCAGATGTGGAAACAGGAAAAACAACTAAACATATCATTGTGCAAAATATAAAATAACAAGATTTGAAATTTCTTATATTCTGTACTAATTTGCACTTCTTCATCTTTCTCCCACCTCCGGGCTACAGTTGCT
>ENA-OQJH01000531-OQJH01000531.1-human-gut-metagenome-genome-assembly--contig:-NODE-531-length-20465-cov-1.807405_pt1 | contig 20465 bp, 26 predicted proteins | sample MGYA00242597_ERZ504763 | MGnify/ENA primary metagenome ERZ504763 (study PRJEB26092, sample SAMD00036359) | human gut metagenome | host: Homo sapiens | study: EMG produced TPA metagenomics assembly of...
TGATGGCAATCTCATTTCTGACAGCAATGAAAGAATACACAATGCCAAAGTATGTCGAACTTTGACAAAAGAGTATGGACTATACTTTGCTCCTAAAAATAGCAAAGCCAGAAATAAGAGCCGTTTGCGCCCTCATCAATTACGGAAGTATAATCTACGTTCTGCAACTCTTGATGCACTGACTGTATCTCGTTCATGGAATGATTTTCTTGGAATTCTCAAAGGTTTGGGTATAGATATGCGCTTTAATCGTACAGATAACTCTGATAAATTCGTGGCATATCATTCTGTCAAAATGAATATAGTATAGCCGGTTCTAAACTTGACCGTGATTGAGTTTTAATAGCCTTTGTGCTACATTGGGTAATGTGGCAGCGGAACTGGTTGTTCAACCTCATCAAGCCATAACTCCCAGTGGAGGTGGAGGAGCAAGTAATGAACTGGATGGCGAGACGACAAAGACAAGGATAACCAAAGAACCGAACCTTTTTATAAACCCTCAAAACGTAGAAGATAATGAAAGAAGATGTAGTAGCTGCAAATCTTGCAAATTTGCGCCAAAGTATCAATGAACTGAAAGAGTGTATTGAAAAACAGAATGTCACTGTTTCTAAATCGGAACAATCTGTAAAAGTGGACTTTGACGAAAAGACCATTTATAATGGAGTTGCCAAAAGCTTCTGTACTTGCTGGAACGAAGCCTTGTCTGTGGTAAAGAAACATATCTGGAAACAACAACCAGACACATTGCCTTTTTCGCTATGGTTTCCGAAACTCATTGAATTATTCAAGCAGAAGTCTAAACTTCTTGAATACCTCTATAGGCATGTTTGTGATTACAATCTCAATCGCATGAATATCGAAGCAAATACCGAAAGCATATTAAAACGGCAGGATGAGATATTTGCCAAAATCAATGAGTTGAAAAATCCAGTAACGGTTATTCCACCCAATATCAATGAGGTGTTTATACGTGGCTATCATATTAAACTCCGATATGTTGTAACCTTTATTGTTATCATTGTTACGTGGGCTGTTGCTGCGTCGGTTAGTAGCATGAAATATAAAGAAGAAGTCTTTGCGTATTATTCGATGTATCGGGCGGTGAAGGAACAGCATCAGTACTTGATGGAAAAAGCAGGAATAGAGTTAAAAAGAAATACAGAATAGTCATCGGAGAAAATAAGCAACAGCACTTTATTGTTGCTTATCTCTTCCATAAGTCACTTCTGGTTCTGCTGCCACAAGTGTACTGTCAGTATCATGAAACTCGTATGTTTTTATTTTCCTATCTTCAAGAAAAATATGGTTCAATGTATAAGCTAACGACTCAAGTGTTTGTATTCGGACTTTTGGTTTTAGTTGGCACTCCCAAATCGTGATACAATGCCAGCCCATAGCAGCAAGCTGGCATTGTTCTTTTTATCTCGTTCCTTATTCCTTTTTATCTTGTTTGACCAAAAATCTATGTTGGTTTAGGTAAACGGAAATATTTGCAGTTTTCATGACCATGCCAGAAACAACCGTTCACAAAGATGACAGTGCGATATTTGCGAAGCACCAAATCGGGATGACCGGGAAGGCGCGGATGATTTAGCCGATAGCGGAAGCCACGGCTAAAAAGGAACTTTCTCACCAGTATTTCAGGTTTTGTGTTCCTTCCTTTTATAGCGGACATACAACGATGGCGTTGTTCTTTAGTTAATTTATCCATATTTGTAAGGTGTATTCATAGATGAATAGACTTATTAGATTCTTGCAAAGCCATAAAAACAAAAGATGCATAGTCGCTATCTCTCATGGGACGTTCTCATACATCCTGTTACTTTGCCTTCCTCATCCAATGTATAAGTACCACTCACTACAAGCCACATAGGAAGATAGGTATATTATTATAACTATGTAACCCTATGATGTTTTTTCACCAAGTACATACCACAATATTTTCTTGTGATGCGTTTTGAGATAATCCAATAGGGCATCCTTCCGGACTAAAAGATAGTTTTTTGACTTCTCTACGACTCCTGCATCGAAACAAATCACCTTGCCTTTTTCATTTAAGAATATCCCTTCTTCATCTGCATATTGCATCCTAAGACCATCAAATAACTGTTTTGAAGGCATGAGACAGTAAAAAGATGTTTCTTTAGAATAATCTTCTTCTGCCTCCCACAAATAACCGATTGTGGTTATCTCTGCATGAGTTATAAACCGATTCGTTTTCTTATCATATATTCCCCTCTTAGTAAGCCCTTCAGTATCAAAATGTTTATATGCTGGCGACCAGTAATATTCACGATAAAACAATTCATATTTATCAGAGCATTCGGGCATCCATCTTCCACCAAAATTTTGTTTCACTGCCCATTTATAAACAAGAGGGAACTTGTCTTCGTCAATGATGCAGCTTCTTACTTGATACCACAGTCTTTTGTATATGCAATCTTTGCCATGTGGTTCATTCCATTCTGGATAACATTCCAATGCAAGCCAATCGCATCCATCAGCATCTGTCAATTCTATAATTGGCTCGGCTGCTGGAATATCATCCTTTATATTAAGCCAATCAGGCATTTCATGCTGCCAGTTAGCATATTTCCCTCCATACCACCAGAAATCTTCTTTGAGGTCTGAATTTTGACGATTCTCATTTACTCTAACAAGAGTTGTTGGATCAATATCACGAACGGTTGGTTCCCAAGTTCCCTCATATTCTACGACATTATCACTCCATGAATATTCTAATTTTTCGAAATTATCTGCTACACGAGCTAACAATTCATGTAAGGCCAGCCACTGATATTTCTTGCCAATTCGTTCATTTGGTATGGTTGAGCGTCCTCTTCCAGATCCAATTTTTTGGTCGAATGTACCATGCTTGTCTTCTCGGTATCCATGCTTGTCAATAATGAGTTTTATGGCTACGTTACTCAGGCGTTCTGCATCAATTTTCCAGTTGCTCAATGCACTTTGAAATGTATATCTTCCAAAATCTCCATAAAGGCCTATGGCTGAATGTTCTGTAAACATGGAAGTAAGCATGTTACACATACCCGGAGAATTCTTGTATTCCCCGCATTCGTCTAATATAGACTTTATTTCCTCATCAGATACATAGGTATAATCAAAAGAGCTATTATATGGCGGTCGTATTTTATTAATATCAATATTCAGTTTTTCTCCTATAAAAATAGCATATTCTATAACATTCCGTGCATAGTCACGCAGCAAGATGTGAGGGTAAACCTCACCCTCAACATTAAATACTGACGAATAAATGTATTGGCACAAACTGGCCAAATATTCTTTTGATTTTGACCTCACGGCGCAGCCTAATGCTACACCATAAAGTCTTTCATGAATATATGGATCATCTACTTTGAGAACTTTTCCAAAAGTGGTATAAGTACCTGCATCCTATTATGCAGAAGTTGTACGAGGCTTTTGTCGCTGTATCGCGTAGTTGTCGATTGGTACTTGCCAAAAACCAAGAAAGTAAAGTAGCTCCCAACTCAGCAGACTCTTCATCCATATTGACCTTATCGCTTTCATCCCATGCCCAGTTAATAATATCTTTTATTATTTCATCCTGATTGCTATAAATCCGATATAATGTAGGTGTCCACATGGCATCCCTGTCAGCTAACCGCATTGGTTCCAGCATTTTGTGAAGATAATCGGCATTATAATAGTTTCCCGGATTAAATGCAACCTCTATAACGGTTCGAATAAAACGGTCTCTGAATTGTTCATACTTACAAATTCTGCAAAATATGTGTCGAGATGTGAGTCTATTGTTCTTTCCTCTCTCCATATTAAACTAGAAAGAACTGCATTTATAATGGCTTTATTACTATGGAAATTAGGTAATGAATCATATAATTCTATCCCCTTACGTTCTGGCAATAAAATTGCCAGTGATTCCAATAATCCGCCAACTATATAAGGAGATTTTATCGTTAGTACATATTCCTCTAGAGCTTTATCGTCAAATTGTAATTTATCTATTAGATATTCTGCTTGAAGAAAATTTTCAAATCGTTCATATGTGAAATATATGCACTCCTCGTACTTGTCAACCGTATTATAAAAACATTTTTGCTGAAAACACCTTCAGATATCAAACAGTCCAACAATTCACCTTCTGTAAACACACGGGGATAAATATCGGAAAAGATTTCTATAGCAGTGTCTATTGGCATTTCATGCCTTCCTTCTTTGGCTGTGAATTCTATGTACTTATGGACAGCCTTGTCTACACATTTGATTGATGGAGAATAATGTTTGGCTTTCCTGAGAGATTTTTCAATACCATCAAAAAACAAATTCATTATTGATGTTATACCTTTCACACCATCTGGTATCTTCTTATAACCATTGTTCTTCATTCCTTCACAGAACAAATGTAAAAACAGTGGATTTTTAAATTCGGGATTGAGGAGTGGAACTGAAGGATACAATATACCATATTCCTTAAAATATAGTTGTACGGCCTTTTGTGTATTAGCCCCAATCCATAATGTCTTGCCCACACACAATATCATTCCCAAATTCTTCCCATGGAAGTATTGCAGGTTGATATGATGTACGGATGCTTAATACGAGTCCAAGCCACGGATGTTGTCCGAATTTTATCAATAAAACTACGGATATTACTTTGCCAAATAGCCAGCCCGTGTCCCTCATTTATTGCATCTATGAAAATGATGATGCGATGTCCGGTTGATTCTGCCTTGGCTTCAAGCGTTTCTAATAACTCCTCCGAAGAACTGCTGAAGCTAAGCATTCTCATTATCTGAGTGAAAGGTTCTTCATCAGTAACAAATTTCTGCCCTAAAAAAAATAGACTAAACAGGTTCTCTTTTTGTCTTCTTTGAACAGTATCAGCCATCAAATGCGACTTACCGACTCCAGCATCCCCTTCAAGTATTAAAATAGGGTCATTTACTAGCCTCATTATATCTTGATGCAAATCGTTGTGAACGCGCAAAATATTTATACCTAGTTCAAATATGTTACTTGATGTTCTGTTTTCTTCTTCTGTTACACTTTCTTTTTCAACAATACTGTTGGCAATATCTTGAACAGTTTCTCCCAATAACATCAATGCTGACAATAATTCATTAAGAGGTATTTTATCTATACCGTTGATATTAATTTCCTTTATTTGTTTAATCGCATTGCGGACACTTTCTACTAAATTAATAATATCTTGACAATACTTATCTTTCTCTATTTTTCTACATGTATCTTCTGCTATTATCAGCTCCTTATCAAAAAATGTCTCAGTGAACTTCCTCGTGAAAGAACCTCGAAATATTGAACGGTTCAACTTCAATATTCAGTTAGGTGTATATCGTTTACCTAAATCTTTTATTGAACCTGCATTAAATCGCATCATATCTTCATCTGAAAATTCGTGCTTTCCAAACCAAAATCGAAGTAGACCTTGATTAGAGGACTTTTGAAGTCTTTCTATTAAGTCTGATGCCCACCAAAAATCAAAAGTTACATGAGAATTTATCTTTGACCATCTTTCCACATATCCATCAATTCGCTCTTTCATACTCATTCTACCTGCGACATGAGCATCGGAGGGATCTGTGGGTACTGCTATGACATATCGTCTCAAATTGGGATGGGAATCGAGTGCCTCTTTTACAGACCTATCTATTTGTTGATACTGTGAATCATCAAAAGCCTTACAAAAATATTTAGCTTGCCAAGCCACAATACTTCCATCTTCAAGAGTCCAGTAACATTCCACCCCTCCATCTGGCTTACCTTTGCGTACAAATGTCTTTGTACATGGAATTTCCTCTCTACGTGCCAACTGGCACACAAATTCTTCAAACCCTTCATTTGCAGACCCGTTTATGGATCTAATATTATTGAAATCAATATTCAGCATAAATACCACTCCTATACAGCTCTTTTTTCACTTATGTGCATTATTCTTTCTCTCTCATGCGCTCATGCTTATTCCCCTGCACAATACCTTTATCCATCATAACTATTTGGTACAACTCCTCAAAGTAGTATCAATAAACGTATAGTTTATCATCTTGCTTGTATTGATTGGTTGAATGTTGGCATATTGTTTACGGAAGTAGCGCAGTTCAAAGGCGAGACGAAGGTCGTTGCTATTTTCTTCTCCATCGGTTTGCTTCACTTCCTTTGATGTGATAGTTCTAACTCTAATTATCTCGTAGACATCACATATCCCTTCTCCTTTGAAGTAGGGCATGAAGTAATGTAGATTTTGCAGAGCATAGTAGTTGGGAAATGACTACCTGTGTAATAGAGTGTGGCATTACCATCCTTGAAACTTTGCAAATAGCCTTTACGGCTGCTGTTTGTAACAAGACCTATGAGTACACGGTTTCCTACTTCTACGAATGTTCCCTTTTGCGGTATCACTTTAGAGATTGTCTCATGTGATTTTGTGGTGATAAGTTGTTCAACAAACTGCTCCAATAGCTGGCGATTATGTTGGTCTTTAGGACGAAGTGGGAATGCACCGATGTTCACTTCGTCTATAGTCTTACGGAACTTCGATACAGCAACATCTGTTGGATTACCATCTCCAGGAAATAATATATAACCACCTATCACTTCTTTTTTTAAAGTATTCGATTGATAGTCTTTATAATAGATGGCATCGCGATATCTGTGCATCTGGTTGATTGCATCTTCGGGTGGAACATCTACTCCATTTTTATCCTTTCCATCAATACGATATTTCGCATCAAACAGGTAAGTCATTTTCATTCCTTCTTGCAAATCGTTCTTGGTCAGTTGCAGGACAATATCCGGCTTTGTGGCACTGTGCGCACCACAAGATCTTTCATTCCAATGTCACTATTCCCCTTGTCTGTGTTCTTTGGATTATAGACTAATTCAGCCAGTTCCACATTGTCTTTCTTGAAAAGGATACGGGAATGTTCTCCTTTGCCCAAATCCCACGTGAACAGGCCATTCATTTCCATACGGTTTTTATGGTCTATATCTTCATCAGACAAATGAAGTTTTTCCTTCACAATATGGCTCACTTCTATGAAACACCATATCTCGTAGAGTGTCGCTATATCTTTGGTTTGCAAACGGTATATGCCATCATTCAGAGAATAGGAGCGGCGAAGCAGGCTCCATGTGCGATATACCTGACTATATCCGGTAGCTTTTTGCAGAACCAGACTTTCCTGATTCATTCCTTTGTAATTTCCTACTGTACGGAAGAAGGGATTTCGCTGCAAGTGTTTCAATGTAGCCAATGTGGCTTGCATGTCATCCTTCATCACATCCGAAGCATTCTTTACCGCTTCTATGCGCTTCTTCAAGACTGCGTATTTATCCGTGATTTGTCCAAGAGCGAATTTCAAGAATCTGTTTTCCTGCGTGTCATTTGTTCGGATACGTTCTTCTACACGATATAAGTGAGAGCTGTCCTGTCTGTGTTCTGCCAATTCGTTTTCTATGCAGGAGGGGACAAATGTCAGCTTATCGGCACGTTTGTAAGTCTCTTTTCCGTGTAACCGATGTCTTGGGCGGTCAATGATGTTTTTGCAGGCTTGATGAAATTCTTTTGCTCATTGGCAAATACGCTCCACCAAATTATTTCCGGAGTATCACCACTCGTTTCGGGCGAAAAGCATGAAAGGTTCTTCGCATATAGTCGAGCGAAAGCATTCTGTATTCTTGTTCAACATCCTCTATAATGGCTTTCCAATGCTCGTGATAGTTGAGTTTTGTACTCAACACCTCAAAAGAGAAGACAAAACTGCGGGTTTCTGCTCCCACTTGGTATATGAGTTGTATTTCACTGCGTCCGACTTCATTGCCATAATTCAAGAAACCTGCCAATATCTGTCTGCGAAAAGTGAATTTTTCATTTTCACTCTGGAGAATAGAACCAAACTGAGCCTTTTTCACATAGTCCTTGAATTCCACCCAAATAGGATAATCGGTGTTGTCGAAAAATATGGCGGGAGCTTGTTGGCTGTTTTCAATCGTAATTTCTTCTCCAATATAGTTGCTCAGGATAACAGATGATACGCCTTCTGACCAAGAATAAGTGGAGTGTAAGCATTCTTCTCCAATATTACTCTTGGCTTTATACCAAATGTCATCGAATTTTGCACATTCGACAATCATTTCAAAATCCTGATGTTTTATGGTAAGCAGCTCCATCGTTCTTTGCAGGTGTCTAATTGTTTTTAACTCCAGAAACTTGTATAGCCGGATGACAACCGTTCTTGCATCTCTTTCAGCTTGGCTATGGAAACAGATTCTATTTTCTTATCTTCTTCAGTCAATGCTAACAACTGCGCTTCGATAGTAGTAATCATCCTTCAAGAAGTGAATGCTTGACTTTTGTATCATCACCTTCTATTCGCGACAAGATTTTCATGCTTGTTATCTCATCCAATGCGGTTGCTATGACCTCATCCTCACTGAACTCGTTTCCGTTTTCATCCATATTGTAAGGTAAATTGTTTACCACATAAAGTAGGAATTCGTTCCGCGTGCGGTAGGCGACCTTGAACGGAGTGCCATTAAGAACGTCATTCACTGCTTGCAAATAAGCCAATACCTTATTGCAAATATCCTCGTTGTCGACATATACATCCACACCTTCTACGGCTATACCGATAAGCATATCGCTATTCAGTTTACCAATGCGTTCATATTTACTATCCAATCCGGCATACAAATCCACTTCATTCATTTCTATGGTCATGGCACGGTCAAGTACCTTACGGGAGAATGAGAAAGTCGTTTCATCCATATTTACCGTGCCCACTACGATTAGGTTCTGTGGAATGGTGATACCTTCTTCCAAAAAGCGGTTTCTTAATACTTCATTGTTTCCTGTCAGTTCGGCCGTTAATACTCGATACCAATCTTCTGTGCTTTTTTCAGGATAGGGTCTGTAGTAATCGTACCGTCTTCATTGCTTTTACGAGATTCTATCACACTAAGGAATTCCGCAAAATATTGTTCTACCGGAGCAAGGTTCATTTCATCCAGACAAAGGAAATGAGGTACATCCAAGTTTTCCCAAGCCTTTGTGATAAATCTTAAGAAATCGCCAATCACATATATGGGTTTTCCGCTGACACGACTCACATATCCTATCAGTTCTGTAGAATCATGCCAATTGGGTTTTACCTGAATCATCTCAAAATTCTTAGGTTTCTGAGCTTTATATTCAGTGGAATCTTCGTCCCAACACGCACGGGCCAATTCACGGACAATACGGCTTTTGCCCGTACCGGATATACCGGCAAGCAAAAGGAAGGGTTTGGTCTTGATGGCGGTAATGTAGGAGCGGTAATTAGAATATTTGTTTTGGCTAGTATGATCTATGCTATTAATAGATTTTATGGCATTACCATAAAGAGACAGGTAGTCTGATTGTAAAATAATAACATAATCTGTAATCTCTAATCCTGCATATAATGTTTGAACAAAAGGACCACGCTTATTTCGCCAGGAGCTGCTACAACACTTCCTTTCTTTGCATCAATATTTTCTTTGGACACATCGACGCCAATAGCATTCAATTCTGCTTTGAGTACAGTTTCAGAATATAAAGAGTCTGTAAACTCAATTTCTTTAGAATGAGTGTTGAAACTGTTTGAAATAATGTTTAATGGGATGTTGAACTCTTCTGCAAACTTTTGGAGAATTTCTTCCTTTGTCATATTGTCTTCAAAAGAATTTCTCCTATATGCCAAATTGCTACATCATAGATATTGGGAGTGTGTCTTCCTTGATCATTAAAATATTTATCCCATTTATTTGAGAATACAACGTACAATACACGTCCACTACTGTATCGTTTTTTTGCTTGACTCAGATTGAAGATGTTTTCAAGAAAGCTTGATACTTCATCAAGATTAACCTCATAAGGTACGGAGGGGCAAATACTGCTCTTGCATCCTTTCAATAGAGCCAAATATCCCCAAGACTTATTGGTCATACAATCTTGAAAGCCTTTGTAGGCCTCGACTACAGATTTTACACTTATGAATTTCATTTTTCAAGAGTTTTTTCGTAAGTTTTAATCATATTATTCATTATCGTTACGATAATTGGCACACTAACAGAGTTTCCTAACTGTTTGTATGCTTGTGCATCGGACACAGGGAACACAAAGTCATCAGGGAAGCCTTGAAGTCTTTTTGATTCAAGTACAGACAACTTCTGCGGATATCCCATAGTTTTGGTGTCCTATTAGCTATAATTGTAGAAGCATATGTGTCAAGACAGGAATAGAATGCTTCCTGAATTTGTGTTTTAGCTGGATCACCAACATGAAATCGCAAAGAACCGTCTGCCTTTTGAAAAGAAAAAACGCCATATTTTCCTTTCTTCGTATTTGGCTTATATTTTGAATTGTCATGTTGGATTCTATCACCAGGCTTGGCATTTGCAAAATGATAATCTATTCTGTCCAATTCAAATTTAGGAATAGCCAAAGATGGATTCCTATCATTCATGTCTATAATGTCACGCAATACGGGATGCCCTTTTACAGGCTTAGGCCATTCAAAATCGACTTCGGTTCTAAAGGCTACGCAATACCATCTTTCTCGTTTTTGAGGAAGACCATAATCTAAAGAAGACAAAATAGTCCAATGTGGGTAATAACCAAGCTTCTTTAGAGTGTCCAAAACAGTCTGGAGTGTTTTGCCATTATCGTGAGATTTCAAACCTTTTACGTTTTCAAGAAAGACCATTGGTGGTTTATGGTATTCTAAAATTCGACATACATCAAAGAACAGAGTACCTCTTACCTCATCATTAAAACCTTGTTTTTCTCCTGCATAACTAAATGGTTGACATGGGAATCCCGCTGTTAAGATGTCAAAACTCGGAATGTCTTTTTCATTAACAGCCTTTATGTCTCCTGTTGGTACTTCATGAAATTGGCTTCATAGGTTTGTTGGGCGAACTTATCATTATCAGATGAGAATACACACTCTACCTGACTACTGTTCATGCAAGCCGAAAACCGCCTATGCCACAAAACAAATCTATTCCTTTATATTTTTTTCTCATTGATATCTGTTCTCTTTACTTATTATCTTTTATTGACCACAATAAATCCTTCGTATCCACTTCAAGGACTTTTGCGATTTCCACTAAAGTCTCCAAGTTCGGTTGCATGGTATTTGTACACCATTTTGAAACAGTTCCCGGGTCTTTTCCCAACTGTTCTGCTAACCATTTATTGGTGCGTTTCTTTTCTGCTAAAACCACCTTCAAACGATTTATGTCTTTACTCATACGTTCTGTGATATGTTTTTGAATGCAAAGGTAATCATTCTTTTGTATTATCATCTTATAATTGTGTTCATATGATTATATGATGATAAAAACGACTTTATATTGTTGTATATTTCAATTATATGGTTGTCTGTAGTTGACTGTGGTTGTCTCTTGACTTAAAAAGTGTATTAGAATTATCTACAATTTATACAACTTATTTCATGTTATCCAATGGATCTACTAACAGATATTTACTCGTAAAGTGCGTCTATAAAAAGAAAAATCGTATCTTTACATATGTAATATGGTTAATTTATGAAGTTAATTTGATGCGAAATATGAATGCTAACATAGAATATGAGAAATTTACCCAAGAAATTTATCAAGAATTAGTGAACGCTGATGTCGTAAAAAGTACAAAAGTCAAACATAATATAAAGATTCTTGGTAAATCAGGACAGAAACATCAAATAGATGTATATTGGGAGTATGAAATAGCAGGAGTATTACATAAAGTTGCTGTTGAATGCAAAAATTATAACAAGCCTATTCCAATTAGTAAAGTTCGTGATTTTTATGGTGTGCTATCGGATTTAGATAATGTATCTGGAATTATGGTTACAAAGATTGGTTACCAAGAGGGGGCTAAAAAATGGGCAGCCATTATGGTATATGTTTAAAAGAATTGAGAACACCCAATCAAGGAGAAGCTATTGTTGCAGAAGTAAGAACCTGTATAAATGTATCAGTCAGACATTGTCTTTTTGAGGTGGATGATATATGGGCAAAAGAAAATGGTTTAGATCTTCAAGCATATAGGGAACGATTAGATTGTCTAAACTTTCCTCCAAAGAAAAATGGCTTCATTCCATTTATATTCCTTTGCAAGTTAAAGACAGAAGCATCTGTAATGCGAAAGGAGAAATTATAGACACATTGGATAATTTAGAAAATCAGTTACGTCCAGATGAAGACCATGTCTTTTATTTAGAGAATTCCTATATAGATACCCATTGTGCTTAGTGAAAATTAGAGCAATAAAATATGAATATGAACAAAATAACAAAACTATGAATATATCTATTGACGCTCAAGAGTTTATCAAGGCTATCCTAAAGGATGCTTTGAATGGGGAAATCAGATTAGTTGCCAAACGCTAGTGGTACGATTTCAATGTGGAACTAATGATTTTATTTTTCTTTCTCCCTTCTTTCTTTGACCTTTTCCACACCCGGCAACTTTTTAGCTAATACACTTTCTCCTGCAGGAAAGTAAAGCGGAAAAACCTGAGATAAGAAACTTACAATATCACTACGCTTCTTACCCATGTTGAAAAAAGCAGAACAAACAAAATACATAAGATCTTGCTGACTACATGTATTTGTTAGCTGAATGGTTGTTAAGGGAATGATTATCAAACCGTGTTCTGCAAATGCGCAAGCACTGGCAAGAATAGCTTTTTGTTCTTCCTCAGTGAACATCTTGATTTTATCTGCTAACCATTTAAGTTCTCTTTGCTGAAGTGCTTGTTGCTTTTCATTCTGATGTTCCAATAGAATTGCTACATTTTCTTGTTGCTTTTCAGTCAAGGCATTTTCCAATGCTTGATTCTTTCGTTTAAGGACATTGAATTTCAGCAATGCGGCAATGTACATACAGAAATACCCTACTGCAATATCGAATATCAGGACAAGTAGATAATTGTTGCTTGAATTTTTGGTATCCTCGGCCATATACTCACTGATAGGAATAACGGCTAATAGCATGATGATGGCTATTGCATAAAGCACTCTGTATCGCGTTTTATGGTTTACCTGCGGTAAAGAGGCAAACAAAAAGGCGAATAATCAAGACGGCAATTATTGCACAAAGTGGAATGAAAGATGTTCCCATAGGTTTATTGCTCAGTTTGAGGGTTAACAATAATGCGCCAATAGCCAGCTTTATCAGAACCTTCATGAGCCAAAATCTCCATATCCCTAAGGCTTTTGATGTTTTTCTCTATGGCACGTTTAGTTACACCAATTTTATTAGCCATATTATCGGCTGTGATTGATGGGTCAGAAATAACGAGGTCAATTATTTTTTGTGCTGTTTTACTGACCTTCTTCGGTGTTTTTGATGTATCTCCGAACCTATTTGCATTTACACCGAACTTTTTCACCGAACCTTTTTCGTTTACACCGAACTTTTCTGCATTTACACCGAACTTTTCGACCGAACATTCTTCGTTTACAGGGTACTTTTCGAGGGTACTATTTACCCTGTTGGCTACTTCTTCCACAGGAATTCTTCCGTTCTCGTCCCAATTCAGGTTATAGAACGTGGTATAGAAAGAAGTCGCTTCCGTTTGATATTGCGGTTCTTTTCCTTGCAGGAAGTTAGGCAGTTTCTCTGTAAGTTCACGCATCTTGCGCAAACCGGAGCCACGTTTCTCCATATAGTCCAGCTGTGTGAACACATCCGCAATGACGGGATTGCGGCGCATGGACGGCACTTTGTATATGTCACGGTCTTGAATCTGTGTTCCGTCAAGCATTGCGCCCGGTGATACTAGTTCTACTCGGTCATCGTAAATGTCAATATGTACTTCGCCACCCATTACCGTATAATCTCTATGGATAAGATGGTTTACCAACCCTTCAAAGATTGCACGGTCGGAATAGTCGGGGAGATTCAGACGATAGTTCGGCATCTTCACCCATCCGCTCATGGTGTAGTTCTTGATGAAGTCCATGCCGTATTTCAATAGCAATACTAGGTTAGCCCGATGTTCTACGGAACTGATGGCATCATCTTTATAAAGTCCGGTCCAACGGGTGCAGAAGATACGCGATTGGAATACGGTGCAATTATCCACGAACAATAATCCGGCATTGGTTAGTTTACCGTCAGGAGTAACCAGACCGAATGATTCCAGATACTTGTCATTCCACTCCTGATGGGTTTGCTCACGGAAAGTATTGGCGAGAATAATAAATGAGTGCTTGCTGGCATCCACTTGTGTAGGAAGAGAATCCCATGTCATGTGTGTACCTTTCAATACCAACGAAAGAAGTTGTTGCGAATTACACTCCACGCTTTCATTGCCAACTCGTACATATGCGGTACGTGTTCCATCCTGATAATAATAATAAGGTGTAAGCGTTCCTGCCTTTACTTTCACTTCAAGCAAAGAGTGCCCTTCGCGTTCTATCGGAATAAGTTGAACTTCCGGAACAGGGTCAAGTCTTGCCTTTATCATTTCGCTGATAAAGTCGGCATCGGCTTGTGGATTCTCCAACCCTACAATTACACCGTCATCATTCACTCCATAGAACAAGCTACCGCCATCCGTATTGGCAAAAGCTGACACGGATTTAAGCCACGACTTCACTTTCTTACGCTCCAACATTTCCTTGAAATCGTAAGCCGAGCATTCCGCTATCAATGTATTGTTATGTATCTGCATAGTTTCTTTATTGCTGTTATGGTACAACACCCCAATATCACATACAAAGGTAAGGATAAAACCGAAGAATCTGTTAAAATCCTCCTTTTCTTATGATTTTTATGCGTTTACATCACGTTGCTTATGGGGAAAAAGTGTACTTTTGCGAGTGAGAGCTTGTGTTGCTTATGGATGCTTATTTTCGGATTTGCGATATAATTGCAACACGTGTACGCAAGTTGCTCATACTGAGATAATGTTGATTTTGAGGAAGTGAAGTAAAGATCGCTGAATATACAATAAATCAAAATAAGAGAGCTGTAGATTAAATGTTTACAGCTCTCTTTTGTTTTATATGTAATGTGATTTATTTGAACCCGGACTTTATTACAGTATGTCTCTAATCTTCTCGCGGTTCCCCACAATCCAAACGAGATCTCCTAATTGGAAAGCCGTATCTTTATCCAGAGGGATCAATTCATTATTCCGTTCAATAGCCACAACGATACCGTCGTACTTTTCTCCCAAATAGACTGCGCAATGGTTTTATTTAAGAAACGGAATTCATCATCTACAGTGAAAGAGTGGAGCGTCATCTTTTTATCTACTGCATCCGTATCTATTGTGTTTTTTACATCTTCTATTCTATTTCTGAACTCCTGCAATTGCATATCCGTACCGACTACAGTCAGTTTATCCTGCGGATAAATAGGTTCAGAACTTTTCGGAATGTATATATTCAAATCACCACGCGTGATTGCAACCACATTCACTCCAAAATTTTGCCTGAATGAAAGTTCTCCTAAAGACTTGCCGATGTAATCGGAATAAGGCGATACCACGACAGACGTCAAATCAAGGTCCTTGTCATTGAACTCGCTATTGAAACTTGTTTTTAGCGGGTGTCGTTTTTTAGCAACCTCTTCCCGTCGGTTAAGATTGGCTAGGAATCTCGTTTCCAATCGTGAATATTGCGTGAGGTCTTCCCTAAGAATAAGAATCAATGCCACAACAGCTATGGCAATAATCACACTTATTCCCCAGTTCAGCTTGAAATAGCTGATAACTATGCTAGTGATAAAGAAAAGAGCAACAGATACACGGCCTATAACGAGAGAAACCAGTCGTCCGTGATTGTAATTCTCATCTCTCCATAGCTTCAGGAATAATTCGGAAGAGTTGTATTTGTTGGAGATGAGTGCCCACAAAAAAGGAGTCAATAAGCAAAAGGGTACCCAGACACATCACCAGATTAATCCATAGGGTAACAGGAGCAAACATTTCACTGATGCGGGATAAATGATTTGTATAGACAGCAGCCAGATAGCAGTGAGCAATACGCTATAAATAATAACCCTGCCAATCATGTTTCTTAGTAATTTCTTCCAGTCACTATCGTGGTTCATGGTTTTCTTGCCGGAAGCATAACGATCTAATGTTTCCTGTACTTTAGTAGGCAATATTTTGTAAAGCCATTCAGCAAAAGGGTTGGCTAAACGGATAAAATAAGGAGTCGTGAAAGTGGTGATAACAGATACAGCCACAATAATAGGTGAAATAAACGGATCGAGCACTTTGAGCGAAACACCCAGTCCGGCAATGATGAAAGCAAACTCTCCAATTTGTGCCAGGCTGAATCCGGATTTGATAGAAGTGTTCAGGGGTTCTCCGGATAAGAGTACGCCAAATGAAGAGAAAATGGCTTTACCGATAATGGTAACCAGAGTAATGATGATAACAGGCCAGGCATATTCTACCAATACTGCTGGATTTACCAGCATACCGACCGATACGAAAAAAATAGCTCCGAAGAGGTCTTTTACTGGTTGTATGATATGTTCGATGTGCTCGGCTTCGATGGTTTCGGCAAGAATAGATCCCATGATAAATGCACCTAACGCCGTTGAAAAGCCTGTATAGGTAGCCAATACCACCATTCCCAGACAAAGACCGATTGAAACAATCAAAAGCGTCTCATTATTCATCAGCTTCTTTGCTTTTTTAAGAAAAGCCGGAATAACGAAAATACCGATGAGAAACCACAGGATTAAAAAGAAAACGACTTTGAGAACACTAATCAATAAATCTTCACCCACAAAGTCCTGACCTTACTGCCATTGTAGAAAGAAGTACCATCATTAAAATGGCAATCAAATCCTCCACTACCAGAGTACCGAATACGATGCCCGTGAAACGCTGGTTGCGTAACCCAAATCATCAAAGGCCTTGATGATAATTGTGGTAGACGACATGGACAACATTCCTCCAAGAAAGATGGAATTCATCGTGCCCCATCCTAACAATTGTCCTACCAGAAAACCTATGAGCAACATACTGACGACTTCGGTGGTGGCCGTAATAAAAGCTGTGGAACCTACATTCATGAGCTTTTTAAAACTAAACTCCAGTCCAAGTGCAAAGAGCAGGAAAATAACACCTATTTCCGCCCATATATTGATATTTTCGATATCTCCCACTGTGGGGAAAATATTTATATAAGGCCCTGCTAGTAATCCGGCAATGATGTAACCTAAGACTAAAGGTTGTTTCATCCATTTGAACAGCAAGGTTATTACACTGGCCGATATTAATATCAGTGCAAGGTCGGCAATCAAAGTTGGCAAATGTGACATTTAGTGATGGATTTATTCATTTTTATATTCCTGATAGTTAGACAGAAAAGAGACAAGGGACATGGATGTTCAGCTCTTTGCTTTTGCGAGAGTGTCGGCAGTCAATTATTCATTATATTGTTTTCCTCTACAAAAAGAGGGAAACAATATAATAGATAGCTGCTGCCAGGAGTCCACTGACCGGAATTGTAAGAATCCAGGCAGTCATGAGGCTTTTTGTTATTCCCCAGCGAACGGCAGAGAGGCGTTTGGTTGCACCTACTCCGATGATTGCACCTGTGATAGTATGCGTAGTACTAACGGGGATTTTCAGCATTTCCGTAATGTAGAGAGTGAAAGCACCGGCTGTTTCGGCAATTACTCCTTCCAATGGGGTTACTTTGGTGATTTTGGTTCCCATTGTCTTTACTATTTTCCAACCTCCGGACATGGTGCCGAGTGAGATGGCGGTGAAACACGAAAAAGCAACCCAGTCGGGAAGGTCATTGATGCTGTTGATACCCATACCCAATCCCATAGAATGGGCGGCTATCATGGCAGCGGCAATGATACCCATTACTTTTTGTGAATCATTCAAACCATGTCCGACGCTGAAGAGAGCGGAAGAAACGAGCTGCAACCTCTTAAACCAGACTTCAGCTGTATGAGGATGTGCACGCCGGCAGATGTAAAGCACAAACAGAGTGAACCGAAAGCAATCACCATTCCGATAAAAGGAGCCAGAAAGATGAAAGCTGCAATTTTAAGAATGATATTAAGTTGAATTGCTTCAAACCCGTTTGCCATAATGGCAGCTCCTGCAAATCCTCCGATAAGCGTATGTGAGGATGAAGACGGGATACCTTTCCACCATGTTATCAGGTTCCAGGTGATGGCTGCTATCACTCCTGCCAATATAATAGGTAAAGTGATATATTGTTCTACCACCGTTTTGGATACTGTGTTGGCAATACCGAATCCGCCTATTATGTATTTGGCAATGAAAAAAGCAACGAAATTGAAGAAAGCAGCCCATAGTACAGCTTGAAAGGGGGTAAGCACCCTGGTAGATACGATTGTAGCTATTGAGTTTGCTGCATCGTGAAAGCCGTTGATATAATCGAATATCAGAGCCAGAATAATGATAGTCACTAATAATTCCATGTGTTCCGGCTTACTTTATGCGTACTTTACAATCAGGTTTTTCAGAATCTTGCCTACGTGCTCTGCGGCATCGGTCGTTTTCTCCAGTTCATGCATGATTTCTTTAATTTTGATAAGTTCAATGCAATCCTTTTCTTCTTCAAATAGCTTGGTGATAAAGAATTCATATACGTCATCTGCCTGATTCTCGATTTCATGTAATCTTGAGCAATATTCCCGGAGAAGAGTCGGTTTCTTACGGAATATTTCAAGTTCGTCCATGGCTTTACAGATGTAGGTCGCTTCTTCCTGAATCAAACGGCTCAATTCTTTGCCGTTCTCCGAGATAGGACGGGGATTGTAAATAGAGATTCGTTTGGCACAACTATTTATTCCGTCGATGACATCATCCATGCAGGAAGCTAAGTCATGAATATCTTCACGGTCGAAAGGAGTGATGAATGTAGTGCCCAATTCATCAAAAATCCGATGCGTCAGTTTGTCCCCTTCACGTTCCAGCTCTTTGATTTTCTTGTAGTAGTCTGCACGTTCTGTAGGTGAGTCATGTTGCAAGCTTCTGTTAAAACAACGGATGCTTCACAAAGCACTTCTGAAAGTTGTTTCAGCAATGGGAAAAATTTGGGCTCCTTTGGAGTAAACCGGCTAAAAAAAGAATTTTTCATAAGTGTAAAAACTTTAAATTGTTTTTTCTTCTCTATTTATATTAGTAACAAATGAATACAGATTATAGTTTGGTGTTTTAAGACTTTAGTTTGGCCCGTACTACCTCTATGATTGCAGGCAATATAGAGATGAATATGATGGCAACGATCAGCAGTTTCAAGTTCTCTTGTACAAACGGAAGGTCTCCGAAGAAATAACCGGCGTAGCAGAATATGCCAACCCAAGCCGCACCACCCGCTAAATTATACATCATAAAATAGTAATAGTTCATCTTTCCCATTCCTGCTACGAAGGGGGCAAACGTGCGTACTATCGGGACGAATCTGGCCAGAATAATTGTTTTCCCACCATATTTCTTATAAAACTCGTGTGTCTTCTCCAGATGGCTTTGTTTGAATATCTTGGAATTGGGATTATTAAAAAGCTTTCGACCGAAGAAATGTCCGATCATGTAATTGCAGGAATCGCCTAATACGGCAGCGGCAAATAAAATGATAACGAGTATATGCACACTGATAGGCATGTCAGGTAAGGCAGAAATAGCTCCTGCAACGAAGAGCAGAGAATCACCTGGAAGAAAAGGAGTGACCACTAATCCGGTTTCACAGAAGATTATAAAAAACAAAATGGCATACGTCCAGGCATGATAATCACGCACAATCATAACCATATATTGATCGATATGAAGGATGAAATCCAATAAAAAGTCCATTTTATATACTTTGGTTGTTAATGGTAAAAAAGAATGTTATTGGCTCCAGACATAGTGAATACTCTTTTCACTTAAATGGAGGATGCAAACAGAAAGTGAGGCATCAAAGACTGGAATAGTCTTATGCCGGAAAAATATAAAATGGCTAAATGAGTATGTGACCTAATGAATAGATATGATATCTATCAGAATATTTAAAAAGATTGGTATAATATGAAAAACCTGTCCATTGGTTTTGAGGAAGCTGAATCTTCAGAGAGCTTAGTATACGGATAGTGACAGAAGGAATATTGAATCGTAGTATCTTTAAAGGAGAGAGGTGTCGGAAGGAGAATGGATTTAAAACGCCATTATCGTTATTGTAATCTTGTTTTCCGGTGTATTCTTTTGTTTTGACTAGTTTCTGTTCTTTATCCAGCTGTATGATGCTGGTTTTGGAGGTGTATGAATTGGTATAGGTTTGTATGCTGGTACTACCGGTTTCTAACCGGTATGCTCCTGTGCTTCATCGGAAATCAGATGGAATCCCCAATTCAGAAATACGCCTAATAGTATACAGAATATGTACTTCATCATAACGGTCGCAAAGGTAGAAACTATTTTTATA
>ENA-OQJH01000533-OQJH01000533.1-human-gut-metagenome-genome-assembly--contig:-NODE-533-length-20464-cov-2.999115_pt1 | contig 20464 bp, 25 predicted proteins | sample MGYA00242597_ERZ504763 | MGnify/ENA primary metagenome ERZ504763 (study PRJEB26092, sample SAMD00036359) | human gut metagenome | host: Homo sapiens | study: EMG produced TPA metagenomics assembly of...
CATCGCCACACCACACGGAGTAGATATCTCAGGAGATATCCAGAGTCTCATGGATTCATTTGATCTCCCGGGTTCATCTTATTAAGCGGAGTCTCTAATCAGCTATGAAGAAAAATAAAACAAAAAACAGATGTGTACAGCAGGCATCATTGCATTGATTCTTGTAGCAATTGACGCGGTTTTAGTTTGCCCTAAGGGAAAAAGAACTTTTCTTCTAGGGGAGAACAAGTTTTCTACCTATAGCTAGGATGTTTTCTATTAGTAATCAATATTTCAAATAAACTTTAGTACTATGGCAATGTATGTAATGGAAGAAATGCCCGATATCCATGGAACGGGCGAACAAGTACTTTATCCGCGGTTTGCATGATGGATCAGGTTTCTACCGAGGAGCTGATACGTCAGATAGCATCCAGCAGTGGTTTTAATGTCGGAGATGTGGAAGGCGTAATTACACAAATAGGTATTGAGATGGCACGTCAGATGGCAGAAGGCAAGTCTGTGAAGCTGGATGGCATTGGAACATTCTCTCCTTCGTTGGCGTTATGCAAAGATAAAGAGCGTGAAAAGGCCGGAGAAGGCGAAACCCATCGTAACGCACGAAGCATTGTGGTGGGAAACGTGAACTTTCGTGTAGACAGGAAGATGATAAGGCGTATCAATGGAAGATGTCTGCTGGAAAGAGCTCCGTGGAAGTCGCAACGTTCTTCACAGAAGTATACTCCGGAGCAACGGCTTGCATTGGCTGTCAGATATTTGGAGGAACATCCTTTTTGACAGTCTACGAATACCGGAAGCTGACAGGTCTGCTGCGCACAGCGGCTACCAATGAATTGCGCCAATGGGCGTATACGCCCGGTTCCGGTATCGGGATTGATGGCAGAGGAACACATCGTGTATATAAAGAAAACATAATTCATCATATTTGTATGATGATACTTTGAGATTTTGAATTAAGAGCATTGGGGGGAATTGCGGTGAGGGCGCTTTTCTTCAGGGACGTGCTTGAGTGATAACTAAAATTAATAAAAATGGGGAATTTGATTTCATTTATGAAGGAAGTAGCTGAAGGGCTTCGAAAAAGTGGGAATTATGGAACTGCTCATGTTTACAGGAGTAGCATGAATGCTATCATTGCATTTAACGGGAGCAGGAATCTGTCATTCAAAGAAAGTGAATCAGGAGTTTCTTAAAAAGTTTTGAAACGTATTTGCGGGAAAAGGATTGTAGTTGGAACACGGTTTCAACCTATATGCGTACATTGAGGGCGGTGTATAACCGCGCGGTTGACCGTCGTATGGCATCTTATATACCGCATCATTTCCGGTATGTTTATACAGGAACGCGTGCTGACAGAAAGCGGGCACTGGAAAAGGAGGATATGGAACGATTGATGAAAGAGCTTCCCAAACAAATTCATCAGGGAAGGGAAGAATTACAACGTACGCGCGCGTACTTTTTCTTAATGTTCATGCTTCGTGGTATGCCGTTTGTAGATCTTGCCTATCTTAAAAAGCAGGATATGGTGGGGAATGTGCTTACTTATCGTCGTAGAAAAACCGGGCGGCTTCTAACTGTGACGCTTCTGCCGGAAACTATGAAACTAATAAAAAAGTATATGAACACCGATTCTGCTTCTCCTTATCTTTTTCCCATACTGACTGGCGGAGAGAGTACCGAAGCTACCTACAGGGAATATCAGATAGCTTTGCGTAATTTTAACTATCAGCTTCTGTTGTTGAAACAAGTACTTGCATTGACTTCTGATTTAAGCTCATATACGGCGAAACATCATACAATCTCTATCTAATTGAAAATTAAACAGTTATTTCTGTTTAATTAATATCAGGTAACGATTTAGAAACGAGCGAATTACAATATTCTGTTTTCTTTTGCCTCTGTCAAAGAACGATTCTTTCAATGCAAATATACACTTTACTTGTGACAAAAGCAATCTTTTTCTACATTTAATCGACTTACAGTCAGCCTTAAAGAGGGTATCTGGTCTCATTCCATCTTCTTCCTCAAAATAACATAGCAGTCTAAATTGGTTTATGTATGGGATAGGTCTTGTTCATTCGATCCGGTAGACTACTATACATAAAAGTATAAAGGCGAGATACGACAAGGAGATGCCATGCTTTTGTGTAAGGGGAATCTCTCTTAGCTTATCGCAGACCATGTATAGCTAAGTGTTTTGAGAATAAACAGTCTGTAAAAAACGGAAAGACACCGATTATGGGCCGTATCACCATCAATGGAACCCAAGCCGGTTTCAGTTGTAAGAAAGAAGTGTCCCTCGCTTTGTGGGACGTCAAAACCAACCGGGCCAAAGGCAAGTCCGAGGAGGCCCGTACACTCAATCAGGAGCTTGACAATATCAAGGCGCAAATCACCAGGCACTACCAGTACATCTGCGACCACGACAGTTTTGTTACAGCCAAGAAAGTCTATAACCGCTATGTCGGCTTCTCAGAGGAATGCCACACCCTTATGAACCTTTTCAGGGAACAGCTGGAACCGTATAAAAAGAAAATCGGCATAGAGAAAGCCGAAAGCACCTACTGCGGTCTGGTTGCCGATTACAAGAGTCTCCTGCTTTTCATGAAAAGCAAGAAGAATGCAGAGGATATTGTCATCGAAGAACTTGAGAAATCATTCATCGAGGATTACTACAACTGGATGCTCGGTACATGCGCTTTGGCAAACTCCACTGTCTTCGGGCGTGTCAATACCTTGAAGTGGCTGATGTATATCGCGCAGGAAAAAGGCTGGATACGGGTTCATCCGTTCGCATCATTCGAGTGTATGCCCGAATACAAGAGGCGTTCTTTCCTTTCCGAAGAGGAACTGCAAAGGATAATCCATATAGAACCGAGATACAAACGCCAGCGTGCCATGCGCGACATGTTCCTGTTCATGTGCTTCACCGGTCTTTCCTATGTGGACTTGAAAGCCATAACATACGATAATATCCATACCGACTCCGACGGCGGTACATGCTGATGGGCAACCGTATAAAAACGGGAGTGGCGTATGTCGTAAAATTATTGCCCATTGCTATCGAACTGATTGAAAAATATAGGGGTACGGATGAAAAGAAAGACTCCCCGAATGTGTCTTTCCGGTAGGTGAATACAATGCCATGCGGCTCAGTCTTGGAATCATAGGCAGGAAATGCAACTCCGGGGCGAGGTCACCCCGCACATCGGACGCCACGCATTTGCCGTTCTGGCCATACTCAAGGGGATGCTGCTGGAAACTCTTCAGAAAGTGTTTGGGCATAAGTCCATCACATACGTCCTGCGCATCCATTCACTTGTCCGGCGCAGGCGGGGCAATCTTTTTCTGGAAGTCGCCCATCTGTACGACCAGCGTGCTGACCAGCTTTCTCAACTCCTAATACGCGCTTGTTTCAATAATTGTCAGTTCCATACTAAAATTCTTTTTAAGATTCTGAATATGCGACAAAGTAACGCACATCCTATATCCTTTCCAAACAGATAATATCAGAGTCTTCCGTTGGCGTGCATTGGCGTATCCAACGTTAAAAGAGAAGGTCCTTCACCTGCATCCATGCGGCAACGGAACTTCCATTCCCTTACTTGTTTTCCATAAATTTATAGGATTAATTTCTGGTGCATGATATTAATAGTCATTATTCTGTCTGCTTTTTTTGCTTGCATAATTGCAGCTAACAGTTATCTATTCCAGAACGCATTGTTATGGAAAATGGCAAGCTGTTTTGTTGGTTTATGGATATTGTGTATGATAATTACCGTCTTCGTTTGTCGTAAACTTGAATGCTCTAATTAAAACAGTACGGTTGTCATGCTTTGTGTGTTTTATTATAAATATTATGAATTATTTGGAATTGATATGTAATATAGATAATTTTGCAGTCGGGAAATGGTTTCGGGAGGTTTACGCCTTCCGAATGAAAAGGGAACCCGGTGAAAATCCGGGACAGTACCCGCTGCTGTGAGTCCACAAAAACGGACATCGAACTTTTGCCACTGGTGTAATACCGGGAAGGCACGATGACCGGGACGAGTCAGAAGACCTGCCATGACCGGAATGAGATTTACACCTGCGGGATATACGGGTCGTAATCAAATAAGGAATAGCTCATCGGCCATTCAATATTTGAAGACAGACATATTCCCGTTCGTGTAAGTCCGCACGAACGGGAATTTTTTGTGTTTGTTAATAATATGTTTTACATTAAAATGAGTGACCTATGAAAAGAAAATTACGCTTTCTGGCAGGTGCCTGTCTATTTACCGCAACCGCCTTGTTCTCTGGCTGTAGCTCGGACGATGACTTTTTGATGGACCCGGTTGATTCCGGAACTTCGCAAACCCGTGCTGTGACAAATCCGGACGGTACTTTAACTATCACTTTCGATGATTTCGATCCCGGCATGTTAGCAGGACCTACCTCGGCCGGAGAAAATCTTTATTCGTACCAAGGGTATCCTCAAGTAACCACCATTTACGACAATACTCCGGAAGAATATCTCTTCCTTTCAATGTTTAATACTGTAGGTGGAAGCACAGAGTATTCCAGCGGCGGCATCGCACTTTCCAACTGGAACATCCGCTCCAATCAGTCGGGAAATACCGGAGACTGGTGGTATTCTTATCTAAACCAATGTTCTGTCTATAACACTGCGGTGGAAGCGGAAGGACAGAATAAGGAAGCCGGGCACAGCGGTTCCAATTTCGGTGTCGTTTACGGATATGTGGATGCTTACAATCAGGCATGGATGGCTAAACCAGAATTTTATTTCAATGTTCCCCGGAAATTGGTCGGCCTGTGGATCTGCAACACCTCATACACTTATGGTGTCATTACTTATGGTAATCAGTTCGGTTCTACGGGGGTAGCGACTCCTCTGAAAGAGATGAAAGGGTATTTCCAAGTGAATCTGGAATGTTATGATGCGAATGGCGGTCTGATCCGCACTTACAAACGTCTTTTAGCCGATTATCGTAACGGCCAACAACAGGTTGATCCTATCACGACATGGGATTATTGGGAAATCAATGCCGAAGGGGTGCAAAGTGTGAAATTCAACTTCGAGGGTTCGGATTCGGGAGCATACGGTTTGAATACTCCGGCTTATATCTGTATTGATGATATCACCATACAATAAAAAGAATACAAGGATATCCCTTCTGTCGGGGGTATCCCTGTTATTTTTCTAAAATCCACACATCATGCATCGTTTTCACTATTTTATTATTTCTGCCTGTATGCTGTTCACCTCCTGCAACAAGGATGAAGTCATTACCGAAGAAGTAGGAGGACAACCTATAATAGAACTTGACAGCGAGACCGGTATTTACACTGTCAAGGTCGATCACGAATTGACTATCGCCCCGACATACCAGAATGTTGAAGATGCTCTTTTTGCTTGGACGATAGACGGTACGCTGGTTTCTTCGGGTCCGTCTCTTCAACGTACATGGAATGAATGCGGGGATTTTTATGTCAAACTAAGAGTAGACAATGCGGAAGGCTATGCCGAAGAGGAACTGAAAGTAGAAGTGAAAGAACTCACCCCTCCGGTCATCTCACTGGCACTACCTTCGCAGGGGCTAAAAGTCGTCCGGAATACCGATTACACATTTACTCCCGATATTCAGCATTCGGATGTCGAAGGGTTCAAAATCGAATGGGTACGGGAAGGAAAAATCGTTTCCACCGAGAATACTTATACTTTCAATGAAAAAGAACTCGGTGTTTATACGGTGACAATCAACGCTTCCAATATAGATGGGACAACAACGAAAGACGTAAGCGTAGAGGTCGTGGAAACGATGCCCTACGTTGTCAAATTCCCGACCCCGTCTTACCTGCAAACATCCACGGACAGGTACACTTTTGCCGACCGTCCTGTTTTCCTGCGTCCGTTGTTGGAGTATTTCGACAATCCCCGTTTTGAGTGGAGTGTGGACGGTCAGGTCATGGAAGGAGAAGTGGAACGCATGTTCAAGTTCACGCCGTCCGCACCCGGAGAATACACCGTCTCCTGTACTGTGTCGGAAGACACACCGACGGAAAAAATAAGCAGGAATATCGACAAAGGGAAAACGGCTGTCACTGCCACCGTAAAAGTCGTTTGTGTGGACAAAAAGGAACAAGACGGCTTCCGGGCTTCGGGAAGTTCCAAGCTCTGGAATAAAGTCTATGAATATACCCCAGCTCCCGGCCAATTTATCAACGAGACGAGCACGATAGGCGGTATGACCGGCAACGAAACATCCCCTGAAGCGGCTGTCGCATGGGCAACACAGCGTTTGAAAGACAAACTGCACGTCTCTTTAGGTTCTTTCGGGGGTTATATCATCGTCGGCTTCGACCACAGTATTCCCAATTCGGGTAACCAATATGATTTCTGTGTTCAGGGGAACGCCTTTGACGGCAGTTCCGAACCGGGTATCGTATGGGTCATGCAAGATATAAACGGAAACGGATTGCCGGATGACGAGTGGTACGAACTGAAAGGATCTGAAGCAGGCAAGGAAGAAACAATACAGAATTTTGAAGTGACCTATTACCGTCCGGAAGGCAAAAAAATGGATGTCCAATGGATCAGTTCCGACGGTAGAAACGGCTGGGTAGACTATCTGTCCGCTTATCATACACAAGACTATTATTATCCGGCTTGGATTTCGGAAAACAGTTATACCCTGACAGGCACTTGTCTGGCCGCCCGCAACACCCAAGATTCTCAAACCGGTTATTGGGATAATCAGAGTTATGACTGGGGGTACGTGGATAATTTCGGAAACGACCAGATAGAAGGCGGCAGTACGGTGGATGGAAGCGGACAAAGGAACGGTTTCAAAATTTCCAATGCCATCCATGCCGATGGAACGGAAGCCAATCTGCAATATATTGACTTTATCAAAATACAATGCGGTGTTCTGGCCAAAAGCGGCTGGCTGGGCGAAGTTTCTACGGAGGTATTTTCTTTTGAGGATCTAACCAAATAATAAAAATTACAAGTATGAAAATTTATTTTCTTCCCATGCTCCTATCCTTGTTCTTTTTGGGAGCGTGTGACAAAAACGATGAAATTATACCTGAAGATGCAGATGAAAATTTCATCACATCGGTCGTGATGACCGTGGACGGGAAATCGTACACGGCCGACATTACGGACAATACAGTAACAATAACCGTTCCCTATACGGTATCGCTGAACAACGCCGAAGTGGAATTCAAGTACACAACTTCTGCAACAATCATACCTGATCCTGAAACGGTAACGGACTGGGATAACGAACGAACCTTCCGGGTGACATCCTATAACGGAGATGCCCGCGAATATACCTATAAGGTCGTGAAAAGCGAGATAGAATCTGACGGAGATGTGGAGTTGAAGACCACCGAGGAGGTAGCTTCTTTTGCCGCAACCAAAACAACCGTTGTCAAAGGGAACCTGATTATCGGCTCTGATGCGGAAGAGGCAGAAAAATCACTGACATATCTGCATTGGCATCTTTGAAAGAGGTTACTGGCAACATTGTCATTCGTAACAGTTACAACGGTGCAGACTTGACAGGGTTGGATAATATCGTTTCTGCCGGAGGTTTACAGGTAGGTTCGACCGATGTCGCCTCGAAAGCTACGGAACTTCACATGATTTCCATGAAAGCATTGGAAACGCTCTCCGGAGACATATCGGTATATAACGACCAAGTGACGTATGTCCTATTCGAGAAACTGGCAACTATTGAAGGAAGCGTGATGTTCAATGCGTCGTCGTTACAGAGTTTTGAGTTTCCGGTTCTGACTACTGTAGGTCAGGATCTGAATCTTCAAGGACTCAATGAAGAGAACACAGCAGCCGGTTCGATTGCGTCTTTGGAAATACCGGAACTGACAAGTGTCGGAGGGGTCTTGTCCGTAAACAATCTTGCCAAGCTGACTTCCATGAGCTTCCTTAAGCTGAAAGAGACCGGTGGCCTTGATTTCCATACCGTCCCCGTGATGTTGGAAACCATCAACCTTCCGGAAATCGAAACAGTAAACGGAAGTATTATTATGGAAGCCAATATGGAAGCTCCTCCTACCGGTAGTTTTGTTCCCCAACGAAATGACGTGCTTCAGGCTTTCGGTGGAATGGACAAACTGACAACGATAAAGGGACAGATAAAGATAAAGAATTTCACGGCACTCAAACAACTTCCCGACTGGAGCAAGATCACCACACTTGGAAGCATCACGCTGGATTATCTTGAAGATGTGAGCGGAACACTGCTGTTGCCGAACGCCCGATTTGAAACCTTCGGAGAAACAGCGCCCCAGATTGAAATTATAAACAAGGTGCAGCTCTCCAAAATTGAAACAGCCGAAGATTTGTCAAATGTAAATTTTGTCATCACCAGTCTCACGAATAATAAGTTCCCTGAAATCACGTTCAAGAATATCAAAGACTTCACTTGTAAGCCAACCACCAACAATACCGATTATACATATCGACAATTCAACATGTATATGGAAATCTAAATGTGACAGGCCAAATGCGAAGCAATGCCAAATTTCCCGACTTGGAAATCATAGATGGATATGGATATATCCAAATACCATGTTTGCTTCAATCACAATGCCAGTCTTGAAAGAAGTGGGAGGACAGTTCTATTTATCTGGAAATTTTACCAGTTGTAACTTGCCCTTACTATCCAAAGTTTGTTGTTCAGCTTCTCCTGTATATTATAAAGAGGGAGAGGGTTCGTTAGCAATATCTTTACAAAGTAAATCGCTGGATATTCCGGAATTGCTTCACGTAGGAGGTGAAGGGTTGTTCGTTAATAAAGCAACAGGCATTACTTGTGATAAATTACAGACTATAGATGGTACGCTACAGATAAAAAGTGCGACTTCTCTTTCTCAGGAAACACTTTCCATGGAGAAGTTGGAGACCTTGCATGGGGTTGTTTTTGACGGTTTGACGAAATTTACCGACTACACTTTCTTCGGCAAGTTTATAGAAAACGGAATGATTACGGGGGAAAGTTGGAGCGTGACGAAATGTGGGTATAACCCAACCTTCCAAAATATGAAGGACAAACAATATACGCAGCAGGATTAAACCTTATACCTTAACCAGAGTACCCGTAATGATTCGGGTACTCTTTTTTATCCGAATGACAATGAGCAGAACAATACAACGGATTTGCCTTTTTCTTTTCTGCCTGCCAGTTTTCGGCAGTTGCATGAAATGGGATTACGGAGAGATGGAAGATTTCTCTGTATCGGCCTCTGGTCTTTTCATTACCAACGAGGGGAATTTCCAGTACAGCAATGCCACGCTTTCCTACTACGATCCCGCCACGTGCGAAGTGGAGAATGAAGTGTTTTACCGTGCCAACGGGTTCAAGTTGGGCGATGTGGCCCAGTCTATGGTTATCCGGGACGGTATAGGCTGGATCGTGGTGAACAACTCGCATGTGATTTTCGCCATCGACATCAATACTTTCAAGGAAGTGGGCCGTATCACAGGTTTCACCTCACCCCGGTATATCCATTTTCTGTCGGATGAGAAAGCCTATGTGACGCAGATATGGGACTACCGTATCTTCATCATCAACCCCAAGACATACGAGATTACCGGCTATATCGAATGTCCAGACATGGACATGGAATCGGGTTCCACCGAACAAATGGTACAATACGGCAAGTACGTCTATGTGAACTGCTGGTCGTACCAGAACCGCATCCTGAAAATCGACACGGAGACGGACAAGGTCGTGGACGAACTGACCATCGGCATACAACCTACTTCGCTGGTCATGGACAAATACAACAAGATGTGGACCATCACGGATGGCGGTTACGAGGCAGCCCATACGGTTACGAGGCACCGTCTCTCTATCGTATAGACGCCGAGACTTTCACCGTAGAGAAACAGTTCAAGTTTAAGCTGGGCGACTGGCCTTCGGAAGTCCAGCTCAACGGTACACGGGATACACTTTACTGGATCAACAACGATATTTGGCGAATGCGGTGGAAGCGACCGTGTTCCCGTCCGGCCTTTTCTGGAGTTTCGGGACACCAAATACTACGGCCTTACGGTCAATCCCAACAACGGGGAGGTATATGTGGCCGACGCTATTGATTACCAGCAACAAGGTATCGTGTATCGCTATTCGCCGCAAGGCAAGCTGATCGATGAATTTTACGTGGGAATCATTCCGGGAGCTTTCTGCTGGAAATAACGAGGAAGGAGGACAAAAATGAAAAGACATCTTATTCTATTGTTCGTGGGGGTAAGCCTGCCCTTTCTGCTTGCCGCCCAGCAGAAAATTCCGTCAGCATTACCAAAAGGGTACTACGTATTCCGGAGGTTACGGTGGTGGGCAAACGACCTATGAAGGATATAGGCGTGCAACGAACCCGTTTCGATTCCATCGCCATGAAAGAGAACATCGCCTTGTCTATGGCCGATGTGCTGACATTCAACTCATCCGTTTTTGTCAAGAACTACGGACGCGCCACGTTATCCACCGTGGCTTTCCGGGGTACCTCTCCCTCGCATACCCAAGTGACGTGGAATGGTATGCGCATTAACAACCCGATGCTGGGCATGACGGATTTTTCCACCATCCCTTCTTACTTTATCGATGATGCCTCGCTGCTGCACGGAACGTCATCGGTAAACGAAACGGGCGGCGGCTTGGGTGGTCTGGTCAGGCTCTCCACTTCTCCGGCCAACCATGAAGGGTTCGGGTTGCAGTACGTGCAGGGAGTGGGGTCGTTCAGCACGTTCGACGAGTTTCTCCGCCTGACCTACGGTGACAAACACTGGCAGTCCTCCACCCGTGTGGTGTATTCCTCTTCCCCCAACGACTACAAATACCGAAACCGGGACAAGAAGGAAAACATCTATGACGAGGACAAGAACATCATCGGTTCCTATTACCCGACGGAACGCAACCGCAGCGGGGCTTATAAGGATCTGCACGTCTTGCAGGAAATTTATTATAACACGGGCGAAGGCGACAAGTTCGGGCTAAACGCCTGGTATATCAATTCCAACCGGGAACTGGCGATGCTCAGCACGGATTACGGGAACGACATGGACTTCGAGAACCGCCAAAGGGAGCAGACGTTTCGCGGCGTCCTCTCGTGGGATCGCGTGCGGGAGAAATGGAAGGTCGGTGTAAAAGGCGGCTATATACACACATGGATGGCCTATGATTACAAGCGGGACAAGGGAAACGGCGAAATGGCTTCGATGACCCGCTCACGCAGTAAGATTAACACGTTCTACGGAAGTGCGGACGGGGATTATGCTCCTTCAGAGAAATGGCTGTTCACGGCCGGTGTTTCCGTACACCAGCATTTGGTGGAAAGCGCGGACAAAAATATCATCTCGCAGGAAGGTAACAAGGCTGTTGTCGGGTATGACAAGGGACGTGTCGAGTTTTCCGGTTCCGTTTCTGCGAAATGGCGGCCTGTCGATCGTTTTGCCGCCTCGCTTGTCCTTCGCGAGGATATGTTCGGTACGGAATGGGCCCCGGTTATCCCGGCTTTCTTCATCGACGGGGTACTGTCGAAAAAAGGCAATATCGTGGCGAAAGCTCCATCTCCCGGAACTACCGTTTTCCCACGCTGAACGACCTCTATTTTCTGCCGGGCGGTAATCCCGACCTGAAAAGCGAGCACGGCTTCACATACGACGTGGGGTTGTCGTTCTCGGTGGGGAAAGAAAATGTATATGCTTTGAGCGGTGGTATCAACTGGTTCGATTCGCACATCGACGACTGGATCATCTGGCTACCCACAACCAAGGGATTCTTCTCCCCCAGAAACCTCAAAAAGGTACATGCTTACGGGGCAGAGACCAACGCCCACCTTGATATAATGCTCGGAAAGGACTGGAAACTGGATATGAACGGAACTTTCTCGTGGACTCCCTCGATCAACGAGAGCGAACCGATGAGTCCGGCAGACCAATCCGTCGGCAAACAGTTGCCATACGTGCCGGAGTTTTCCGCAACGGTGACCGGACGTCTGTCATGGCGGACATGGAGCCTGCTTTACAAATGGTGTTATTACAGCCAGCGTTATACCATGTCGAGTAATGACTATACCCTGACGGGCTATCTGCCCCTTACTTCATGAATAACGTGACACTGGAAAAACAGCTCTCTTTCCGATGGGCCGATCTGTCGCTAAAGGGCAGCATCAACAACCTGTTCGATGAAGAATACCTTTCCGTATTGTCCCGTCCCATGCCGGGCATCAATTTCGAGATATTCATCGGCATAACACCCAAGTTCGGAAAAAACAAAAATAGTAAACGATAATCTGCATCAATATGAACGCATTAAAGAATTTAAGCCTGATTTTGTTGCTTTCTCTGGCATTTACAGGCTGCCACAACAAAAGCTCAAAATCAATGATTTCAACCTGCTGCTTTATGCTCCCGAATATGCCTCCGGCTTCGACATCAAAGGGGCGGGCGGGAAGGAAAGCGTACTGATAACCGTCAGGAATCCCTGGCAGGGAGCGGACAGTGTAACCACATGGCTGTTTATCGTCCGCAACGGTGAAGAGGTTCCCGAAGGGTTTGCAGGACAGGTACTCAAAGGAGACGCCAAACGCATCGTGCGATGTCTTCCACTCATATCGCCATGCTTGACGCAATCGGTGAAGTCCGGTGTATAACCGGCGTTTCGGGAATCGACTACATTTCCAACCCAGACATCCAAGCCCGCCGCGACAGTATTGGCGATGTCGGCTATGAAGGGAACATCAACTACGAGTTGCTGCTCTCGCTCGATCCCGACCTCGTTCTGCTCTATGGGGTGAACGGCGCAAGCGCAATGGAAAGCAAACTCGAAGAACTCGACATACCGTTCATGTATGTCGGCGATTATCTTGAAGAGTCGCCTCTCGGCAAGGCCGAATGGATGGTAGTGCTTTCAGAAGTCACAGGAAAACGTGAGAAGGGTGAAAAAGCCTTTGCCGCAATCCCGGTCAGATACAACGCCTTGAAAAAGAAAGTGGCCGACAGTACCCTCGGCACTCCTTCGGTTATGCTTAATGTTCCCTATGGCGACTCGTGGTTCATGCCTTCAACCCAAAGTTATGTAGCCCGCTTGATTACTGATGCGGGAGGCCGCTATATCTACCAGAAGAACACGGGAAACGCTTCTATCCCCATTGACTTAGAAGAAGCATATCTGCTCGCGTCGGATGCGGACATGTGGTTGAACGTGGGAATGGCGAACTCCCTTGACGACTTGAAGGCATCATGTCCGAAATTCACCGATACCCGATGTTTCAAAAATGGAGAGGTGTATAACAACAACGCCCGTACCAACACAGCCGGGGGTAACGACTATTACGAGTCTGCCGTCGTGAATCCTGACATCGTGCTCCGCGACCTCGTGAAGATATTCCATCCTGAACTGGTGCAGGAAGAGTGTGTGTATTACAAGCAACTGAAATAGATGCGTTCCCGTTCGACTATATTATTCTCCATATTGATTACGCTCACGGTCGGTCTTTTTTTACTGGACTTGGCCGTGGGAGCTGTCAACATTCCGATCCGCGATGTATGGGCAGCACTGACCGGGGGAAATTGTTCCCGTGCCACGGAAAAATCGTACTCAACATACGCCTCATAAAAGCTATAGTGGCACTGTTGGCCGGGGCTGCCTTATCGGTCAGCGGTCTTCAGATGCAGACCCTCTTCCGTAATCCTCTTGCCGGTCCCTATGTCCTTGGCATCAGTTCCGGTGCAAGTCTCGGTGTGGCACTTGTGGTACTTGCCGGGATCGGTTCATCAATAGGCATTGCCGGAGCAGCGTGGTGGGTGCGGCTGTCGTGTTGCTCGTGATAACTGCCGTCGGACAGCGAATAAAAGACATCATGGTAATCCTGATTCTGGGCATGATGTTCTCATCGGGCGTAGGTGCTGTCGTGCAGATATTGCAGTACCTCAGCAAAGAGGAATCGCTGAAAGCCTTTGTCATTTGGACGATGGGGGCTTTGGGTGACGTCACCTCCGGACAACTTCTGATTCTTGTTCCATCGGTGTTTGCCGGACTGCTGTTGGCGGTACTGACCATCAAACCGCTTAACCTCCTGCTGTTCGGAGAGGAATATGCCGTAACAATGGGACTGAATATTCGGCGTTCACGCAGCCTGTTGTTTCTCTCGACAACGCTGCTCGCCGGAACGATAACCGCTTTTTGCGGTCCGATAGGTTTCATAGGTCTCGCTATGCCTCATGTCACAAGAATGCTTTTCCAAAATAGCGATCATCATGTCCTTCTGCCCGGAACAATTCTTTCGGGAGCATCGATATTGCTTCTTTGCGACATCATTTCTAAAATATTCACCTTGCCGATCAACGCCATTACAGCTCTATTGGGAATCCCAATCGTCGTATGGGTGGTTTTACGCAACAAATCCATCACCGCATGATAGAATTACAGCATTTTCCATAGGTTACAAAGAAAACTCGTTGCTCCACGAGGTAAATGCCACGATAAAAAAAGGTCAACTGACAGCCTTATCGGAAGAAACGGGACAGGAAAATCGACGTTGCTCCGCGCCATAGCCGGTCTGAACCGGTGTTATTCCGGAAAAATCATTCTCGACGGGCACGACATCGCCTGCATGAAAACCGAAGATATGGCAAAAACGCTGGCTGTCGTCACGACCGAGCGCACGCGCATCGCCAACCTGCGGTGCAAGGATGTCGTAGCCATAGGCCGTGCTCCTTATACCAACTGGATAGGTAGGATGCAAGAAACAGATAAGGAGATAGTCATGCAATCGCTCATTTCGGTGGGAATGGAGCTTATGCAAACCGCACGATGGATAAATGTCGGATGGCGAATGCCAGCGTGTGATGATTGCTCGTGCATTGGCACAGGATACTCCTATCATTCTCCTTGATGAACCGACTTCCTTTCTTGACATGCCTAATCGCTACGAACTTGTGGCGTTGCTTCGTAGGCTTGTCCACGACGAGAAAAAATGTATCATGTTCTCGACACATGAACTTGACATCGCGTTGTCCATGTGCGATTCGATAGCATTGTTAGATACCCCGAATTTAAGTTGCTTGACCGCGTCTGAAATGCAGAAAAGCGGATACATTGACAGACTTTTCCAAAATGAAAACATCCGTTTCGACTCCTTATGCGGTACAATGATTTTGAAACAATGAGTATATACACTGTAGAAAATTTTACTTCAGACATCACTGTTGAAGGATACATCGCCGAATTCCGTGACGAACCACATTTTCTTGAACTTTGCAAACAATGTACCAATTATGGCAAAGTTGGGGGTGTCCTCCATTTGATTTTGATACGGAATCGTTTCTCCGACAATACAAGTATGCACATCTTATGGCAACGAAGATAATCCCTGAAGACAAAGATATTCCGATTGAATATACACAAAAACTCATTTTACCGGAACGGATACGAATCGAGAGCGAATTATTGGATATGGAACGGAAATATGGAGGGCGTTCATTTGCCTATATAGGTAAATGTCTTCACTGCTCAGATAACGAGTGTACGCGTAACTGCGGCACACCATGCCGACACCCGGAAAAAGTGCGTCCGTCACTCGAAGCCTTCGGATTTGACATAGCCAAAACGCTTTCTGAACTTTTTAACATCGAACTTCTTTGGGGAAAGGATGGCAAATTACCTGAATATCTTGTTCTCGTAAGCGGATTTTTTCATAATGAATACGAACTTTGCAACATAGCATACTAATGATTCGGACATGAAATAAACAGACAAACTAACCACATTCGGTTCAATCTGTTTTGTGATTTCAAATGAATTATAGTTAGATATGTAAAAAGCGACGCTGGAGCTTGAAATAAGTAACGGTTTATCGGTGTATTCTCCGTTAAACCGTCCTGTTTTCGTTAAACGAAAACACAACTTGCTGTCCGCAGGAGCGGACCACATTTATCCAATAATTATTGTGTATTAGCCCATTGTATGGCTATTCTCCTGTGATTTACGAGGCATTTCCATCAGGTGTTTGCCGGCTGCTCTCCCATAAAGTGGATATCTCTCCATAATCATATGACTTACGTCCATAATTCGGGAATAAGGAGGCGAATATACGGGAAATCTGCCCTTTACATGCCCTATTGTCCATTAATGGATTGTTACTTCTACACATCTACAAATGGAGAGCGGCAGTGAGCCGTATATGGTTTATGGTTTTTCTGCATTATCTTCATTAATGGATTACTACTTCTACACTTCTGCAAATGGAGAATGTAGCCGTGTACACCTTATGGTCTTCCTTCATAATTCTCCATTAACGGATTAATACTTTTACACTCCCATAGACCGATAATTTAAGAATCCGTATCCGGACGGATGCGCGCTCTCACGCCTGCCCATAAGGATTAAAAAGGAACGGTGGACAAGGAAACGGAATCCCGCTCGCTTTTCCACACCACTACGGGCCTCTGATGTCGCCTCCGCATAGGAAGAACCGTCCGAACGGAACGGCATCTCCGTCCCCCCGTCATGTGTATCATGACAATAACTGACTTTGGATGACTATAAGTGACAGGTGGTTTCATCCTGTTCTCTTCTTCCTTTATTTTGTATTCCGAGACAATACCAGTTGTGTAATTTAATAATTTAAGATTTTAAAATATGGATTCAGAAAAGGAAAAGAACCGGCTTTCCGATATCGTTCTCGAGAGGGTCGGACTCACGGGGAACCTTCTGTCAGCTCCCGTTTCCCCATCCTGGAACCAGTGGTGGAGATACCAAGTCATGGAAGTCAGGTCCGGGCAGGGAAAGTGACAGGTCCGGAGGAATACAAGAGGAGGTTTCTGGTTCCCGCTCCCAGAGCCGCTGAGTGGAAGACCGCCTACATTGATGGGAGACTGCACCGCCGGATCGCCATGCTGGTCAGGGCCGCCGGCTGCGGCAGCATCTCCGGTTTTATCATCCGGTTGTTGGAACTCCATATGGAGGAACACAGGGAGGACATCGCCTCCCTGCTCGGTGAGGTCTACCGTCCCTGGGATGAGGACGGACAGCCGGGAGGAACACCTCGCCGATAAAACGTTGTCATTGTCCAAGAAGGCATATCATGACAGGAAAGAACGTAAAAGAGCGGATTGGTCTTGGCGGGATGGACGCGGACCGCATCCGTGAGATCATGGGGGAAGCGCCTGCCTGTCCCCGGAAGAGACGTGGAACGTCCGGTAACGACATTATACGTCCCGCAAGGAAAAATGGCCCCATGCAACCGTCCGTCTACGGGGAGGAATACCTGCATGGCATTGCGGGCGTGCAGCGTCGGTCGCTGCATATTCCCGCCGCCCTGCACCGGAAACTGTCCATCCTGGCGGGAGCCTCGAGAAACGGAAAGGTCACTCTGGAGGGGTTCATCAACACCTTGTCTCGCGGCATCTGGAAGAATACAGGGAAACGACGGACATGATTCTGGAGGAGTCCCTGCCCGGCCCGGTCATAAAGGCTCGTCCCCCATGACAGGGGATCCTCCCCCGATGGGAGCATTATTTTTGTTTCTGAAACAATAGTGTTTAACTTTTAATGAAAAAGAAGTATGATGAAAAAAGAAAAAGAGTTGTTGGTTGCCATCGCCAGCCAGAAGGGTGGCGTGGGAAAATCCGTCTTTACGGTACTGCTGGCCAGTGTCCTGCATTACCGCAAAGACGTGCGTGTGGCGGTTGTGGACTGTGACTCCCCGCAGCACAGCATCGCCTGATGCGTGAGAGGGACATGGAGAATGTCATGAAAAATGACGACCTGAAGGTGAACCTGTACCGGCAGTACGAAAGAATCCGTAAGCCTGCCTATCCGGTCATCAAAAGCGACCCGGAAAAGGGGGTGGAAGACCTGCGGCGTTATATGGACGAAAAAGGGGAGACTTTCGATATCGTGCTCTTCGACCTTCCCGGAACGCTCCGCAGCGAGGGGGTGGTTCATACCGTTGCCGCGATGGACTATATCTTTGTCCCGCTCAAGGCGGACAATATCGTCATGCAGAGTTCCCTGCAGTTTACCAAGGTGCTGGAAGAGGAGCTGATCGCCAAGGGGAACTGCAACTTGAAAGGAATCCGGCTGTTCTGGAACATGGTGGATAGAAGGGGACGGAAGAATTTGTATGATGCCTGGAACCGGGTCATCCACAGGATGGGGCTGCGGCTGCTGTCCTCACACATTCCGAACACCCTCCGCTACAACAAGGAGGCGGACCCTGTCTGTAAGGGTGTCTTTCGTTCCACGCTGTTTCCACCCGATCCCCGTCAGGAGAAAGACTCCGGCCTTCCTGAACTGGTGGAAGCGGCTTTCTTCGGACGTGATCCGGGTATCACCCTGTTATAAGGATTGTCCTCCAGCATCTTCTCGATGTCGCTCTGCGGATGAACGCCATACGGTTGCTGATACGCGAGGCCCGTAGCCTGCCTTGTGCCACAAGTTTATAAATGTACTGGCGTGAGCATCCCCATGAGGATGGCTGCCTTAGAAAAGGTAAGATACTCCTGACGCTGTATCTCTAAAACTGGCTCTACGGCATTGAGCAAGTCCTGCTGCCGCTTCTTCTTCGCTTTTTTAGCTTCATCAGCACAATGTACGGTGCAATATTTCTGCATACCGCTGTTGGGCGTGAACATTCTGCGCAAAATGCACATTTCTTGGTTGTTTTCATTTCCCCTTTGTTTGATGTTGAACACTCATTCTTGTATATTCCATCGGGGAGTGAACGGAAGTGAACCGCTGTTGCCTGTTGTCAACGGGGTAAATATCTGTGGCAATCCTCGCATTATATCCTGCTGTTTGTTGCCACTTGTGAACCCTTGTAAACCGATGTCAACAGGCTTCGATTTTGTGGCAATAAAAAGTCCCGTACATTCACCGCGATAGAAATACGTCACAAAAATATGCGGAAAATGGCGGAACAACAAATAAGGTGTGCTAAGTGTTAAATTTTATACAGTTTTGGTTTCCAGTGATTTAAATGCAGACAATACTCGTTATTTGCAGGTATTTACACCTATCTAAATACAAAAGCAGAAACAGATTATAGATGATTATAAATATGAAATTGGTATTGCAAAGGAAAGGGGGATAGAACCTAATATCAAAATAGAAGAATCCGGTATTCAACAAGAGAATGGCCATAAACAAGTTAATACAAGAATCGATTATTCAAACAAACCTCAAGATAAGTATAATATTGAAGCACTCTCCAATAAAGAAGTCATAGGAACCATTTCATATTATGACTTTAATGGCAAAGTATGTGAAGTTATTGAATACAATACTGTTGAGAGCTATTTGAAAAGTATAAAAGATGAATTAAATTCTAATCCAAACGGCTTTAAATATGAAACATTAACCACAGATGCCAACATCAGAAAATCAGTAGATGACATAGTTTACGGTGCTTACGGTGAAGATAACCCACATCCTTTAGAATGGTACTCCTCGAATAATACAAAAGCAGCGATAAGTCCAGAACAATATTTATCAGAAGAACGTAATAAAATAATGCGTGAATATGCTAAAATCCTTTTGGAGCTCTCAATAAAGAAAATATATCAGCCGAGGGTATGGATAAATGGGCAGCCGTTACCAATAAATATATGGAAATGAAAACAAACATATCAACAAAGCAAATAGAATTGCAATCTTCCGGTTGTAAAACTCTGATCTATGATGTATCTCATTCTTCCGGCCAAGAAGAAATCGGCAATTACCGCATTCTAGATAAATCCACCGGTAAGACAGAATCTATAAATGTGGGGGATATTGACCTGGAAAAGCAGTCTCCGGAAACACTCAAAAAGTTGTTATCCGGACAACAAACAGAAATGACCAATAAGTCCGGCACAAACAGTCTTGTCACTCTGAATAAACCATAACGGGGTGGGGAATATCCGCAGTAAAACAAGTATTCAACTCAGCTGACAACTCTGCCGGCATTTAAATTATTCTGGCAACAAAAACGAAGATATAAAATGAAAGATCAAAAAGAACTACTGAAGAAATGTCTGGTAAACGATATTCCAGCCATTGTTTTCCAGGGAAGCGACAGCTGTGCTGTAGAAATTCTGCAAGCAGCGGAAAACATTTATAGGAAGAACGGTTGCAGTCCGGAGTTTTTGATAGATTTCCATGAAAATGTAGTGGAAATTTCAGAGCATACCAACTGGAAAACTCTATAGCAACCAAGCTCCCAGATCTGACAACAAGTGAAAAAGAAGCGTTCTACATTCTTCAGGAGAAAGAAGAGGCCTATTTCCCTATTCATATAAAAGATTTTGAACAACACTTAAAAGATTACGGATTTACCAGAACCTATGAGAATACAACATCTTATGGCAAGTATCTTTTATTAAAGGAAAAGACTATATAGTATCGACAGGAATAACGGAAACTATGATTTGACCATTAATTATAGC